>Ga0209480_10001137_pt1 | contig 19719 bp, 16 predicted proteins | sample JI61114C2DNA_FD_187501 | JGI IMG/M metagenome (GOLD analysis project Ga0209480, IMG submission 187501) | Wastewater effluent complex algal communities from Wisconsin, to seasonally profile nutrient transformation and Carbon sequestration -... | ecosystem: Engineered > WWTP > Effluent > Algae... | reverse complement strand
TTTATCTAGCGGCTGCGCGGCTGGTGCGATTCCTGTGGTGAAGATCGCGGAGCGTCCCGAACGCGGGGAATCCGCGCGATCGGCGGAGAGACCGGACGCGTGGTCGGATGCCGAGGCCACGTCGGATGCATTCGGCGAGTAGGTCCCCGGCGGCTTGCGAGAGCACACGTTCGGCGATCAGCTCAGCGAGACGCGGTGTGCCGGCTCGGCTCGCACGGGTGACGTGGACGATTGGACCCCCGAGCACGAGGCTCCGACCGAGGGCCAGCACCGAGATACCCTCGGCGGGACAGATCTCGAGGCACGCGAGATCTCCGAGGCGTTGACCGGTCCATCGCTCGACGACTGCATGCACCGCCTCGGCGCACGAGAATCGGGTCGCCGCGCGTTCGCGGGCCTCACCGCGGCGGACGTGGATCGCCGTGGCACCGCGGACGGTCAGGGTCGTGACCGCGACGTCGTCGAGAAGGTCGTCCAGCGGACCGCGGCCGCAGAGCTCGCGCGCGAGCCACTCCGGCCAGGGTATACCCGCGGGCAGTTGCTGGGCGCGACCGACCAGGAGCCGTCGCGCGGTCTCCGTCATGCGCGGGAGGTCGGCGCGATCGAGACGGGTCGGCTGGCCCCAGCTGGCCGCGCCGTGCAGTGCTGCGAGCTCGCGATAGACGATCGCTAGCAGCGAGTGCTCAGGGGCCGCGGTCGACTCCGCCAGTTCGGCGACGTTTGGCGGCGATGCGGGCATCGGCATCGATGCGGGCATCGGTAGCGACTCGCTAGGCACGTCACCAGACGTGCGCCGGGGCGGGGCCGTCGCTCGCGGCCCCGCCGGCGCGTGCGAGCTGGCCGGCGTCAGTTCCTCGAGCGCGTCGAAGCTGGGCAGCTCGTCGTCGGGGGGTACGAGGTCGAGCTCGGGAGCAGTCGGTTCGGGGGCGGGTGCGGGCGGTGGACGATGTCCCACGGGCTTGGAGGCCTCTGCGCCGGCGAGCTCGCAATACAGCGAATAGGCGTCGATCTCGATCACATCGCCCGGGCCGAGCTGCCTCGGCTCACGCAGCCGGTCACCATTAACGAAGGTGCCGTGGCGGGAGCGGTCGATCACGGTGACTGCGCCCTCGCTGATGATGAGCTGCGCATGGCTTCGGGACACGCCTTTGCTCGCCAGGACGATGTCGTTTCGGGCGCCCTGCTCGTCAAGCTCACGGCCGATGCGGATCACCGGTTGCGAAAACTCCAGTGCCTCGACCGGCTCGCCGTGGAGGGTCACGCGGACCTCGATCGTCGCGTTCATGGAAGATACACACCGCGGAATCGTCGCGTTGGCAATATGCAAGTCGGGTTGGGTTTGACGGCGTCCGGCGCTGCGGGTACCACCCGGGAGTGCCGACACGATGGACGAAGGTGGTGATGGTCGCGCTGACGACGCTGATGGCCATGGGCTGCACCCGGCGGCAATATTTGGCCTCGGCGGAGCTCGCGCGCGTCGAGGCAGACAAGAAGCTGGCCGAGCTGCGGGTGTACCCGAGCCGCAAGCTGCGCTCGTATTATCCACAATTGACCGACCCCGAGGACTACGACGTGTCGGGCCGTAAGATCAAGGTCCGCGGCGCTCTGCGCCCGCACCTTCGCACCTTGCGGCGCAGCAAACCGGGCAAGGTGATCGCGGAGGATTCGCTCGGGGGCATGCGCCGGTTCTGGGTCAGCTTCTCGCGCACGTGCGACGCCCAGGGCTGCGCTTACGGCTTCGTGCAGACCGAGTACGACCGCTGGTCGTTGGTCGCGGTGCCGAAACTGGATGGTTACAAGGACCCGCTGTCGTTTCGTCGCAACCGCCTGAAGCGCAACCGCCTGCGTCTGGCCCGGCAGCGCGCGCTGAACGAGGCCAACGAGGTGCTGGCGGCGCTGCGTCGCTCCGGTCGCGCCAAGACGATCGACCTGCAGATCTTCAAGGACGTGTTCCGACCGACCCGCAAGACCCGCAGCTGGGACGAAGGCGTGGACATCGAGTCCAAGTGAGGCGAACGGGACACGCGAGCCGGGCCCGGCGCGTGGGATGACAGTGGGCTGAGGCCCGGCGGATGCGCGGCTCATGGCGTGTCCTGCCAGGCGCTTCGCGTGGTGGTGAAACGGCCGTCTTGCCACGCCAGTGGGCGGTTTTCCTCGGCCTTGAACTGCTCCTGGCACAGCTCCGGCTGGGCGGTTGGGTCGCAGAGACGGATGCGGATGGCCTCGCTGATGACGGTCTGATCGCCGTTCAGTCGCAGGCGGCGCTGGACCTCGGAGCGCTGGACCCAGCCATCGGGCTGTGGGGTGTCGCGCCGCTCGAGAGTTGCGACGCGGGCGGGACCGGTGCCGCCATCCTCCTCGACCAGGCTGGCCTGGACGAAGCGTTGCTCGACGAGGGGCAGCAGGTAGATCTCGTGGCTGCAGCTGCGCAGATCTTCGCTGGTGCAGCGTTCACCGTCGGCGACGAGCAGCTGGGCGTTCTCTCCGAGCGGTTCGATGCGCAGTCGGGCGCGGCGCTGCGGCGCCCACAGGGTGCCGATGCCGCGGATCTCGACCCCGCGTTCGACCCAACGCGCGAGCGCGACCGGGCCCATCGCGGTGCCGTCGTCAAAGTGCTCAATACGAGCCCAGACGAGGAGCTGCCCGTCCGGACCTTCCCCAAAGGTCAGGTCCGCGTCGGTCAGTGGCCGTCGCGGCAGGGCTTTCGCGCCTGACCTCGGGTCGGCGGCGGCGCTCTGCTCATCGGGCCACTCGACGGTGATCCGCTGGCCGCTGCATTCGCGCGGCTGCTCTGGCACGGTCAGCGTCGTGCGGTCGAAACTGCGGACCAGCAGGCTCAGCCACAGCGCGGGCGGGAGCATTCGCGTGTCCGCCTCACTCGCGCGCTCGCTGCTGACGAGCGTGGCCGGGCATACAGGCATCGAGCCGCCCGGGCGGCAGCCCAGCACGAGCAGGGCCACGATGGAGAGACTCCGAGCGTTTCGGTGGATCATGGTGTGTCCTGGCGGTTCTTGGCGTCGAAGGCGACCCCAGCCCGCGCGAGGGCCTGGGTGTAGGCGCGCTGCAGGGTCGCGCGGAACAAGGGAGTCAAGTGGTCGTGGGTCTCGCTGTGCAGCGCGGCGTAGACCGACTCGTAGTGCCGCCACAGGCCGGCTGCGCGGTTCGACCAGCTCGTGATTGCGCCGCGCTCGATCTCCGCCGGTGCGAGTGAACCCAGGGCGCTGCGCGTCGCCGCCAAGGCCCCACGTAGGTAGGCACGATGGTGATCGACCAGCCCAGCGAACACGCGGACCAGCTCCTCGCTGCGGTTCTCGCCGGTGTCGCGCCAGTCGAGCAGGTAGCGCAGGACGTCGTCCGCGGTCTCGAGCGCCGTCACCGGGTCGCCGGGGTCGGTCCAGGCGACGCCGAGCTCCTCGGCCTGGAGCGCGCGCACGTGCTGTAGCTCGAGCATGCACGCCGCGAACACCCGCAGCACGTCGATGATGCGCGCCAGGAATCGGCGCGACTCGTCCTCGCCGGTGGGCGCTCGCAGACCCGGCAGCAATTCGCTGGCGGCCTGCACGATGGCGCCGCGCTCCTCCTCGGCCGCCGCGAACGGGTCGTTCGCGCCGACGATGGCGAAGCCGCCGCGGTCGCGGGCCGGGAATTCGCGCAGGAGCATGTTGACGGCCTGGCGGTCGCCGCTGGCCTCGAAGGTGCGGACGCTGCGGGCGAGGTGTTCGTCCCAGGCGCGCCGGGCGGTCTCCAGCTGGAGATGACGCGGGCGGAGCTCGTGGAGCGCGGTCTGCAGATGGGCGAGCCGGGCGGCGAAGGCCGAGTCGTCGACGGCGAAGATGGGTAGGGCGTCATCCAGGGTGCCGGAGGTCGCGGCAGCGCTACGGGATGGGGTGGCTCCAGGGAGATCAGGGCCTTCGTCCGCGGCCATCTCGGGAGGGGGCGCGGTACGGAGAACGGGATCGAGGCACAGCTCGAGCGCGCCGACGGTGGCGATCAGGCGGGTAGTCACGGGCACCGCGCCGCCGGCGGGGATGCGGTGCTGGCCGATGGACAGGCCGTTGGTCGCGCCGAGGTCGCATAGGCGCAGGGTCTCGCCATCCGCGCGGAGCTCGGCGTGCCACGCCGAGACGAAGCCGAAGGGCAAGACCACGTCGTTGCCCGCGTCACGGCCAACGCGGACCGGGAATACGTCGAATAGCCGCTCACACACGACGCGCCGCGTCTGATGATTGGTCACCGTGATCCGCAAAGAGGGCATCGTGTCGGCACCGGACGGCGCGTCACTCTGCACCTTACGGATTTTCTGCGGCGCGCCAACCACCAACGTTGGTTGGGTTGCCTCGCCTGCAGCCGCGATGCAACTCGTGTTGGGGCTTGCTTGAGCGCCGCCGCGGTGCTTGCATGCGTGCCGTACCCGGTCGTGCCGGGCTGGGACATCGCATGAGCCTCATTTCGTCTCTTCTCGCTATGCTGGGCAACAGCCCGCTCTTCACGCTGAAGACTCCGGCCGGCGATGAGCTCCGGGTCGTCCGCTTCTTCGGCCGCGAGGGCCTGTCGAGCCTGTTCGAGTTTCACCTCGAGCTCGCGGGCGGCGAGGTGGACCTCGCCGCCATGGTCGACACGCCGGCGGTTCTAAAGATCGAAGGGATCGAGGCGCCGCGCTACGTCTCGGGCATCTTCGCGGCCTTCGAGTACGTCGGGCACTCGCGTCATCTCCAACTCTACGAGGCCCAGCTGGTGCCATGGGTCTGGCGGCTGCAACACCGCCACGACTGCCGCATCTTCCAGGACAAGAGCACGCCCGATATCTTGAAAGAGGTACTCACCGGTGCGGGGCTTTCGAGCGAGGGTTTTCGCTTTGACCTGCTTGGCACATACGCCCCGCGCAACTACTGTGTGCAATACCGCGAGTCCGATCTCTCGTTCATCAGTCGGCTCATGGAGGAGAGTGGCATCTACTACTACTTCGAACACAGCGCCGACAAGCACGTGCTGGTGATGGCCGACCACCCCGGCGCACACCGACCCATCCCCGGTACACCCGTGCTGTGGTTCAACCCGCCGGGCGGCATGGTCGCCGAGCGTGAGCATGTGCAGCAGTTTCGCTTCGGTGAGCGCGTGCGGCCGGGCAAGGTGTCGATGCGCGACTTCAACATGCACAAACCCGGGTTACCGATGGAGGCCGCCGACGCCGCCAAGGTCCGCGCCGAGCTCGAGGTCTACAGCTACCCTGGCCGGTACCAAGACCCCGGCCAGGGCGCGCCGCACCACGGCCAGTCGCTGGCGAAGCTGCGTCTCGAGGCGCTGCAGGCCCACCGTCGCACCGGTGCCGGCAGCAGCGACTGCCCGCGCATCACCGCGGGGCATACGATGAGCCTGCTCGGCCACCCGCGCCCCGAGCTCGACACCGAGTACCGCATCCTTCACGTAAGCCACGCGGGCAACCAGCCCCAGGTGCTCGACCAGGATGCCTCGGGGGAATTCAGCTACAGCAACGAGTTCGGGGTGTCCGAGAGATCCCAGCCGTTTCGCGCCGAGCAGACGACGCCAAAGCCGCATATGCAGGGCTTACAGACGGCTACCGTCGTCGGACCCGAGAGCGAGGAGATCTATCCCGACGAGCACGGCCGCGTGAAGGTGAAATTCCACTGGGACCGCGCCGAGTCGTTCGACGAGACCAGCTCGTGCTGGGTCCGCGTCAGCCAAATGTGGGCCGGCAACAGCTGGGGCACGATGGTTATCCCACGCATCGGCCACGAGGTGCTGATCGACTTCATCGAGGGCGACCCTGACCGGCCGGTCATCGTCGGGCGTATCCATACTGGCGACAATATGCCGCGCTACGAGTTGCCGGCCGGAAAGACCAAAACAACGATCCGATCTGAGAGCTCACCCGGCGGCGGAGGCTTCAATGAGCTGAGCTTCGAGGACGACAAGGGCAAAGAAGAGGTCTTTCTCCACGCCCAGAAAGATCTGAACACGTTCGCCCACAACTTCATGAACGAGACGGTCGGCAACAGCCGCACATCGTCGATCGGGAGCAACGAGTCCATCAACGTGGGCGCCAACCGTACCGTCAACGTCGCCACTAACGACTCGACCACCGTCGGCAACGAGCACAAGGTGACCATCGCCACGCCTCCGCCCGTCGTGATCAAATTCCCGGAGATCCCATTCATCCCGCTGCCCCCGTCGATCTCACTTCTGGTCCCTCCGACGACACTGATCATGCGCTCGCAGTTCATCGAGCTCAGTGACGGCCCTAAGATCGCCACCATCACGATCAATGGATCCGACGTCTCGATCAAAGCGAGCGGCAAGATCACGATCGATGCGGGCGGAGCAATGGACCTCATCGCCGGTGGAGCGCTGTCCCTCACCGGTGCGTCAGTCGACATCACCGCGCGCAAGGGCGGGGATGTGAAGATCCAAGGCGGCCCGATGGTCAAGATCAACTGCTAGCTAACCCGTTGAATAGCGACCGTCGGAAGTTGATCTGGTCAAGATTGACTCGTCTCAAGCTCCTTGTCACGCTCAGCGCAGTCTAAAGGATATCATGCAGATTGAAGGGATCGGAGTACCGGCGAGATCTTGGCGATCACGACCCGGCCACAGCCCACCATCTGTCCCATCCCGGTTTATCTCCGGGACTTCCATGATCTCGCACTCTGCCCGCTCCCGTCTCAATCCGGGACAAAGACCTCTGACCCTACGGCTACAGACCGGGACGGTAGACTCGCCGCCGGCTTCCCGATCGCCACGGGCGTCATCGAGGGCGCCTGCCGCTACCTCGTCAAGGACCGCATGGACATCTCCGACGCGCGCTGGACCGTCGCTGGCGCCGAGGCCGTCCTCCTGCGGCTCCGTGCGCTCCGCGCCAGCGGTAACTTCGAGGAATACTGGGCATTCCATGAAGCCCGCCACCACCCAGTCTACCCATCGCAGTGGTCGTGTCGGACAGCCAAAACCCTCTTACTGGCCACCAGCCACGATTGCATGCTTTGCCGCGAAGAAGGCGGACCCACCAGTCGCGCTTGGGCTTGTGGCGCCGCCCCGGCGCAGTGCACTGCTCTCTAGCATGTTCGCAGGCATATCGTCGTACACCCGTGCGCTCCTCGGCAACCAGCCGCTGTTCTCCCTCGACGCGGGCGGCGCTCACCTCCGCGTCGTGCGATTCTTCGGCCAGGAGGGCATCTCGAGCCTGTCTGGGTTCCGCCTCGAGCTCGCCGGTCCAGAGATCGACGTGGGCGCGCTAGTCGACAAACCGGCGTACCTGCGCATCGAAGGCGTTGAGACTCCGCGGTTCGTGCACGGGATCCTCGCCGACCACCCTGGTGGCCAAACCTTCGATCTGGTCGGCCACTCGCGCAGCGGTCTCGACACGACCCACCGCATCTTCCACGTGTCTCACGCTGGCAAATCAATTGCTGACCAGAGACCCGTCGGCGGAGCAAAAGACGAAATCGTATGAAAATCAATGAAGGCATGTTGACGATCCCCCCCGAGTGGCATGACGCTACAGTCAATGTCTATACGGAGAAGCCGCCTGGCGAGCGCGGGCTGAGCATCACCATCAATCGAGACGGGTTGCCTCCGGGGTCAACCCTGGGCGAATACGTCGAAGAGCAGCGTCAGCGTCTGGAGTCACAGTTGAAAGAATTTCAGCTTATCGCCAAGGAACGCGTTGGAATTTTGAAAGGCGAAGCACATCTGCTCGAGTTTAGATGGCGGTCCAGAGACGTCGGCGAGGTACATCAACTCTTGATGACCGTATCGGACGGTCGACGGATATTGAACTTCGCGGGGACATGCCCTGGCAGGATGGATCAACCCCAAAGTGCCCAGATTCTGGCGATCCTCAGGTCCTTTCAGCCCGGATTCGACTCTCAAGAGAAGCCATGACCGAGGAAACAGCAGAGGAGCGCATCGCAGCTGTCCAAGCACAAGCGCCCGATGTTGGCTCCGGTGAACGGCTGGCGACGGTGTCCCGCTGGAGCTCTATGGCCGCCGGCCTAGCAATATCGGCGAAAGGCGGATGGATCGGAGTTGCCGCATACGGAGCCGGCGTCGGTTCTGGGTACGCAGGCGCGTGGTTGGCCGAGACGATCCACCTAGGTGATGGCATCGCATTCATCCTAGATCATGTCGGAATGGATCGGATCGGCCAAGGGGGGCCCCATCCCGCGACCGTGGGCCACCAAGTTGCCCACTCCTATGCGTTCGCCGGATTCCTTGCGGCTGTTGCCGTCGGGGTTGTGGCGGCTGCGGTAGTCGGGGCGACATTAGCTACCGGGGGTGCAGCTCTGGCAGTCATCGGCGCGGCGGCCGCCGGCGGCTTCGCCGCTGGATTTTTAGGCGGAGGCCTAAGCGACGCGTTGTCGCAGATGGGATATCAGACTGGACCGATCATCACCGGGTCGCCTGATGTTTCAATTGCAGGCAAGCCCGCCGCGCGTATGACCGATCTGGCGGCATGTTCGGAGGAAGGAGAACCCACTCCCCTGGTTGAAGGTAGTGAACATATCTACATTAACGGGCTACCGATGGCGCGGATCGGCCACAAACTGATCTGCGGGGCGACAATCGACGAGGGGGTCGAGTCGGTTCTGATTGATGATACAGTGATTGCATGTGCGATTCCAGAACCGGAAGTCCCCGTGTGGGCGCGCATTGCCGTGGATTGGATGGGCTTTCTGCCGCTGGGGAGATTCACTGCCAAGCTTGGTCGTCAATCCATTACGATGGTGAAGCTCAAGGATCTCAAGTACTCGCAGAAGACAGCGAGTGGTAAGATGCGTGATGGCACTTCGCTCAAGCAAGTCATCGAGAACATGCGCAAGAACGGATGGGATCAGAGTAAGCCCAAACCAGACATGGTTAAATGGAAGGACGGCACTATTACGACTCTGGACCACCGACGAATCGTCGCGGCAAAAGCCGCCGGGCTCAAGGAGGTTCCAGCGAATGTCCACAAACCGTCGGACCCGATACCGCCCAATAGGAGGCAGTATTACCAATACAAGAAGACGTTTACAGGACCAGACGGGAAGGTGTACAAAAGAGGCGATTACCCCACGACGTGGGGGGAAGCTGTGATGGGTCGCTCCGCGAACCAGGGGAAGACTTTTCCACTCGAAGGTAGTACTACAACCCCGACAACCCCGAGAGTTAAGAGTGAGGACGGCGAATGAAGTCCAGACAGATCATCGAAGCTTATCGTGTGTACCTTGAACGAGGACGAAATCCTCCCGAGGCCGAACTGCTCGCCATGAGGCTGGCCCAAGCTGGGGAGATGGAAACGGCAAATTTACTGCGAATGATGGGGCAAAAGGATAAGAAGGTCGGACTGCAGGTGGTTGAAGGCGGCCCCTTCCAGGGTCGGAAGTGTCACATAAGTACGTCGCTTCCAGATGCGCTCCCCGGAGAGCTTTGGTTTGACCCCCTGAGCCTTCAGACCCTGGTACTTGTAGCCCGCGCTGAAGAACCATCGCTGCGTAGTTCGTGGCGCTGGTTGGCCACGAGGCCGGTGAGCGTGTGGCAGTTTGTATCGTTTGCCAGGATGGTTAAGGGGGTCCCTAGAGACGATTTTGGTTTGCCAGACGATTACCTTGATGTTGAGCGCTGGCGAAACGCTGAGCCGGCCGCCAGATTGACACTTTGCTATCACGATGAGGCGATTGCATATAGCCATTTTTGGGGGTGTGTGACAACGACCGAGGCTGATCTGGAGATGGGGCGTGATTGGGTGACGCCGGATGTATACTCGGAGATGCTACCGACGCAGCTGAAGTTGTGGAGCGGTTCCGAGAGTTCCACGGAGTTCCTGCGAGAGGCGTTTTCGCGCGAGACACTCGGCGAACGGCAGGATGACGGCGACGATAAAATCGTAGAGTGGATAGATGCCATGGGTGGCCTGGAAGCCCTTGCTCGGGTCCCAGCCGAAGATCGCGGCGTTTTCGCGGAGTGGGAACGTCATTTGTGCATCGGATTGTCAACGGCGGTGCCAACTGCTATTGGCCTGATCGATTCTGTCCCTAGAGAATCCTGGTGCGCTGTGCTTGAGGGACGGCTGTGGCGTTGATGTGAAGCGCTTTCGTCAATGCTATGCTTCGAGAGTCGATCGCGCCGGTTTGCAGGTGAAGTCGGGTCGACAGAATGTGCGGCCACATTTAATCTGGCCCAAAGGCCATGTCCGGTCAAAGTCGACCGGATCGGTAACTATGCTCCCGGGTGTCGCCACCTCGTTTGAGGCGGCTGCCCCGAGCACCGCGCCGGTCGCGCCGAGCTGCGCGCCGGGGCCCGCGAAGTCGAAGTCGTGGCCTCACCGAGTCTTGTCTCATGGGGAGATTATGCGAGGATCTCCGGGATCACGACGTACCCGGCGATGATGGTGTGGACGCGCGTTCGCCGGTAGACGCCGTCGCCGTCGCGCTGCGATCCGCCGGCGCCGGCGCCGGTGTTGCCTTCGACCGTCGTGTCGGAGGATTCTCCGGCGGCCACGAGGATCCCCGTGTGGCTAAACGTGTAGATGACGATCGACCCTTCTGGTGGCATGTAGCCGTCGTTGCGCGGGCGCCAGTGCCCGGCCGTTTTGGCCCAGTTCCGGAGGGCCTTCACCGCCGCGAAACCATTGGCATCGTGGAGTGGGATGCCGGCTTGCTGGTAACACCAGCTTACAAACGACGCGCACCACGCCTGTCCGACCGTGTTCGTGACCCGCTGGTAGACCGCGACGTCTTTACCCCGGTTGTTACCCCCTTGCTCGTGCACGCCTCGCATCGACTCCCCCATGGCGATCATCACGATCTGCCGGCCACGGGAGCCGGCTCGATCGATGATCGGCCCCGGCGGTCCACCCAGAGCACGCCAAGTGTCAGGCCCGACGACCCCGTCACACTCGAGCGGAGTGCCGGTGGGCGTCGTGTGCGCCTTTTGGAAGGCGATTACGGCCTCGCGGGTCGCCGCGTCAAATTGACTCGTCAGTGGCAAGGCCACACCGGCGGCTCTTAGCCGTTCCTTGAGTTGACGGACATAAGGGCCGACGGATCCCTTGCGTACCATGATGCCCATGACTGTCGCTTCCTGCGGACGTATTGTTGCCCCGCGCCCGCATCTACCCTAGAAAACGCGGCGCGCCCTCGCAAGCCCCAAGGCTGCTTGGTGGGCCGCACAGTCGACCACTGTTCATCGGCCGGCCGCGTGCATTCACACTTCGACGACCATGCGGGTGTTGACGCCCTTGTGGTCGCTGCGGGCGAGCCACAGGTCTTTGCCGAGGTGGCGCAGGCCGAGGATGCCGGGGGGGTAGGTGAGGTCCTCGATCTCCAGGATCAGGTCGTAGTGGATCGGCTCGGGGGTGAAGCCGCTGGTCAGGGCGCGGACGTTGGCGTGACCGACGCCGCCCGGGGTGAACACCTTGTAGTGCTCGCCGCCGAGGGGGCCGACGACGATCTGCGCCGCGCCGGAGGGATGCAGCACCTCGGTGCCGAGCACCGAGGTGTGGTCGAGGCGTGCGGTCGCGGTGCCGAGGCGGGTCCACTGTGACTCATCGATCGGCATCCAGGCGCCGCTTAGCGGCTCGACGCGCAGCTTCGCTGTGCCGAGCTGATCGGCGACGGCGATGCGCAGCGCCACCGCGAGCATCGCCGGCGAGCGCACGCCGGAGGCCAGCGTGGGCGCCAGGCGCATGAGGGTCGCGCGCGGCAGCTGCTGGGCCGAGCTCGACTCGTCCTGGCCGAGCAGCGCGAGCACCCGCGAGGACCACGGATCGCGCCCGTCGGGCCGCAGGGAGGTAGGGAGGTCGACGGCGCGTAGGCCGAGGACGAGCAGCGAGAGCACGCGGTGGTGCAGGACGTCGAGTAGCCCGCGGATCGCCGCGCCCTGCTCATCGTCGAGGTCGGCCTCCTCGGCCATGTACAGCGGTAGCGGCGTGGCCGAGCCGCACAGGCCCAGCATCGACAGGGTCAGCGTCGGCCGCGGTGGCTCTCCGCGCAGCTCGACGGCCACGACCTCGCCGATGTCGCACTGCAGCGCGCTGCTGTGGTGCAGGCGCACGCGCTCGTCCTCGGGGGCGGTCACGCTGCCGAGCGGGCTCGTCCCGGGGAACAGGCGCTCGAGCAGGTCGACGACGGCGAGGAAGGAGTACGGCGCGGGGGCGGTGAGCACCCGGTCGAGCCATCCCTGCGCGCGGGCGTCTAGTCCCCGATGCGGACCGGCCATGTGAACTCCACGCGGGACGGGCTCAGCACCGTCCGCAGCTCGCTGGCGACGTTGATATTGATGTGGGAGCCGTAGAGGTCGTCGAGCACGCAGCCGAACAGGCGGGCGTGACCGAGGCCGAGGAAGCCGCGCTCGTCGAGTTCGACGGTGGTACGGACAGTGCGGATGGGCACGCCGCGGACGAGACGGGTGACGGCCTCGCGCCGGACGTCGCGCACGGCGTCGATCGTGCGCGCGCTGAGGCGGCCGCGTTGGGCGTTGGCCGCTCCGTGGAAGTTGTAGAGGTGCAGCAGCCCACGCAGTGACTCGGCGTCGGCGGGGCCGCGCTGGTTGAGCGCCAGGTGCGAGAGCAGCCGCCATAGTGCGTCCGAACCCAGGGCCATGCGCACGGGTGGTGCGACCGGGGTGATGTTTGTGTAGCCGCGGTACAGCGCGCCGCGCAGATCCTCCTGGATATCGCCGAGGTGGAGGTTCCCGGGCAGGGCGCGATTGGTGCACAGCAGCTGTAACGAGACGACCTCCTCGTCGAGGCCGGCGCGGGCGTCGGGGGGGTCGATGAGCGAGATGTATGTGTCGATGCCCTCGTCGACGGGCGAGAGCGCGCGGCGTAGCGAGAAGGCTGGGGCCATGCCGCCGTTGACGTGGCCGGCCCGCGCGAACGGGACGAAGCTACGGCGCCCGCCGTGCGTGCGGCTAACGGCGATCGCGGAGCGGACCTCGTAGACCTCCATGTGTCGCGGGTCGATGCCGTCGGCGCGCACGAGCGACTCGCGGGTCAGCGGCCCGCGGGTCAGCGGCTCTCCAGGAGCCTCGAACAGGTTGATCGCCGGCGTGCAGTGCAGGCGAATCGGCGTCGGCCCGAGCGCGGCCGGGAGCGGCGGTGGGCGCTCGAACTCGAATTGTACCGTCAGCTTCGGGTCGGCCAGCGCCAGCGTGTGCAAGCCCGACAGCTCGAAAAAGTAGAACTTCTCCGGCAGCGCAAAGAACTCGAGGACGCTGCGGTAGCCGACCGGCGCCGAATCCAGCCATGGCAGCACCGCGCTGGCCGCTGTCGGAAGCACCCGGACGCTCTCGGCCGGCAGGCGGTGTGTCACGCCAGTGCCGGTGAGCACCGTGATGCCGCTCAGGTGCTCTGTCAGCCACAGCAGCAGCGTCGTCGTCACCGCAGCGTCGGCGTGGTGAATGTAGAAGCGCAGCGGCTGCGGGTCGGCAAGTGCGACGCGGCCTGACTCGAACAGCTCGAGTTGCAGGTCGAGCCGCGGGTTGCGCGGGAGGCTGTCGTCGATGCGGATCTCGCCGACCGTCAGCGGCCACAGGTCGACCGGAAAGCAGGTCCGAAAGCGACAGGCCGTGCCATCGACCGCGCGGGCAAGCAGGGGCCGCTCCGCCGGCACGTGTTGGCGGAGGCGCAAAGTCTTCGGGTTGGGCAGAAATTCGACGACCGTGGTCGCCGGCAGCGAACGCAGGTAGTGCGGCAGGACCAACTCCGCGAGTCCATGGGCGACCTGCGCGCCGGTTTGGTCGATGCGCGCGCGCAGGCCCGCTGTCATGAACGCGACGCCCTCGAGCAGGCGCTCGACGTCAGGGTCTGTCCCGCGCTCCTGTAGCGCGCCGGCGAGGGCGGGGTGCTCCTGTGCGAAGGCCCGAGCTGTCTCGCGCAGGAAGTTCAGCTCACTGGCGTAATATTCGGCGAGGTTCATGCGGTCACGAGCTTTGGACCTGGAAGCGCCCGCTGACGGACAGCTCCGTGCGCAGATGAAGCGGCCCGCGGCGCTCGTCCGCGTACCGGGCCGAGATCTCGAAGGCGAGCGCGAGTGGGTCGCTGCTGGCCACCGGCTGGATGTTCAGAGCGCGCAGCCGAGGCTCGTACTGCAGGATGGTGGTGCGAATGCTGTGTAGCAGCACCTGGGCGCTGGCCGGGAAGTTGTGCACGACGTCGGCGAAGTCGATGATACCGAGCCCTGGTGCCGACAGCGACTCGCCAACGTGCGTGTTCAGGATCGCCTGCAGGTGAGCGACGACCGACTCCTGCTCGCTGCGCTTGCCGGACCCGCCTGCAAGTCGGCGGTAGAGCCCTCGGGCCGGCGCCCGCGGCTGACGAGCGTCCCCCCCGGACACCATCACGCGCCTCCAGGGAGAGTCTGATTTTTCTTGCGAGAAACAAGCACGTCCTTGAGAACTTTACGGCATCTTCCACAATAACTCGACCCCCAAGATCCCCTGGGTCTTTGACACCAATTCACAGCTGAGGTTCGTATTCCACAGCTTGGATGGGAAGGCTCGCCATCAGCCCACCATGGCGGGCCTTGGCCGTGTAGATTTCGCTGCTACAAACTGCTTGATCTCCGTGAATATGAGAGACTGGACTGCGACTCCCTCGGGGCACCCCGGGGTACCCCGGGGACCAAAACTGGTTTAGCGTTGAGGAATGTCCGAAGATGAGCGCCCATCGATCGAAGCCGAAGTCGTTCTCCTGAGAGCGGAAGCGAGCGCGCTCAGAGCGGAGAACACGGCCCTCAAGGTGGAGAACGCGGAGCTAAAGACGGACAAGAAATGGCTCGTAAGATGTGCTTGGGGTTTACTGATTATTGCGTTGATGTTGATCGCCGCTCTGGTTCTTGTTCACATGGGACGCCCTGCGAAGGAGAGGAAGAAGAGTTCACACACAGGCTCTATTAACCTGCTCTTCAGGCTCATGAAGGATCTCATGGAGGCAGAAGAGGTCGAGAGGTTTGTCCGTCTCCATTTCGGTGAAGCCGGTACGGCGATCGTTCAGAGCCTGTCCAAGCCCACGTCACCGGATGATCTCTTTCTCAAAGTTGTGCTCGCGCTGAAGCGGCAAGGGCTTGTGACCGAGCTCTTTTTTGAAGCCCTGATCGAATTCCGGCCCCATCAACGGGACTACATCCTCCAAATCCAGGGGGAATACGTCGCCAGTGCCGCGGATGGGGACTCACCTCCAGCCGCGTAACCTAAACGGCGACAACATGATCGCAGTCGACCCCGGCCAAGCGTATCATGGGCATCACGATCGGGCCGAAGGGTGATCTGTGGCACGTCGACGCCGAGGCCAGCCGATGCGAGCGGGGCCCCCACCCCGAGGCGGGCCAGGCCGCCGCCGCGATGCGTGCGCTCGCCAAGGACGTCGGGCATCGGCTCACCACCGTGTTGCTCCCCGCACCCCAGCGTGTTGCGCTCGCCCAAGTTATCGCCGCCTGCCCCGCGGCGTGCGGGTCGCGGCAGATGCGGCGGCCGGTTCGACGCGGGAGACTGCCCACTGGGCATCGCGCACCGATTCGAACGGTGCTCGTCGCCGCGACGATGAGTCCGGCGGTGTGCTCGAGCGTCGCGCTAACGCGTGGCACTCGGGGGAGCCGGCCATCCAGCAATGCGGTTGTTGACAGCCCGGCCGGGCGCCAAGCATTCAAGAGGCTACGGCTGGCGCCGTGCCTCGACCGCGTCGACGTCGATCGGGGCGGTACTCGGCCGTACTTTGGTCCGTGGCGGACGGTGGCCGGGCTCGCGGCCGAGTTCCGTCGGCGGCAGCTCCAGGGCCGCCGCGACCTGCTGCCACGTGCCGTCGCCGCACCAGCGCTCATACCACCGCCAGCACGTCGTCGGTGCCCCATACTGGGCAGGGAGCTCGCGCCACTTGGCGCCGGTGTGGAGGATCCAGCGGACCGCGTCGACCGTGCGGCGGAGGTTGGTGCGCGGGCCGCCGCAGGGGCCGCGTGTACTCTCGACGATCGCCGCGATCGCCTTCCACTGCGCGTCGCGCATCGGCTCGAAGGGGGGCGGTCCGAGCGCGGCGACCGGGACTGCCGCTGCCGCGATCCGATCCGTGGCGATCTCGAGCGCCTGGCGGACGACGTGGTTCGACAGGTGTGCGTAGCGCTGGGTCGTCTGCGCCTGTTTATGTCCCAGCAGCGCGCCGACGATGGCCAGAGGGACGCCGCTCATGAGCGCGTCGCTGGCGAAAGAGTGCCGCAGATCATGCAATCGTACGTCGGGGATGCCCGCGGCGGCGCGGATATTCTCCCATGTGCGGTTGATGCTGCGGATCCGCGTACCCTTTAGCGTGCGCAGCACGTACCCGGCGCGAGGGTTGCCGGTCTGGTCGTGAATGTGCTTTAGCAGGGCCAGCACGCGGGTAGACACGGGGACCTTGAGCTGGCCGGTCTTCGTGTCGGGCAGGTTGAAGAGAGAGTGCTGCCAGTCGACCATCGTCCAGGTGAGCCTCAGGATCTCGTCGCGTCGGCGCCCGGTGAGCATCAACAGCTCCAGCGCCCACACGCTCGCCTGATTGATGTGACCACGACGACCCGGCGGGATCTTGAGGCCCGCCTCGATCACCGCGTGGAGTCGCTGCCGCTCCTCCGGGCTCAGGAAGCGCTCGCGCTTCGGCAGTGCGAAGCGCTTGATGCCCTGGGCCGGGTTACGCATGTCCGCGAGCTCCCAGTCGAAGATGATCCGGGTGAAGAGGCTGCTGAGCACGCAGACCGCGTAGTTCGCCGATGCCGGCCGGTCCTTCATGGCGGCGTGCAGCTCCAGGACGTCTGCTCGCCTGACGCTGCGGAAGTCGCGATCCCCGAGCACGGGCAGAATCTCGGTGGCGAGCGTGAGCCGGTAATGCTCGGCCGTGGTGGGCTTCAGATGCACGTCGACGTGCACACGGAGGAAGCGCTTCGACAGCTCGCGCAGGGTGACGACCTTGGACGGCGGTGGTTCCGGCTGTTCCAGTCGAGCGGGCTTGCGCGCGGCCGTCGGGCCAGGCGACACGTCATCGCTCCCGCCGATGGCCGCGGTGGCGAGCATGACGGCCGCCTGCCGCCGCGCCTCGTCGATCGAGAGCGCCGGACCGAGCATGCCGAGCCTCTCACGGTGGTCCTTGCCGGCGACGCGCCAGCGGACCAGCGCGACCTTCTTCCCCGTGGGCAGGATCCGGATAATAAAGCCCGGGAGCGCGTCACAGGTGACTTCATACATCTTCGCGCGAGGCTTGCAGTCGCGCACGAACGCGGCGGTGATCATGACCCTCCTCCTACCACCCATTTTCGAGACAAAATCGAGACAAGATAGGGCGAGTTTGGACGTGTCCTAAGGGACATAATGTCCAGCTCGAAGGCGCGCAGAGCGGATTCATGACGAGTCTATGTCGTTCGTGATGAAGTAAGCGTGTTGATTCCAGATCTTGCGGGCCGGGCGCCAGGACTTGTCTTGATCGCCATAGACGCTGACGCCGGCCTTGGTGCCATATGCGTAGTTGTTGTTGACGACGACGATCTCGGCCTGGCCGTCGTTGTCCACGTCGACGACCAGCGGATACTCGTGGATGGTGCCGCTGCCGTGGCCCAGGATGTTGAGCTTCTCGGCCCCGGTGCCGCCGGCGTATACGCGCAGACGGACCTCGTCGTTGTATACGGCCTCGGCGGCGCCGTCGCCCTCGAAGTCGTAGACCGAGGAGCCGGTCGACTGTGAGCTGGCGTCCTGGGTCGGCTTTTGCCAGAGCACCGCGCCGTCGGCCTTGAAGACGGCGTAGTTGAGCTTGCCAGCGACGCCGATCTCCGGGTTGCCGTCGCCGTCGTAGTCCGCGATGGTCGGCGGACCGCCGCCGGCGCCCGGGAAGGCGACGTCCCACATGACCTTGCCGAGGCCGTCCTGGAGGCGCACCCGACCGCCGCTGACGACGACGATGTCGGGGTTCGAGTCGATGTCGAAGTCGGCGACGCCGATGTAGCCGTCGCTCAGCGCGTTGTACCACTTCTCCTTGCCGTCGGCGCCGTAGATGGCGTTACCGCCGACGAGCTCCTGGCCGGATTTGCCGTCGATGTCTGTGACGACGGCCGTGCGAGCGCCGTGGCCGTACTTGACGGTCGCGCGGAGGGTGCCGTCGTTGTTGAGGATCGACTTGCCGACGACGATCTCGGGGGTGCCGTCGCCGTCCATATCGGCGATCGCGGGGTATGAGTAGGGGTCGGCGGCGATCGCGGGTGAGGTCCATTTGAGCGTACCATCGTGCTCGAAGGCCCTGGCGAGGCCTCCGGTGGTGACGGTCACGAGCTCGACGATGCCGTCGTTGTCGATGTCGCCGCCCGCGACGCCGGCCGCGCCGGTGATCCCCTGGTTGCCGATGTTGAAGATCTCCTTGCCGTCGTCGCCGCTGACCGCCCGGAGCCAGCCGGCGGCCTGGTACGCGCCGCCGGCGAAGGTCGAGAAGACGATGTCCGGGACGTCGAGCTCGTTGATCTTCCCGTCGGCGTTGTCGTCGGTCAGGGACACGACGATCGGCGCCGCCATCACCTGCGTAAAGGTCGGGCCGGCCGCCCAGGTGCTCTTCGACCACTCGAGCACCGGGTTGAACTTGCCGATGATCGGCGCGATCTCGCAGGCGGGGTCTTCGTCGCCGTTGAAGCCCTTGGGCGGTGCGCCGCACATCGCCGGTCCGCCGGTGCTGCCGCCGGTGCTGGTGCCGGTGCCGGCGCCGGTGCCGGTGTCGACCCCGACCGTGGTGGCGCCGGCGCCGGTATCACCGGTGCTTCCGGTCATCGCTCCGCTCGTCGCGGTGGCGCTATCGGTGGTGCCGGCCGTCGCCGTGTCCGACACCGAATCGGTGCTGGTGGGCGTGGTCATGCTGACCTGCGAGTCGCTCATCGAGTTGCTGCCGACGCTCGCCTCGGTGGCCGAGTCCGACAGCGAGTTCGAGCCCTCGGTCACGGTGGTCGAGGTCGAGCTCGGGCCGCCAGCGGTGCTGCTGCTGCCCTCGGTCGCGCCCGCGGTCGCCGTGGTCGTGCCACCGTCGCCGCAGGCGGTGAGCGTCGTCGTCATCGCCATCGCCGCGGCCGCGACGCTCCAGATCCGACGCTCGCGGCGGGTACGCTCTGCAGTACGAATATACAGCCTGGTATTCATGGTAGTAACCTCCACACGGACGATAGGGACAGCGGGCCCCCGGGACGAGTTCGCGCGCCGCTGCCATTAAGGGCCACGGGGCAATCTCCTGTCGCACGTTTTTCTCCCGGCCCCCGGGATTCTTCTGGGCGCGACGAGGACGGCGCCATCCACCAGTTTGGCGGCCGAGGTTCAGGCTGGGCAGGCCGCGTGGCGCCGAGGAGCTCGCCTGGGGCGCGCGCGGTCGAGCGCGCGGCGCTGCCCGGACCGCACACACTCTTGTCTGCGCTCCACCCGGACCTGCGGCCGGGCGCGGCGCGCTCTGGCGGTCAGAACGCGGCCGGCAGGTCCCACGCGCTCAGCACCCCGGCGTTGAGGTACTTGACCGGCGTGAACCACAGCTTGCCGCTCGGGCTGACGGCGACGCGGCCCTTGGCGGGCATCTTGGCGAAGTCGGCGACCTCGCCGCTGAAGGGGTGGACGCGGACCACATCGAGGCTGGCGAGGGCGGCGTAGACGTGGCCGGTCAGTGGGTCCTGGCTCAGGCTCGTCACGTCGCTCATCAGGTCGACGACGAACTCGGCCTGCTTGGTCGCGGTGTTGAGGCGATGGAGC
>Ga0209480_10001135_pt1 | contig 19741 bp, 16 predicted proteins | sample JI61114C2DNA_FD_187501 | JGI IMG/M metagenome (GOLD analysis project Ga0209480, IMG submission 187501) | Wastewater effluent complex algal communities from Wisconsin, to seasonally profile nutrient transformation and Carbon sequestration -... | ecosystem: Engineered > WWTP > Effluent > Algae... | reverse complement strand
AAGATATTGCCTAAAATAGTTGTCTGATAGATTGTCTTGGCGCATCAAAAAATTTGTTTTAAAAAATCTTTCTTAGGCAATTTAGCAAACAATAGCGCTTCTTGAAATAAAGAACTGTCTTCATCTAAGAAACGCAACACATGCTTATAAGAAACCCTTCGGAAAAGTTGCATTAAAATATGCAACGCTTCGGCAGGGCTATATTTAAGCAATTGTAATAATAAGCGATCGTAGAATTTAAATCGAGTATGGGTAAATTCAGCTGGTATTTCCTTATTAAAAAAATGATTGGCCAATAAAATGCTATCTCTGGTAATTCTGTTAAAAGCATAACCAGTAGTAGGTTTAACCATACCAGCTGCAGTTCCAATTGCAATTGCACCTTCGTTAGTAAATCGTTTAAAAGCAAAATTGGTCATTGGTATGCTAGCCTGTTCCGTTTTTATAATTCGATAACTGCAATGCCAATTAGACTCAATATATTTTTTGAGTACAGATTCAAAAAAATCAACAGAATAGTCTTCCGAACAAAATCCTGTAATTTCTATCAAAGCATGTTGAGTACTATAAGGAAGTACATAAGCAAAGTTGACTCCTTGCGTTTGCTCAATAGTAAAGTCCATTAATGTTGCTGATGAAGCATTAAATACAGGCTTATCCGTGTGAATCTCCCAACCATAAAATTGCTGTTTTAAATATAGATTGGTTTTGTTTTCTACTTCGTTGGGCATCCAGAAACTAGAATACAAATCTGTGGTAGTAATGATTCCCTGACTGGTGTGAATCATAAACTGATTAACTTTTTTCTCAAAAGATAAAACCGCATCATTGGAATAAACAACTGATGGGTTATGTTTTATTTCATCAAAATGAAAGTCAAAGAAAGACTCACTTTTAATAAAACTATAGCGATATGGATGAATTGCATTTTCGAGCGTCTCGTTCAAAAATCCAATACTCAAATTATTCCAAGTCGTATTAAAAATAGTTTGATAAGGATGGGTATCATTGGTATGCCAGAAACACCAAGATTTACTTTGTAAATAGGTTTTATTGGGGTCTAGTATCAGAATAGATTCACCTTTATATTGCGCATGATGAATAAACTGGTACATCAACTGCATACCAGCACATCCTCCACCTAAAATGACAATATCGTAATTGGTTGTATTCATAAAAAAGGGTTGCAATAATCAAACTATTGCAACCCAATTATTACTTAAGTTTGAATGGATTTATGCTTTTTCTTCACTACGGCTTAATGCGTAGATAACTAAACCAAATCCAATTTTATTAATGGCATCTGCAATATTGTAAACAATATCCATTGCTTTTAATGCTGCTGCTGTATCAGCAACTGGCTGCCATCCAAACAATCCACCTGGAGTACCAAGTATATATCCTAATGGATAGATAGCCCAACCTACCAATACAAACCATGACAGCACTTTAGTAGCTTTTGCAACTTGTGTGCCAGCACTTTGAGCAAGTTTAGCCACTTCGCCAAACCATATTAAGTATACAATGTAGAAGTATGCAAGACCTGAAATTACACCCCATAATACACTACCATCGCGATCAAGAACTTCACCAATGTATCCAGTTAATAACATTACTAATGAAGCAAAAATTAGTTTCCACAATAGAGAAACTTTAGCCCCTGCTTTTTTAGTAATTAAAAAAAACTCAACACACATCAAAGGAACAGTCAAAATCCAGTCTACATATCGGAAGAAAGTGGGTGATTCACCAGTTTCCAAGTTGTAGCTTCTCATGTAATAATAGTGAACTGCAGCAATGAAAGTAATTAATCCAGAAACCAATAAAGAGGTACGCCATTTTTTGTCGGTATTATTTAACTCAAAGAAGAAAAATACCGAAGCTGCCATCATGGCCATTGTACCAATGAAGAAGGAAACGCAACATAATTGTCACTGGCAATTGGAGTTGCATTCAAGAGGACTTGTAGCATGTTCAAAGTTTTTAGGTTTAAGAAAAGATTGTTTAAGAATGGACATCCTTAAGTTAAACGCTAATATTGAAAAATGGTTGAAACATACTAACAATAGGGGTTACATCATATTATATTTAAACATGCTATAAGAACGAATTTGGCTTTTTTAAGATTTAATAACTTAAACAAACAGACGTAAAGTGCTTTTTAAAAAAATTTCAGAAAAAATAAAAAAATCCTCATCCAAGCATTAAACTTGAATGAGGAGACAAAAGGAAAAGAATTGATTACTCTGTAAAAGCCAACCAATCATCTTGGTTATTAATTTTCCAAGTCTTTTCTCCAGAACCATCTGCATTCATTAATACACAATTCAAATACCCATCAACTGTACCAAAATTGCTATCCTTGGCAAAACTCAACAAAATTTTAGAAGACCCTTCCAACCAATTTAATCGAACAGTCCATGTAGATAAACTAGTAATATCCGAAGGTAGGGTTACTGACTTTACCAATACTTCTGCTTCAGTTGCCGTAGTATAACTGTACACGTCTATTTTATTGGTCCCATTCATTTTTGCATATACTATTTTAGTTCCATCGCTACTGATTTTAGTAGACAAAACATTTCTAGAATTTACAATTGATTTTGGGTCACCCATATTGCCGTTAACAATTGTACCCGAATATGCCAAAGGGGTAGCAGCAGAAGATGTAAGAACAAAACGCTTTCCATCTGCAGCAACCTGATGATTGCTAAAACCAAGAGGAACTGTCGCTAATTTATCTTGACCAGATCCATCTGCATTAATCACTTCAATTGAAGTAGTAAATGGATTACTCCCGAAGTTATTTTTGATAAAAGCAAGCTTCCCATTGCTTAACTGTTTGATACTTTTATAATTGATTCCTGTTGAAACAGCCAATGTAGCAATGGTAGTAAGCCCTGATCCATCTTTATTTACAGAGACAATTTTGGTTGAAGGATTAGACCCACTAGTGATGTGAAAAAAATATAGTTTACTGCCATCGCTAGCAACACAAGCATCCCCGATATAGGAATTCAAATTGGTTGGGGGAGTTACTGCAACAACTAATTTAGCATTTGCCCCATTAATATCAGTCGTATGAATATTGGCACTATCGATATAGTAGACAACATTATTGGCAACAGTTCCAGTAGTGCCACCATTGGGATCGGAGCTGTTTTTAGAACAAGCAATTGAAAAAATACCTAAAACAATAAATAAATAACATGCTTTAATAATTCGCATAAAAATTAAATGAATGAATGAAAAATGATAAAATTGATATTAAAAGATTGTGACAAATTATTGTTGAAGTTTCCACACTATTTCATAGTCGCCAATAGCGGCTTCTTTATCTTTTAAGTTGATTAAGGCATTCTTATACGCAGTGGCTAGATCATTAGTTTGAACAATTTTGGCTAATTCGTCTTTAGTAAGTGATTTTCCTTTTTTGATGATATAAGGAGCCCCCTTAATAGTAATTGAAAAGTACTTGGTGTTGCCGACAAAAGAACGGAAACCACCATTAGATACCCCGTCCATTTCAACTGTTAAATAGGGTGTCATAGCAGGCTTTCCGTCGTATGACAATTGTAAAGCAATGCTTACTTTCAAAAGGGCATCAGCACTAGTTTCTTTTAGCAATGCATTTTCACCAAATAAGCGCATGCTGCTAGAAGTAAGTGGTTTAATAGGATTCAAATTTTTATAGACTGTTAAGAATTGATCCGCTGTATTCATTTCATCTTTAAAGAAATTTTGAACCAATTCATAAGAGGGTGCCGAAGGAATGGCACTTTCTGGAAGTACTTGGCCATTGGATACAGCTGCCGTTGCTTGGGTAAATTGTGCATACATTCCCGCTAAAACTTCTTGTAACCATTCTTCAGGAATTTGAGGAAAATCTATCGATTTAGTTGTTTCTGTTTTGGTCCAATTATTGGTTTTACTTTCATATAATTGAGTGGTCCCTTGTATACTCATAGAAGCAACAGCAATCTTTTTTGCAAAAGACAATGGCATCGCATAAGCAGCATTTAATTTCTTTACAGAAACTTCCAGCTCACTCCCATTCACTTTTTCAATATCAGAAAATGTAATTCCTTTTGCAATTTCTGGAGAGTTGGTAACATTTACCCACATACCTGCATTTGATCCAGTAACTGCTATAACAGGTTCCTTAAAAACACCTGATTGCGCTACTGACTTTACCAGTTGTTGGTCACTTACCATCAAATAACTGTTTTTAAAACCCGTACCCTTATTTTGGGTTTCTAAATTTCTAAATGCAGCAGCAGGAATTACCACTTTGGCAGCTGGTTTAACATAGGCTGCCATTGTGAGAGATCGCATACCTATTATAGATGTAACGATATCTACTCTAATTAAAGATTCTGGAATTGTTGAAAAATTAGCTAGTTCAAGTACGACGTCCTTGGTTAAATCTATATTTACAGAAGACTTAGCGCCATTAATACTAATTAACTGAATATTTTTTGATGGTGGAGGAACCGTAAAACTACCCTCTTCAACTCCATTTTTTTCAAAACTAATTTTCTTATTGCCACTATTGGGAGCTTCAACTGCAGTATGAATACCAAAGGATTGATGCTTTAACTCTTTTCCATTTAACTTAATAGTACCCGCATATTTAAAAAACTGAAAGCCGTTAGGCGAACTCAACATTAACATAGTAAAATCACCATTGTCAATCCATTCTCCTTTTAAAAAATCATTTGTTGCTAAACCAAGATCTTTAGGAAAAATATTCGTCCCTACAGATGCAAGTACATCTACATCATCCAGATTGGGGGTTTCGGCAACTGAGCCCCCCAGCTCACCTGCCAAATTACCCACCATCTTTGTTACTTTAGACATCGCTTTTTGAAATATATTCCCCCCCTTTTTAGGTTCATCTTTTTTGGCCTCTGTACTCGTTTCCGTTTTATCTTTTTTCCAAAATTGTGCTTCAGAAACACTTACGCTGACTAAGAAACAAAAAGAAAGAATCAGTTTTACTTGCATATTTCATTTTTATTCTCACAAATATGAAAGCATAAGCCAATCAAAAAAATACTCTTTATGGAGTATTTTAAACAAATCGCAAATTCTATTTGAAACAGTACATTTACAATAGTGAGCAAACGTATTACTATATTAGTATGCTTGAGTTTATTACTAGTGGTATTGGGCACGAATGCTCAATCAACTCAACGTGTCAAATTCAATGTATTCAAGAGTAGCGATGGACTTAGTAAACAAGTAATTAAAGGAATTTCCGAAGATGAAAACGGATTTATCTGGCTTCTTAGCGATCACCAACTTCAATGGTTTGATGGATCTAATTTTCACACAGTTCCTTTTGGCAACGGAATACACCAAATACCTGGTTCACTATTCTATGAAATACTGCAAGGATTTGAAAAAGATATCTGGATATTTTACAATAGTGGCTATTCTATTTACAACCCAAAAACATTCTCTTTTAAACATATTAAACTTCCTAATCAAAAAATCAATTGGCAGGAGCAGATATTTGTTAGTCCGAATAAAAAACAAATCATTCTATCAAACAACGGATATTATCAAGTCATCAATTCCATAACAAAGCAAACCACTAAATTATTTAAGAAAAAATCAAAAGCGGTTGGTTTGGCATCCATCAATAAAACGAGTCAATTAGAGTTTTTTACAGAGGACAGATTGGGCATACACCTCGAAAATATTGAGAAAAACACCCGAGTTTCTATTCCGAATCATCAAAAAGTACCCTACTATATTTTTAAAAGAGTGAATGATTCTACTATTGTAGCATTTGCAGAAAAACACTTTTTAGCTTACGATATAAAAAATAAAAAAATCATTAAACAATCACCCTATCCTTTTGGATTTGGCATGAAATCTTTCATCAAGAATAAAGATATTATTAATAAAAATGATCAGGCATTCCTAATAATAATGGAAAATGAAATTTGGGAATTTGATAAATCAAGATTGAATTTTACAACTAAATTGGTGGGATTAAATGGAACATCTACCTTAAATCAAGGCTACTATACAAGTCTATTTTTAGACTCCAAAGGCGTTTTATGGGCCAATACTACTTTAAGTGGGCTTCATGAAATCTTACTTCAAAAACAACCAATCAAGTTGTTTTCATCTATCATACCGGAGGAAAATTTTATTAAATGCTTTTTACCTGACAAAAGGAATAACACAATTGTATGTGGCACGTTTGGAGCTGGTTTAATTATATACGACACTAATGGGAATATTATAAAAAAATATCCGTTAAAAAAATTAGGAGCTAAAACAGGTACAATTGTATCCGCTATTTTAGCATTAGATAAAATCTATTGTTTAGTAATGCTTTATGGTAGAGACGACTTCTATATGTTAAATAGAAAGGATTTATCTATAAAGCATATAAACATTAATTATAAAGAAAAAGAGATAGCAAAAGAACGTCCTAACTATTATTCAATCCCACTTCAAATAAACCCAACTGAATTCATATATAATCTAGGAAGCTTAAAACTTAATATAAAGTACAAAAACGGGTTAGTATCAGTTGAAAAAAGAACAAATACCATCAGCCTGCTCAAATTGAATAGTTTTCCAGCGTACACAAAATATGAAGCACTTATAGAAATAAGCAGTAGCAGTTTTGTACAGTCTTGTTTACAAAAAATTGGATTAATAGAAAGTAGCTTGGTATATATTGACAAAAGAAAGAACAATTGGATTTTCGGAACTAGTAACGGCTTATATGAATTTTCGAAAAAGGGCACACTATTGAATTCTTACACAACCAAAAATGGATTAGGGAATAATTATATCTATGCTGGTATTGTTGATAATGACTACAATATATGGTGTAGTCACGAAAAAGGGATCAGTAAAATTGATACCAATGGTATTATATCAAACTTAAGTAAACCAGACGGGTTACAAGATGAAGAATTTAATTATGGGGCAATTGCGAAAACAACAGATGGCGAATTGTATTTTGGCGGAATAAATGGATTAAACGCATTTTATCCTTCCGACATCAATACCAATCATGATAATGGTAAATTAATTGTTACAAAAATTAGTTCAAACGAACCGCATTTACCTGAGGACACTGCATTTTGGAACTTGAATGATCTAGAATTTAGACATACTGATAATAGAATAAAAATTCAACTATCTACAATTGGATATAGTACTGCAACAGCTTATAATTATCAATATAAGTTAGTGGGCATTGATAAAGAATGGAAAAATCTTAGAAATACAAGGGAAATAAATTTAGCTCTTAACCCTGGTAGCTATACCCTAGAAATAGCAAGTGGGAGGTTTTTCAATAAAAGAGCCTTTGCACAAAAACGTATACAAATAAGAATATCCCCTCCCATTTACTTAAGATGGTGGTTTCTTTTATTGGTTGGTGGCTTATCAGTTACAACCATATGGTTTGCTGCTAAATATATAACTAATAGAAAGTATCGAAAAAAGTTACAAGCCATTCAATTACAAGAACAGCTTGAATTTGAGAGACAAAGAATTAGCAGAGACTTGCATGACAATATGGGTGCTTATACATCTGCCTTAATGGCCAATGTAGACAAACTTAAACATATTCAAGGCAATACAAAGGAGTTAGATAAAATACAAGATAATGCAGAACATATTCTTAATAGTTTACGCGAAACTATTTGGGTATTAAATAATAAAGAAATAAATATTGCCAACTTTACCGATGAGTTCAAAAACTATTGCTTCAATGTTTTAAAACACTTTGATGCAATATCATTTGAAGCAATAGAAACAATAGAAGAAAATCGTTTATTAAATGCTTCGGATGCTATCAACCTAAACAAAATACTTCAAGAAGCATTTCAAAATATCATCAAACACAGCAAGGCAACAAAAGTATTATTTACAATACATGGATCGAATAAATTAATCATCACTTTAAAAGACAACGGAATTGGTTTTAATCAAGAGAAGAAAACGAATGGAAATGGATTAGAAAATATGGAATGGAGAGCTATGGAATCAAAAGCCATATTGTCTATATTTTCAGAAGAAAATACCGGAACAACAATTAGTATTGTAAAAGATATGCTCCCAAAAGAGTATTGACCTTTTAACCAAATTCTAGCAATTTTACATGATGTCAATTTCAATTGCAATAGTAGATGACAAGCCCATTAATCGCCAAACGGTTAAAGACAAATTAATTGACCAAATAGGAATCCTCATTGTATTTGAAGCCAAAAACGGACTTGACTTTTTAGAGAAACTCAAGTTGGCCAGTATAAAACCAGATGTAGTGCTAATGGATTTAGAAATGCCCGAAATGAATGGTATTGAAGCAATTAGTATAGCAACTGCAGCCTACCCAAGTATCAAGTTTATTGTATTAACTGTATTTGAGGAAAACGATAAAATATTTGAAGCCATTAAAGCTGGGGCAAGCGGATATTTATTAAAAGAAGACAGTGCCATTCATATTGTAGATGCTATCAATAGCGTATATGAACACAATGGAATTCCTATGAGTCCCTCCATTGCCCGAAAAACACTCGAGTTACTAAAAAATATTCCTGTTAAACCAATAACGGAAAATAAAGAATTAACCAACACCAATAGTGCTGGATTAAGTGAGCGAGAAATAGAAATACTCAAGGAAATGGTGAGCGGAAAAAATTATAAAGCTATTGGAGAAAAACTCTTTATTTCTCCATTAACGGTTCGCAAACATGCTTCGCATATTTATGAAAAATTACACGTGAATAATAGAACTCAAGCCATCAATATTGCCCAAAAACAAAAATGGATTTAAGCCAACACTTCTTGCAAAATAGCATAGCTCTTCATTTGTCCAAAGCCAGGAATATGAAGTGATAGGTAGAGTTGATAGGCTTCCAATAATTGCCTGCGAATGTTTTTATTTAATGGAATATTTTCTAGTTCGTTATAAAAAGACAAATTAGAAATAGCGGAAGTAATTTCCGCAAGTTGTCCTTCTAAGTAATAAGGATGCAATGGTATATGCTCTACAAAATTCCCCTCTTGTAAATCTATGATGGGTGTTTTAGTACTGTATACCCCTTGTAATTGAAAGCCTAATTCGGAAGCTAAGTGTAAGGTAAAATACAAGGGAAGATTACCGGTTAAAGTTGCATTTCCTTTGTCTAATTGTTTGAGTGTGTCTTCAATTAAATAAAATAATTCAGGATTGGCTTCTGGTTCTTTTAAGCTGTGTTGCAATAGCTCCATAACGAATAGGGCTACCGTATTTTTTACCACGTTAAATAAAACCGACTCATACATATATCCCCATCGGTACTCTTTAATGAACTGCAATTGCTTCATTTCATTATGGTACACTTCTAATTCTAGTATAGCGGCGGGGCTAAAATAACTGGCTTTTCCGGCAGAAGTTTTACTGCTTTGTCTTACCCCTTTTACAATGTACTGTTGTATTCCAAACAATTCGGTGTACACAGAAGTGATGATACTGGTATCGCCATATTTAATGGTACGCAAAACCACACCTTTTGTTGAATGCACCGTACTCATTGCTGCAATTTAGTGCGTTGCAGTCAAAGCTGATTCAGTTGATTGTTGGGAAAGCTTGGTGGGAGGTAAATGAACGGGGTTTAATTTTATAATTCCCACTGCATGAAAACCGCGCATGATGATAAAAGTTAAATCGAACTCAAACCATTTTTTAGCAAAATTGGCATCGTCTTTAGCATAATGGTGATTGTTCTGGAACAGTTCTCCCATTAATAATATTCCCCATGGCGAACTATTTTTAGAATGATCCCCATTGTCAAAATTACTGTAGCCATATTTATGCCCGCACCAATTCACCACTGCACCTTGAATAGGCCCCATTAAAAAATGAATGGGTAATAATAAAAACCACCAAGCATTGGGTGCAAAAGCAATATAAAAACTAGTATAAGCAGCCATGAAGACCAATCTGGTTAAAGGATGATGACCAAACTTGTCTAATTTATCCCAAACAGGTAAATAATCTTTGGTGAATTTGGGATCAGGCATACGCTTACCCGTTAAAAAACTTCTGAAGATTAAAATAGTACTGCGCATCATCTGGTACACATCTTTAAAAAAATGCGGCGAGTGCGGATCTTCTTCTGTATCACTAAATTCATGGTGCATTCGATGCATCACTCCATATGCCCTTGGCACTAAATAGGAAGAACCTTGTACAAACCAGGTACTCAAATAAAAAAATCGTTCCCAGTTTTTACTCAACTCATACATTTTATGAGAAGCAAAGCGATGTAGAAAAAACGAATGAAAAAACAAGGACCCAAACCAATGGGCAAAAAAGAATACTAGAATAGCAAGCATAACAGGTTAATAAGTTGGATGAATATAAAACAATTCAACCAAGCATGCTCCAAAATTCAAATATTCAGCAAAAAGGGGGTCTAAAGATTAAACAACGCCTGTAAACTGTTTCAAGAAGCGAACATCATTTTGAGAATACAATCTCAAATCGTTCACTTGGTATTTTAATTGGGTAATTCTTTCCACACCCATTCCAAATGCAAAGCCAGTATATTTATTAGAGTCTATTCCAAAGTTCTCCAACACTTTAGGATGCACCATTCCACTTCCTAATATCTCTACCCAACCAGTATGTTTGCAAATATTACAACCCTTTCCTTCACAAATTAAACAGCTGATATCCATTTCGGCACTCGGCTCTGTAAAAGGAAAATAGCTGGGTCTAAAACGTACTTTAACGTCTTTGCCAAACATCTCTTGTACAAAGAAGTATAAGGTTTGCTTTAGATCGGCAAAACTTACATTTTCATCAATATATAATCCTTCTACTTGATGAAAAAAGCAATGTGCACGGGCACTAATGGTTTCATTTCGGTACACTCTTCCCGGACAAATTACTCGAATAGGCGGCTTTTGATTTTCCATCACCCTAGCTTGAACACTGCTGGTATGGGTTCTCAACAACCAGGTTGGGCCATTGCCATCTTCTGGTTTTTTAATATAGAAAGTATCCTGCATATCACGAGCAGGATGGTCTTCTGGAAGATTCATCGCACCGAAATTGTGCCAGTCGTCTTCAATTTCAGGGCCTTCTGCAACAGAGAATCCAAGTCGTTTAAAGATAGAAACCATTTCATTTCTCACCAATGTAAGTGGATGTCTACTACCAACTGAAACCGCATCACCAGGCAATGATAAATCTTGAGCAGACTTACCAGCAGTGGCAGTTGAAGCACCAGCGAACTGCTCTTGCAATGCTTGAAAACGCGCTTCAGCAAAGAGTTTGAACTCATTTAGAATTTGTCCGAACTCCTTTTTTTGTTCGTTGGGTACATTACGCATTTCGCCCATAATGGCTTTTACCAAGCCCTTGGTCCCCAGCCATTTTATTCTGAATTGTTCTACTTCGTCTGTATTATTAGCTGTAAAAGCAGTGATAGCTAACTTATGGTCATTAATTTGTTGCAAAAGCGATTCCATGTTGCAAATATAAAAACTTATATTTGTTGCTGCACCAAGCAATTTTACATGGAATATAATACCTCCAGGAAACTCCTGGGAATGAAGGAGTACGGAAGACACGTACAGAAGATGGTGGATTACCTCCTCACAATTGAAGACAGAGACAAAAGACAACAACAAACACAATCTGTGATAGAGTTGATGGGATTTTTGAACCCACACCTGAAGAACGTAGAAGACTTCAGGCATAAACTATGGGATCATCTTTTTTTCATCAGCAATTTTACGCTGGAGGTAGACAGCCCATATCCCATCCCACAAAAAGAAACCTATAAGTTAAAACCCGATCCACTTCCTTATCCAAAGCGCAATCCAAAATATGCACACTTAGGAAAGAACTTAGAAGTGGTGATAGATAAGGCTTTAAAAGAAGAAGACCCCGAGAAGAAAGTAGGATTTGCCAATGCCATTGCGTACTATATGAAATTATCTTATAGCAACTGGCATAAAGAATTGGTACATGATGATGCCATCCGTTCTGAGTTAGATCAAATTACTGGAGGTCAACTAGAATTCAGCAACACGCCATATATTAAACACCGCAATCAACCATTCGAGCGTGATGATTATCCAGCACGCAGTGGCGGAAGATGGAAACAAAATTTTGGTGGAAGAAATAATAGAAACCAAGGTGGAGGTCAGCAGCAACGCAATGATCCAAGAAATGGCGGCGGACAACGCAATGATAGAAATCAAGGTGGAGGTCAGCGCAACGATCCTAGAAATGGCGGCGGCAGTAATCGCAACGATAGAAACCCAGGTGGATTTAAGAAGCGCTATTAATATTTGATGAGCAGTTTTGAAGTCATAGGTGGCAAGCAATTAAAGGGATCCATCACCCCGCAAGGTGCAAAGAACGAAGCTTTGCAAATACTTTCTGCTGTTGTATTAACGAAGCAGACAGTAACCATTTCAAATATTCCAGATATAGTCGATGTAAATTTACTCATTGAGCTATTGAAAGAAATGGGCGTGCAGGTGAATCGCATTAATCAAGACACTTACCAGTTTCAAGCCAACGAAATTGATGTTGACTATTTAGCTTCGGAAAAATTCAGGCAAAAAAGCGGAAGACTAAGAGGCAGTGTAATGCTTGCGGGTCCTTTATTGGCCCGATTTAAAAAAGCATTTATACCCAAACCGGGTGGCGATAAAATTGGAAGGAGAAGATTAGATACCCATATCATCGGTTTTCAAAAACTAGGTGCCCATTATGCATACGATGAAAGCATTGGTTGCTTTACATTAACCACCAATGCATTGAAAGGTTGTTATATGTTATTGGATGAGCCCTCTGTAACAGGCACCGCCAATATAGTAATGGCCGCTGTTTTAGCAGAAGGTACTACCACTATTTATAATGCAGCATGCGAACCCTATTTACAACAGTTATGTAGTATGCTCAACCGAATGGGTGCAAAAATAAGTGGCATTGGAAGTAATTTATTGGTTATTGAGGGAGTAGAAACGCTAGGTGGTACTGAACACCGTTTATTGCCAGACATGATTGAAATTGGCAGTTTTATTGGCCTAGCAGCGATGACCAAAAGTGAAATCACTATTAAAGACGCAGGGGTACAACACTTAGGAATCATACCAGAAAAATTTCAGCAACTAGGTATTCAATTTGATATACAAGGAGATGATATTTATATTCCTTCGCAGGAATCATATACCATACAAACCTTTATGGATGGGGGAATACTGACTATTTCCGATCATCCATGGCCTGGCTTTACCCCCGACTTATTGAGCATTGTATTGGTAGTGGCTACGCAAGCCATCGGATCAGTTTTGATCCACCAGAAAATGTTTGAAAGCCGCTTATTTTTTACTGATAAACTCATAGACATGGGCGCACAAATTATTTTGTGCGATCCGCATAGAGCAACTGTGATAGGACTCGGCAGAAAAAATACTTTACGCGGCATCACCATGAGCAGCCCCGATATCAGGGCAGGACAAGCACTTTTGATTGCCGCATTGAGCGCAGAAGGCAAAAGCACCATTCAAAATATTGAACAGATAGATCGTGGTTATCAATTTATAGATCAACGCTTGCAAAGTTTGGGGGCGGAGATAATTAGAAAAGCATAAACTCACATTGACCAGCTCGCTGGATGATAAAGAATTTAAAAAGGCCCCGAAATTTTCGAGGCCTTTTGCTTAACACAATTTATTTTTTACTTAATCGTCTTCATCAATTCTTTCACTGCAACTTCTAATTGCTGGTCTACTCCTTTCTTCACTACTTCATATTCATTGAACACTAAGAAGTCTGGATCGGTGGCTGCATTTTCTAAATACTTACCTGCATTGGTTTTAACACCCACGGTTGGTGCGCCCCATCTGATGCCTGAATCCATTAAGCTTTCCCATGCTGCAAAGGAACAAGTACCAGGTACTTGCGTACCTACTAGCTTGTTTACATTTAATTCTTGTACCATGAATGCATAGCAATGTCCATCACTGTAGTTAGCTTCATTGGCCAATGAAATACTTGGTTTGGTCCAACGGAAATTGGGTTCAAATCCATTGCTTCTTACATCATTGGTATAGTTCATGAATTGTTTACCACTCAAGAAAACAGCTAGGTCTGCTACTAAGTCTCCGCCTCCATTGTTTCTGGTATCTACTACAACACCTTTCTTTAAAAAGTGTTTACCCATGATGTCTTCATAAGTAGATCTAAATGTACCATCACTCATGCCTGGAATATGTACATAACCCAATGCACCACCACTTAATCGTTCTACTTCATCCGCATTTCTTTTAACCCAACGCTTGTACAATAATCCATTCTCTTCTCCTGTACTAATGGCTTTAACGGTGATTTCTCTTTTTGCGCCATTTTCATTTAAAGACAGCAATACTATTTTGCCAGATTTTCTATTTAAGAACTGTGCAAGGTCTTTATCTGTTGTAACCATTTCTCCATCAATCATTTCAATGATGGCTCCTGCTTTTACATTGAGTCCTGCTTTATCCAATGGACCGCCTACTACTACTTCTTCAATCCTTAAACCATTGCCAGTATAAGCCGCATCATAAAACACACCCAAGGATGCAGTAGCATCTCCATTGGCATTAAAGTTGCCAAATGAAGCGCCACTATGACTCACATTTAATTCCCCTAATAACTCACTCAGCATTTCGCTGAACTCATAATTGTTGCCAATGGATGGCAAGTATTTTTCGTAATCGGTTTTATAACTATCCCAATTAATACCATGGAAGGTTTTATTGTAAAATGTTTTCTTGGTTCTTCTCCAAACATGCTCAAACATAGCTGCTCTTTCTTCACGCATATTGATGGCCATTTCTCCATTGATAGCAATTCGATCTTGCTTACTACTAGCCACATCTAATTTGGTAATGCTGCCATCGCTACTGATGAAAATATTTTTCTGATCCTTATCCCAAACCATACTTGCACCATTGGCATTTAATGGAACCAGCATTTTGGTTTCCTTGGTTCTTAAGTTAGTAGTCCACAAATTCATGCCTCTTTCAAAGCGAGCGAGATAATACAATGTTTCTCCATCCTTGCTCACCAATGCATCACCCATTCCAGATGAATGTATGGTTGCTCTTGCTCTGCGCTGTGTTAATCCCTCCCATTCTATTTCAACAGCTTCTACGGTAGGTGTTTTCTTCTTACTAGTATCTGCTTTGGCTTTCTGCTCTTCCATTTCTTTTACTAATGACAATTCTTCTTTGGTCAATTTAAATCGATCCATTGCTGCCTGTGTGAAGAACATTAAGTAAGCATCACTTTGTGCGCCTCCGCTCATAGCAGCGCCTCTTAATCCATCTCGATTACTTTGCCATAACATGGCTTTTCCACCCATAACCCATTTAGGACGAAAATCATTAAATCCACTCTCGGTAATATTCATGATTTTCTTTCCATCTACACTGGCCAATCCAACTTCACCTACTGCACTTCCTACTACTGCATAATCAAATAACAACCACTTGCTGTCTGGACTCCATTGAAAATATTGATCGTTTTCTGTCCAAGCAAAAATTTGCTCTGAACCTAATATTGTTCTGCTTTGCTTGGTTGCAATATTGTATATACGAACATTGTTTCTGTTCTCTACAAACGCGATTTCTTTTCCATCAGGAGAATACAATGGTTGTGTGTTATCATTCGCATTATCTAATACCGGTGTTTCTTTAATTAGGGTTGATGCGTAAAAATAAGGCTCGTCTGCACGTAGTTTAGTACTTTCAAAAATGCTCCATTTATTGTTCCGCTCTGCAGTATAAATAATTGATTTACCATCTGGTGAAAAACCAATCCCTACTTCTTGTGTTGAAGTTGCTGTAATTCTTTTAGTTACGCCTCCATCTACACTACTTACAAAAACATCGCCTCTGTATAAGAATGCAACTTCTTTTCCGTTCGGTGAAACAGCAATATTACTTCCACTGCTCACGCGCATTACTTGCTCATCGTTCTTGCGTGCATCGGCTAAAATATTGATGGATAATTTTTGTGGGTTACCGCCTGCTTTCATTGTATACAATTCACCATCATAACTAAAGCAAAGTGTACCATCTGCTGATGTACTTAAAAAACGTACTGGATGCTTTTTGAATGAAGTTAATTTTTCACTCTTCCCTCCTGCAACAGGCATTTTGTGAATATTAAAACTGCCGCTTTCTTCACTTAAATAAATCAACTCTTTTTCTGCATTGGCAAAAACCGGATTACGGTCTTCTCCATTAAAGTTAGTTAGCTTAGTATGCTTGTCTGCTTTAACATCATAGATCCAAATATCTCTGGCAATAGAAGAAGTATGGTGTTTTCTCCAAGTATTCTCTCCACCTTTTTTATCCTGATAAATCATTTTATTTCCATCCTTGCTAAACTTAACTTCTTCTGCAGGAGTGGTTAATAATTGAGTGGGCCTACCACCGTTTACACCCACGCTATAGAGCTCGGGCATAGATCCCGTAGGAAACTGTCTATTACTTGCCAAGTCCATTCTTGATGATCCAAAAATAATTTTCTGGTTATCTGCTGAAAAATCATAGGGATATTCTGCAGCCGAATGAAAACTAATTCTTTTGGCCTCTCCACCTGTAACAGGAATAGTGAATACATCAAAATTTCCATAACGATCACTTGCAAAAGCAATGGTTTTACCGTCTTTACTCCATACCGGCATAAAATCATGTGCTTCATGCATGGTTAATGCAGTAGCATTGCCTCCTGAAGATGAAACAGTATACAAATCTCCTTTGTACGTAAACACGACTGTTTTACCATCTGGAGAAATATTCGAATACCGCAACCATTTGGGGTTAGATTGGGCATTTACCTGACCAGCCATTAAAGCTGCAAGCGTAAAAAGTGAAATTATTTTTTTCATACAATTTATTGTTGATTGGAAAGATAAAGAAGAACGGGTTGAATATAAAATCAATTGTATGAACGCGGGGCTTTAATTAAGTAACTTTATCCAGTGAAAAAAACGATTGCACATATCTATGCATTGGGAGACCAAGCCATCACTATTGAATGGGCTTCAAGCATTTCAGAAGAAGTGAACAATCAGGTAATGCATTCATTTCATTTTTTACAAATACATCCTATAGAAGGAGTAACCGATTTGATACCTGCTTACAGCAGTTTAACCTTACTTTATAATCCAACGATTATTCGCAAACAAGCAATGGGGGGTTCTCCTTTTGAATGGCTGAAGAAAAAATTAGCTGCATTAACAGTAGCTCCAGAAACAGCTGCTCAAGAAACAGCACCAATTGTTGTACCCGTATGCTATGATACCAGTTTAGCACCTGATTTAGTAGAAGCAACACAAATAACCGGATGCTCCATTGAAGAATTCATTGCTTTACATACCAACAAAATATATAAAGTATATATGCTGGGATTCTTGCCTGGCTTTGCTTATATGGCATCGGTTCATCAACAAATTCAACTACCCAGAAAAGCCAACCCTAGAAAATCAGTTGCTGCAGGAAGTGTGGGCATTGCAGGAGAACAAACTGGAATTTATCCTTTAGAAGCACCAGGAGGATGGCAATTAATTGGTCAAACTCCTTTGAAAATATTTGATATTACCAAGGAAGAGCCTTGTTTATTTAAACCAGGTAATTGGGTCAAATTTGAAGCCATTACCCTTGAACAATTTCATCAATTCAATGCCGCTTAAATTATGAGTATTACCATCATTAAAGCGGGATTATTTAGTACGGTGCAAGACAGTGGCCGTAAAGGATTTCAACACCTGGGCATTAATCCAAATGGTGCCATGGATGTTTTGGCTATGCAAATAGCTAACTTGCTAATACAAAATAAAGCAGACGAAGCGGTCATTGAATTTTTTAACCCAGCACCTATATTTCGTTTTAATACCGCTGCTTTTATTGCATTGAGTGGTGCCGATTTTGGTGCCTCCATTAATGATATTCCTGTTCCTATTAATCATCCCATTTTTGTTCCTGAAAATGCGGTTTTAAGTTTTACTAGAAAGCAATCAGGGCATATTGGTTATTTGGCTATTCAGGGTGGATTAGAACTGAATGAATGGATGAATAGCTATAGCACCAATACCCGCGCAGGTGCGGGAGGTATGGAGGGACGTACTTTACTAAAAGAGGATGAAATAAAATTGAAAGCAAGTGTGATTCAAAAAAATAGTCAAAGCCAATTACAGATACTCCCATGGATGGCCGATACCAAAGGATTGTATCAAACACAATCATTAAGGTATTTACCAGGAAATGAATTTTCACTATTGAATACATTTTCACAACAATTCATGACCAATGCGCAGTTTACTATTCTTGCTGATAGTGACCGAATGGGTTATCGGTTAAAAGGGCCTGCATTAAAATGCAAAAAAACAATTGAATTAATTTCCAGTGGGGTAACCAATGGCACCATTCAACTATTGCCTAGTGGTCAATGCATTGTTTTATTAGCCGATCATCAAACTACAGGGGGCTATCCAAGAATTGGCCATATTATTCAATCGGATATTCCTACATTGGTTCAACAATCACCAGGAACAATTATCCGGCTAATTCCAGTGAATATGGAAACAGCTGAAAAAATCAATAATAGACAGGGGCAATATTTGCAACAATTAAAGAATGCCTGTACCTTACAACTCAATGCATACCATCGACATTAATTGCGATTTAGGAGAAGGATTCCCTAATGACAAAGCACTCATGAAATTCATTAGTAGTGCCAATATTGCTTGTGGGTATCACGCAGGTGATATAGATACAATAAAATCAACCATCGCCTACTGCATAGAAAATGGGGTTGCTGTTGGCGCACATCCTGGATTTAATGACAAAGCCAATTTTGGTAGAACAGAAATGCAATTATCCGTTTATGAATTATATGATTTAGTGGCAGAACAAATTACGTTGATGCAAGATGCTTGCAAAGAAATGGGCGCCATTTTGCATCATGTTAAACCACATGGTGCTTTATACAATATGGCTGCTAAAAATGCTACCATGAGTTATATTATTGCTAGGGTTATAAATGAATTAGACCCACAACTAGTGCTGTATGGATTAAGCAATAGTTATATGATTTCCGAAGCAGAAGCAATGTATATAAAAACAGCATCAGAAGTTTTTGCAGATAGAACCTATACTGCTAAAGGCCAATTAACACCAAGGTCTCAACCAAATGCAATGATTCATAAAAGAGAAGATGCTTTAGCACAGGTGTTAAATATGATTCAACATAAAAGAGTAATTGCAACCGATGGGTCTGTTGTGCCATTAGAAGCTGAAACCATTTGCATACATGGGGACGGAGATCATGCTGTATCTTTTGCAACAAGTATTTATACAGCAATGCATGCAAACAATATTTTGATTAAACCTTGTTCATCCATCTAATGCTAAAGCAAAGCACTCAACCATCTTCAACAAAATCTGCCATAGTAGGTGCAGCTTTTTTAATGGCTACTTCAGCTATTGGTCCAGGCTTTCTTACACAAACCACCGTATTTACGCAACAACTAGCTGCCAGTTTTGGCTTTGTGATTTTGATTTCTGTTTTATTGGATATAGGGGCACAAATGAATATTTGGCGAGTGATAGCTGTTACTGAAAAACGAGCACAATTAATTGCCAATGAACTCTTACCTGGTATGGGTTATTTTTTAGCAGCCCTTATTGTATTAGGAGGTTTTGC
>Ga0209480_10001133_pt1 | contig 19750 bp, 15 predicted proteins | sample JI61114C2DNA_FD_187501 | JGI IMG/M metagenome (GOLD analysis project Ga0209480, IMG submission 187501) | Wastewater effluent complex algal communities from Wisconsin, to seasonally profile nutrient transformation and Carbon sequestration -... | ecosystem: Engineered > WWTP > Effluent > Algae... | reverse complement strand
AAAAGAAACCAATCTGGGTGCATGGCTCGACAGAAGCATTCTTACTGAAGCGCATTTATGGCGCTCAGCAAAAACCTGGGATCCTGAGGGAATTCTGAGTACAATTCCGGCGATTGGAACAGGACTTTTTGGGGTACTGGTTGGTACCTGGCTCAAACGAAAAGACAGGGAAGAAAGTGTGAAAATTTCCTGGATGTTTTCAATTGGAGTATTGGCTGTTATTCTTGCTCTGATCTGGGATCTTTGTTTTCCAATAAATAAAGCACTTTGGACAAGCTCTTTTGTACTTTATGCCGGCGGACTTGCTACCATTGGCCTGGCATTATGTTACTGGCTGATTGATGTACAGGGATATAAAAAAGGGACTAAACCGTTTGTTGTTTACGGTGTTAATGCAATAACGGTGTTCTTCCTCTCCGGACTTATTCCGAGAATTCTGACTTTGATTAAGGTAAATATGCCGGATGGTACCACACTAAACTCCAGGGAATGGATGTATGAAACCTTCTTCAGTCCCTACTTCTCACCAATTAATGCATCCCTCGCAGGTGCCTTAACCTTTGTATTGATCTGGCTTGGTATCCTTTGGTTGATGTACAACAAAAAAATTATTATCAAGGTTTAGTTTTTGCTATTTTGCAATCCAATTATAAACCCTCTTAAAAAATGAAATTTCTAAACAAATCAGTACTTACCCTTTCGGTAGCGGTAATGTTTGCTGCTGCAGGAGTATCAAAGGCTCAAACTGTAGTAAAAAGCAAATCCGGATCTGCAGCCACAAAACAGGTATCATCCGGGATTATTCCATTAGATCCGGCCGTCAGAACCGGTAAGCTTCCAAATGGCTTTACCTATTACATTCGCAAAAATATTGAACCCAAAAATCGGGTTCAGCTATATCTGGCGAATAAAATAGGTTCAATCATGGAGAATGATGACCAGCGGGGACTGGCGCATTTTATGGAACATATGGGCTTTAACGGCACAAAGAACTTTCCTAAAAATGATCTTGTAAATTACCTTCAAAAAGCAGGAGTTCGTTTTGGTGCGGATCTGAACGCTTATACCAGTTTTGATGAAACTGTCTATCAGCTTCCAATTCCCTCAGATGACCCTGAAGTACTTAAAAATGGTATACAGATCATGCGCGACTGGGCGCAGGATGCGACCTTAGATCCTGCTGAAATTGATAAGGAACGCGGGGTTGTTCTGGAAGAAAAACGTTTAGGAAAAGGTGCTCAGCAACGGATGCAGGATAAATACCTACCAATGCTTTTCAATAATTCGCGCTATTCCGACCGCCTTCCAATTGGTACTGAAGAAGTATTGAAAAATTTCTCAGCCGAAACAATCAGACAGTTCTACAAAGACTGGTATCGTCCTGATCTTCAGGCATTAATCGTTGTTGGAGACATTGATGTTGATGCGATGGAACAAACCATTAAAGCAAAATTTTCTGATCTTAAAAATCCTGCTAAACCAAGACAAAGAACCAAATATTCAATTTCCTTATTAAACAAGAACCAATTCATCGCTGTAACTGATAAGGAATTCCCGGTTAGTGTTGCCCAGATAATGATCAAGCATCCGGAGTCGAAACTTATCTCAACAACAGATTACAGAAACAGTATCCTGAGATCCTTATTTAATTCCATGCTCGGTACACGCTTTGCCGATATGAGCAAACAGGCCGATCCTCCATTTTTACAGGCTGGAGCCAGTATAAGCGGATTTTTAGCCGGGCTTGACATGTACAATGTATTCGTTGTAGCGAAACCTGGTGAAATGGAAAGGGGATTTAAAGCCGCCCTGACTGAAACAGAGCGGGTTCAGCGGTTCGGATTTACCCAAACCGAATTGGATCGTGCCAAGCAATCCTATCTGACCAATATGGAGTCAGCTTATAAAGAAAAAGATAAAACACCTTCTGAAAGTCTTGTAAACGAATATCTGCGCCATTTTCTGGAGCAGGAAGCGAGTCCGGGTATTGAGTATGAATACAAAATGGCCAATAGTATGACCGGAGGAATTAGCCTCAGTGATGTAAATAACCTGGCCAAAAAGTATATCACTAATGTCAACCGTGATGTGATCATCATGGGTCCTGAAAAAGATAAAGATAAACTGCCTGATGAAGCCAAAGTTGAAAGCTGGATCAGCAGTACCAAACAAAGCAATATCAGTGCTTATGTGGATCAGGTTTCAGATAAGCCCCTGCTTTCTGCAAAACTAAGTAGTGGTAAGGTTGTTTCTGAATCTAAAATTCCTGAGATCGGGGTCACTGAATTTAAATTAAGCAATGGGATAAAAGTGGTTCTGAAACCAACCGATTTCAAGAATGATGAGATCAGCTTTACTGCATTTAGTCCGGGCGGATCTTCATTATACAGTGATGCTGATTTTCAGTCTGCCCTTTATGCTACTGCAATCATCCGCAATGGAGGATTGGGTGAATTTAATTCAGTTCAGCTTCCAAAATTATTGAGCGGGAAAAAAGTTTCTGTTTCACCATATATTATGGAGAGGTTTGAAGGTATATCCGGTTCAACCAGTCCGAAAGATATTGAAACCGCATTGCAGCTAACTTATCTCTATTTCACACAACCGCGCAAAGATGCCGAAACCTTTAAAGGTCTGATTGCGCAGCAAAAAGGCGGACTTGCAAACAGAGGTAATGACCCGAACAGTGTATTTGCAGACTCAGTAGCTGCTATTCTTGGGAATTATAATGTCCGCAGAACAGGACCTTCGATTGAGAAAATCAATCAGGTAAGCCTCGATCGTGCATTTGAGATTTATAAAGATCGTTTTGCTGATGCAAGTGATTTTACATTCGTTTTTGTAGGAAGTTTTAAAGCAGAAGAGCTCAAACCATTACTTGAGAAATATCTTGGCTCATTACCTTCAGGCAACCGTAAAGAAACTGCAAAAGATCTTGGAATTAAGATTCCGGCAGGTAAAATTGACAAGAAAATCTACAAAGGTCAGGAGCCAAAAGCAAGTGTTCGTCTGGTTTTCAGTGGTGATTATACCTGGAGTGAAAAACATAATAATCAATTAAACGCATTGGCAGAGGTTCTGACAATTAAGTTAATTGAACGTCTGCGTGAAGATGAAGGCGGTGTTTATGGTGTTGGTGCACGTGCATCGTATACCAAATTCCCAAAAGGACGCTATACATTTAATATTTCATTTGGATGTGCCCCTGAAAATGTAGAAAAACTAATCAGCTCAACGCTGGATGAAATAAATAAAATCAGGGTAAACGGCGCTCTTGCCGGTGATATTGAAAAATTCATTGCTGAAGAAACACGCAGTACTGAAACACAGCTTAAGGATAATGGTTTCTGGCTGGGATACCTGAGCAGTCAGCTTCAAAATGAAGATGAGCCTAAACAGGTTTTAAACTACCTTGAATCTTTGAAGGAGTTAAACCCTGAAGCACTGAAAGCAACAGTTCAATATCGTCTGAACCCTGATAATTTCATCAGAATGGTATTGCTTCCTGAAAAATAATATTAAGGAAATCCATACAAAAATGCCGTTCATCAACCTGAACGGCATTTTTTTTGATTAAAGTATAAAACTCAAAAACGCGGGCTTGCGGTAACTGCATTTGAAGCCTTACTTTCATTCTTAAGCCTGTCGATCGCAGTCACTACATAAGTATAGCTGCGGTTAGCATTTACCAAAGTATCTGTAAATGTTGTTTCTGATGCTTTAAACGAGATCTTCAGAATATGATGCGCCTGTTCTGTGTCCATTCTTTCGCCACGGTTAACCCTGTAAATAACATATCCAAAAGCCTTATCGCCATCACTGGCCACAGTTGGTGTCTGCCAGCTTAACTCAACTCCCTTTGCAATAGCTTTGGCTGTTAGTACTGTGGGAGCATTGGGTTTAACATCATCTAGCCATGGCATTGCCGGCTGAAGTGCGGGATAACGGTAAAAATCCTTGCGAAGAGAATCCTTAACCCCCGCCATATTATTGGTAACCGATTTGGAGCTGAAAAAAACACTGCCCTGAGTATTTTTATTGCTTCTCAAATACCTGATCTGTTTCGGAATCTGTGATCTGTCACTCCAGCCAGGACGGTTTTCCAATGCCCTATAGACCCCCTGACCCACATATAAATGCTTTCCAAAGGTGTTATTGCTCCACCAGTCGAGCAATTTATCAAAAGGCGCCACCTGATAACCAAAGGGGAAATATATTTGTGGATTTATATAATCGAGCCATCCGGATTGAACCCATTTCCTGGCATTTGCATAAAGTTTTCCATAACCATCAAATCCATTGCTTTCGGAGCCCTCCGGATCCTGAGATTTATTTCGCCAGATACCGAAAGGGCTAACGCCAAACTTAATATGCTTCTTTGCCTTGTGAATACTGTCAGATAAGGTATGAATCAGCGTATCAACATTATTCCGACGCCAGTCATCAATATTCTTGAATGCGCTCCCATATTTATAAAATGTTTCATTGTCCCTGAGCGGCTGTGCCTCAGGATAGGGATAAAAGTAATCGTCGAAATGGATTCCATCAATATCATAGTTTCGAACTACATCCATAATTACACTTACAATATATTGCCTTACTTCAGGCAATCCGGGATTAAAAAGTTTCTTTCCTCCATAAGTAAAGAACCATTCGGGTTTCTGCTTGGTTATATGGTTGGCCGCAGTATGAGCATCAATAAGATTATTTGTTGCACGATAGGGGTTGAACCAGGCATGGAGTTCCATACCACGTTTGTGGGCCTCCTCAATAGCAAAGTCGAGGGGATCATAATTTGGAACGGGAGCTCTGCCCTGAGTTCCGGTCAAAAAGCGGCTCCACAATTCACGGCCTCTGCCATAAAATGCATCAGTAGCCGGCCTGATCTGCAGCATAATGGCATTAATCCCACTTTTCTGATGATCATCAAAGATTCGGATCAGCTCCGCCTTCTGCAGATCGGAACTCAATCCTGGCTTAGATGGCCAGTCGATATTAGCAACTGTAGCTACCCAAACCCCCCTGAACTCCCGTTTGGGATTAGATTTGATTTGAGATCTTAAATAAACAGGAACAGCAATGAGGAATGCGAGGAAGAAAATTATTTTTTTCACCATGTAAAGGAGGAAGGTTTAGCGGGTAAAGATAATTAATCTAATTAATTGCATTATTGTATTTTGGGCAAGAATATGGTTAAACAATTGCAAAAAATGTGTAATTTCAGTCTTTAAGGTGCCTTAAAACTGCTGAGATTGGCATATACACTAGTCAAATTTATTAAAACCCAATTCTTAAACAATATATTTGCCCCGAATGAGGTTTTATCGAATTGATTTTAAATAAACATTTAATTTTCGTTAATCAGATAATTGAACATGGAAAACCCTGAACAGGAGCAACCAATACGAAAGGACTCAAATAAGATTTATTTTCTGGTTGCTGTAATTCTAGCCTTACTAGGAACCAATACCTATTTATTTTTTAAGGATAAGAAAGCTAATGACCGTATCATTACGGTGAGTGATGAAAAAACCAGAATGCAGACTGAAATTGATAAAATTGAGGCTGAGCTGGATAATGCTACAAGCAATAATCTGAAACTTTCAGAGGAAATGCAGAAAGAACAGGAAATAGCCAGAGAAAAGATTGATGAATTAAGAAATGCCCTCAAACAGGGTCAGCTAACACAAGGACAGCTTGCTAAAGCACAGGAAGAAATAAAACAACTCCGATATTTTGTTTCCAAATACTCAACCGAAATTGATGAACTGAAAAAACAAAATCAGGATCTGACCAGTGAGCGGAATGAACTCTTATCTACTGTCGACTCAGTAAGCACCAAAGCCAATGAACTTGAAAAACAGAATGAGGAGTTAAACACCAAAGTTCAGGCAGCAGCTGCAATTAAATCAGGAAATATTTCAATAGCAGCATTAAACATCAGGAATAATGGCAAAGAGAGTGTGGTTACCCGTGCAAGTACAACTGATAAACTTAGGGTAAACTTTTCGATTGTAAATAACCCTCTGGCAGAAAAAGGTATTCATACAATTTTTCTGAGGGTAATTGACCCAAGCGGCAATCTGGTGATTAGCAATAACGGAGGAATCTTTATTTCTGATGATGAAGAATTACAATATTCCTATAAAACCGCAATTGAATTTGCAAATGACGGAAGGAGCTATACAATAGATTGGGCGGATGGCAGAACATACCAGAAAGGGGTCTATACCATCATCCTTTATGCCGACGGTTATACCATGGGAAAAGGATCGCTTAGCCTAAGGTAAACTAAGGACACCCGATAGCTATCCTGTAGTGTGGACACATGACACATCTTTCATATCGCCATGCTTAGGTATCCTTGTCCCCCGCTGGTGGGGGAATTAAAGGGGGTGGATGTTTCAATCCTCCCCGTAGCCCCTCCAAAGGGGCACAGCATAGCGCCCAAATCCCTGCTTAATAGTAAATTAAAAAGTTGTGGGTACACGGTAGGCCAGCCGTGGGACAGCGCGACGCCTAAAGAAATTCCTTATCCTGAAATGGATTGACCAAAAACCTATAGATCGAAAATTATAATTGTTTTTGAGTAGTTTAACCAACAGACATGTCCAATCGATAAGGCACCGACCGGATGACCTTCTAATTCTGCGTTTCAAGCACTGGTATATCGATATAAAAAGTAGTACCAATATCGGGTGCAGTTTCAAATGTGATGTTCCCGTCAATGTTTTCTATTGCCTGCTTTACAAACGCGAGTCCAAGTCCGGTACCAGAACTTTTTGTTGTAAAATTGGGTGTAAAAACCTTCTTTTCAAGTTCTGCATGCATCCCTGTTCCATTATCATTTATCTCAATACGTATCGATCCTGACCTTGGATATAGCAGAATTTTGATAATACAATCCCTTTTATCAGATCTGGCCTCGATGGCATTCTTAATCAGATTATTAAAACATCTTAATATTTGATCCCTGTCAGCATTGACAACTAAATTGCTCCCTGAAGTATATTCAAAGTGAATGGTCGTTTGATCATGTTGCCTGTAAAGAATGATGGATTGCTCAATTATTTCAATCAGATTTACCCGCTCCAATTTGGTTTCGGGCATTTTAGCGAAATTCGAGAATTCAGAAGCAATATGCGAAAGACTTTCTATCTGCTCAATAAATGATTTTGTGAAACGTTCAAATTTAGCCTCAAATTTTGGATCCTTTTCCTTCCATGATTTTTCTAATAACTGAACTCCAAGTTTTAGAGGTGTAAGCGGATTCTTGATCTCATGTGCTACCTGTTGAGCCATTTCACGCCAGGCTGTTTCACGTTCAGAGCGGGCGAGCTTTTGTGCACTTTCTTCAAGTGCAGATATCATGGTGTTATACTCACTGATCAGATTTCCAATCTCATCATTCCGCTTCCAGTTGATGTGTTCATTCTTCGACCCAATTTTAGTATCACGCAGAAGTTTTTGAATCAATGTTAACGGACTTGTAATCCGGTTTGCAACAAAAACAGCAATAAAACCTATAGCCACAAATACCAGGGCATATACATTGATCAATGCATTCAGAAAAATCCCTATCCGGTCCTGGTAATCCTTTTCATTCGAAAATGATGGAAGTCCCAAATAAGCAATTACTTCACTCTTGCTGTTCCTAAGTGGTACATAAGCAGAAATAAATGACAGATTTCCAATCCGCTCCCTGTTTATAAATTCAGATTTCTGTAATCTGTTGAGATATAGATAAGCCAATGCATTCATCTGCGAAGCAATCAGGCCATTCTCATAGATCTTAGGTTGAGTGGAGTGAAGTAGCTTACCCTTGATATCAAACAAATTCAAATCGACACCATTCAGATCTGCCAGACTATTGAAGGCAACTTCAGCCTGCTCATCAGGGGTTGGCATCCCCATATCTACAATCTGCTTATTGATACCTGATGAGATCTTGGCTACTTTATCCAAAACCGTATATTCCTGCTGATCTCTGTATTGCTGACTTATATTGTAAAAAGTGATTATTCCGGTTATCAAAAGTGTAATGACTACCGCTGCTACCATGGATAATTGTATCCTTGTTTTATAGAGCATCCTGTTTGATGAAATCAGAAGACTCCACCTCAGATTTCGAAAACTGATATTGTAGTTATATAAATTGTTCCAGGTTAATTGTATAACGTATACTAAGCCGGCAAACAATAAAAGAATTAAAAAAATAAATGAAACTGAGGCTAGCTGAGTAAAGAGGCTGTTAATCTCACGGCTGACAATAACAAGCTTCCTGGGATTTGGCTGAAAGATCAGATGATTGTATTGCCGTCCATTTTCAGCATTATTGAAATAAACAAATTCCCTGTTTTTTCCTTTGAACTCATTATTTACCAGATTATAAACATAATTCCCATGCTGGTTCAATAAGCGGCCATCACTGTAATAAGCGAAGGAATAATCCTTAAGCTGAAGGTCTTCCTTTATTTTTCCATCTATGAGAAGTTCCGGAAATACACCAACCTCATTCAGACGTTTGGAATTGAGTTGTAAAACCAGAGTTCCGATCTTATTATTTTCCTCAATAATTGGCAATATTGCAAAGTATTGTATAAAGCCAAACGTATTATTTCTCTGGTAAAAATACTCCGTGACTTTTACCGAACCCTTTAGGACCAGATTTTTGAAGTTTGCCAGTGGTATACCCCTGTCGCCCCGAAAAAATTCGTCCTTGTCATTATACTCAAAACTCTCAAAATCATATCTGGATAAATAACCGGCCATATATAATTTCATAAGCCTGTTATTCAATGCACTGTGACTTGACAGAGGATCATTAAAATAATCAACTATAAATTTATCGCTAATTATTTCCCTTTCCAGATTATAAAATAAAAGAATTGCATTGGGATCAACTGATGATTCCAGTTTACCTGCAAGAATTTTTCGACTTTCCTGCTCTTTAACAAACTGATAATTAGATAGTTTCAGTGATCCGATTAAGGCGCAAATTAGAATACAAACAACCAAAGTCCCTGCCTTTATCCCTCCTTCCGATTTAAAGTAGGCCCGCCCGGCCAGAAAGAGTATCAAAGCGAATAACAAAAAGTATACTGTAAACTCAGTAAATATGATATGATATAAAATAGCCAGAATCAAGGCTCCCGCAAAAATGAGAAGACGTTCCTTGCTGGCAATGTTCAACCTGGATATAAGAGCTAAAGAAAAAGATATAATCAGATATAGGTTCAGAATTGCAAAGCAGAAGATCAGAAATCCAAACCAGCTCAACCAGGTCGAATTCAGAACATTACTTACATCAAAGTTGATATTCGAATTAGTTACAAGTCCGTTAAACAGATAATCAATAATATATGCCGTGACGCAAACAAACAAACCCGTAAGAAACAGCAAAATATAGTTAAAGGGCTTTCTGAGCAAAGAAACCGAGCCTAAGATCTTATCTCTATATGAGTAAATGAAAACTAATACCCAGGTTAAGGACAGGATATTCAGAAAAAATTCTCCAATAGATGGGAAGAAATAACTGGAAGCATAATGTTTAGGGTCGAAAAGCTCAATATCAAAATACCTGCTTAACCATCTGTTTTGAAGATCTATGAGCCTGAACGCTAGAACAGAACTGAACAATAAAAAAACAGCGAAGCCAACATTACCCTTATTCGCAATAGAAGTACAAAGATTGGTCAAAAATATCAGGGCAAAAGCAATGGCCATAAGCCACATCCATAGTTCGAGATAGTTGTAAAATGAATTGGATGCCGGTGTTCTGAGTTTTACCGAAAACAAATATTTACCGCTCAGATTGCGGATATTAAATACCTCCCTATCATTCAAACTGGCTATATCCAGGGTATTTGACGATAGAAGGTCCGGTGCAAAATTATTCCTCAGATATTCATTCTGATAGGGATAATCAGACATTACCGGAATGTAACATATCACTGAAAAATCTCCCCGGGATTTTTTGATGGCTTCATAATATCCATTCTTCCAATGAATAAAGGTGTTACCCTCACGAAGCAGGCTATCAGTATCTAATACAATCCGGATCCCGCTCCAAAAACTAAGTTTTCCCTTTTCAAAAGTCTGGATGTAGATGTTTTCCTTTTCACTGAATTCGGAAATGATAAATTGAGCCCATTCTCCATTATTATGGATATTTTTTAACGAATCACGAACGGTCAGGTTATTTAACAGCTGATCAACTAACTTCTCCTTTTTATGAAGCCTTCGCTCAAGCTTCCGGGCTTCAAGGCTAAGAGCATCCTCGGCCTTGATAGTATAATTTATCGTTAAAGCAGTGCAGGCAAAGCCAATGGCCAGCAAAAGTAGAAGTAGCCGAATTTTTAAATTCCCGCTCAAAGGTGATAAAATTAGGTAAAAAGCTAAATAAGCTTATTGGACAAAAATCAGACCCCTTTAGTGAAATTCAATTGAATTTTTTATAATTCTGCACTAAATGTTGGAATACTCCGATCAACCTTCCTTACAAGCCCTTGTAACACACTACCAGGACCTACTTCAGTAAATGAAGTTGCTCCATCATGAATCATTTTTTCAATTGTCTGGGTCCAGCGTACAGCCCCGGTCAACTGAGAAATCAGATTGTGTTTAATATTGGCTACATCAGTGTATGGTTTTGCGTCAATATTCTGATAAATCGGGCAAATAGGTTCATTAATTTCAGTATTCTCGATCGCAGATTGCAATTCAACACGCGCCAGCTCCATAAAAGGGGAATGAAATGCTCCCCCAACGTTCAGTTTTAAGGCTCTTTTTGCGCCTGCTTGTATTAATAGTTCGCAAGCCTTGTCAACTCCCTCAATGGATCCGGAAATAACTAACTGACCGGGACAATTATAGTTTGCAGGTACTACTACATCACTGACACGTGAACAAATATCCTCTACCGTAAAATCATCAAGCCCCAGGATAGCCGCCATGGTTGAAGGTCTGATCTCACATGCCTTTTGCATGGCATTGGCGCGGGCACTGACCAATCGCAAACCATCTTCAAATGAAAGGGCTTTTGCTGAAACCAGAGCAGAAAATTCACCTAAAGAATGACCCGCAACCATGTCGGGCTGGAAATCACCCTTCAGTTCCTTTGCAAGAATCACAGAATGAAGAAATATAGCCGGCTGAGTTACCTTGGTTTGCTTCAAATCTTCATCAGTACCTTCAAACATAATATCCGTAATCCTGAATCCAAGTATTTCATTTGCACTTTCGAATAAATTTCTGGCTGCTTCAGAATGATTGTAAAGATCTTTACCCATCCCTGAAAACTGGGCACCCTGTCCCGGAAAAATATATGATTTCATATGCTATATAAGCCCCTTCAGGCAATAAAATGTTAAATTTATTTCTTTTTAATTAATTTATTTAACTCAGAGTTGCTGTAATAAGTCTTAAAAATTCCGAACGTGTAGTTTCATTGACAAATTCACCAGTAAATGCAGAGGTTGTAGTAACCGAATTCTGCTTTTGTATACCCCTCATTGACATACAAAGGTGTTTACATTCTATCACCACTGCTACACCTACCGGATTCAGGGTTTCCTGAATACAATCACGGATTTCATTGGTTAATCGTTCCTGAACCTGCAAGCGACGCGCAAACGCATCCACAACCCGCGGGATTTTACTAAGGCCCACAATATGGCCATTGGGAATATAGGCAATATGCGCCTTCCCAAAAAAGGGCAGCATGTGGTGTTCGCACATTGAAAATACTTCAATATCCTTAACTACCACCATTTGACTGTAATCTTCCTTAAACATTGCGCTGCGCAGAATTTCTTCCGGCTTTGCATCATAGCCATGAGTAAGAAACTGCAGGGCTTTTGCGACACGAACAGGTGTCTGCAGCAATCCTTCACGATCCGGATCTTCGCCCAGATCAGCTAATATTGCTTTATAGTGAGATGCGATACGCCCGATCCTTTCCTGATCATAACTATCAATCTTGACATATCCGTCAATCTTATCGATCTCTGTATTATTACTTTTTATACCCATAATTTTGGCTTCAATTCAGTCAATATTAACCGAAATATTCTACAAAATTGTTTTCTGTTTCATATAATTTAATTGAATGCAAAAGAGCACCTTGGTTTTCAATATGAGGTTTAAGTACCTCAAAAATTGTAACAGCAAGTACTTCTGTCGAAGCCATTTTACCCTTCATAAAATCTACATCCAGATTAATATTTCTGTGATCAAGTTCATTGGTCACGTACACCGTTATAATCTTCTTAAGTTCTTTTAAGTCAATAACAAATCCTGTTTCAGGGTTAATCTCTCCCTTCACTGTTACATACAATTCGTAGTTATGTCCGTGCCAGTTGGGGTTAGAACATTTTTCGAATATTTCCTGATTTTGTTCATCGCTCCATTCCTGCCTGTATAGCTTATGCGCTGCATTAAACCGCTCTCTGCGAGTAATATATATCATTTTCAATAAATTAAAATGCAAATATACTCAAAGTAAAAATGCCTTAAGGACAAATAAATCGAATTGCGTAACTTCGCTTAATGAATATACTTCTTGTAGCCGCTACTCAGGCCGAGATTAATCCATTTCTGCTTCATCATGGATTTCAGAATCTTTCAATCCGGAAAAAGCAAATCGGAGAACATCAGGTAAGCGTTCTGATCAGCGGTGTTGGAATGGTTGCCACTGCCTTCGCCATGGGTAGTTTTTGTGCTGAGAACATATTCGATCTGGCTATAAATGCAGGGATTGCAGGCAGTTTCGATCCGGCAATTCTGCCCGGTGATTTGTGCAGGGTGTCTGAAGATACTCTTGCAGAATTCGGAGCTGAGGACGATACTGATTTCCTGAATGCTGAGATAATTGGCCTTGGCAAGAGCCGGTTTTCTGCCGGTTCTATCGCAGGATTCCCGGTTTATAATCAACTTAAAAGTGTGAATGCAGTGACTGTAAATAAGGTTCATGGAAATGAAAAGTCAATCTCTGAATTTGTCGAAAAGTTTCATCCCCAGATCGAAACAATGGAAGGCGCTGCATTTTTCTATGCCTGTGAACAAGCCGGTCTGCCGGGTATACAGATCCGGGCGATTTCAAATATTGTTGAGCGCCGTAACAGGGAGAACTGGCAAATCCAACTTGCCATAAAAAATCTGAACCATAGCCTTATTCAACTTTTCAACGCATGAAACTGAGCCTCGGATTTTCACCCTGTCCCAATGATACTTTCATCTTTGATGCCATGATCCATCAGAAGATCGACACCGAAGGGCTTAGCTTTGATGTGATATTTGATGATGTTGAAACTCTCAATCAAAAAGCCTTCAGGGCTGAACTTGATATCACCAAACTGAGCTATCATGCCTATGCTTACCTGACTGAAAATTATGTCTTGCTTCATGCCGGTAGTGCGCTCGGCTTCGGAGTTGGTCCCTTACTGATTTGTGCAAAGCCCGAATATTCAAGTATAGACTTTGAGAGTCTCAAATCTCATTTCTCATATCTAAAAATCGGTATTCCCGGAAAGTACACCACAGCTAACTTCCTCCTGAGTCTGGCCTTTCCGGAGGCAAAAAATAAGATTGAGATGAAATTTTCTGAAATTGAATCTGCCTTATTGAACCATCAGATCGATATGGGCGTAATTATCCATGAAAATCGTTTCACTTACCAGGAGAAAGGTTTGAAAAAGATCATCGACCTGGGTGAGTTTTGGGAGAACCTGACCCGGGGTCCTATTCCACTGGGAGGTATTATGATCAAAAGGGATCTTCCGGAAGAAATAAAACAAAAAGTGAACCGTATCATTCGAAGAAGTGTGGAGTATGCATTTGATCATCCCGAATCCGGCATGGATTTTATCTGCTCTCTTTCGCAGGAAATGAGTTTAGAAGTGATCAATAAACACATTGAATTATATGTGAATAAATTTTCCCTTGATCTGGGTGTGGAAGGGAAAAAAGCCGTTCAAACATTCTTTGATGAAGCACATAAAGTGGGTATCATCCCGGAAACGAAACAAAACTTATTCTTATAAACGTGAACATGACATAATATTTAAAAACCACATACCTGCCTACCGCAGGCAGGGAAACATAGCATTTGATAATGCTATCCTTATTTATAGACTCAGATAGCCTTGAAGCTTAGTTTCAACTATGTGAAGCTACAATCTATGTTTCCTTTAAAACATAAAATAAGTCAACCTATGTGGTTAAATATTAATATTCAGATATTTAAATATTGAACTCGAGTTATAATTGGTATAAAGACACATAAAATTTTTTTAAATGATCATAATTACAGGCGCAGCAGGATTTATCGGAAGTTGTTTGGTTCAAAAACTAAACGATGAAGGTTTTTATGATCTGGTTCTGGCAGATGATTTTTCCAATGAAACCAAGAATAAAAATTTTGAGGGTAAACGCTATTCCAAACAGGTAGATCGAGGAGTTTTTCCGGAATGGCTGCGTGAAAACCATTTACATGTTCAGTTTGTGTTCCATATTGGCGCCCGTACTGATACTACCGAGATGGATGTTAATCTCTTCAATCAGTTGAATCTCGATTATACCAAAAGCATCTGGAATATCTGCACCGAATTTGGACTTCCGCTGGTTTATGCTTCTTCAGCTGCGACTTATGGTCTTGGTGAGCATGGTTATGATGATGATGAGTCTAAGATTCCCTTACTGAAACCTCTGAATCCTTATGGCGATTCCAAGAATGAGTTCGATATCTGGGCATTAAAGCAGGAAAAGAAACCTTATTTCTGGGCAGGACTGAAGTTTTTCAATGTGTATGGGCCAAATGAGTATCATAAAGGACGCATGGCCTCCGTAATCTTCCATACTTTCAATCAGATCAAAAAAACAGGGGCTATGAAATTATTCAAGTCTCATAATCCCGAATTTAAGGACGGTGAACAGATGCGCGATTTTGTTTACATTAAAGATGTAGTCAATGTTTTATATTTTCTGATGCATCACCGTAAAGATTCGGGAATATATAACCTGGGCACAGGTAAAGCCAGAACTTTCCTTGACCTTGCAACCCAAACCTTTCATGCAATGGATACACCAGTCTCCATTTCATTTGTACCCACACCTGAAGATATCCGTGAGAAGTATCAGTATTTTACGGAGGCGAATATGAAGAAATTAAGGTCAATTGGTTATAGCCTTGAATTCTATAGTTTGGAGAAAGGTGTTGAGGATTATGTCAAGAACTATTTGATGCCTGGGGAGTATTTATAAAAATTCGTTTGGCTTTTGTTAACCTCAACTATGGTATAAACTTCTAGTATTTCAAATTGTTAAAAACAGCGTTATAGATCTCGCTTTATCCCCAAAAACAATGAAGTTTATCTTCTTTAACCAGTTTAGTGAATTCATTTATTGTCTTCACAAAGAGTTTAGGTGTATAACCATGCCAATTTAAGTCTGCACGCATCCAAAATACTTTCCATTCATTTTTGGTTTTCACAAATGTTGTTTTGGCAACAGGATGTTCCAAAATAATTTCCGGTTTGTTCCATTGAGGCCTTATTTCAAAAATTATAATTGATTGACCCTCAATTTTGTAGCCAATGTCAAGCTTTTCACGGATATCTTCAGGAGGCCTTATGCTTGAAATGAAATTTTCCATCGCCTCTATTACTTCTAATGTTTGTAAGGTTTCAATTGCCATTTCTTAAAAAAGTCTTGTTTGGGTTTCCAATTTCGGATGAAATGTGCCAATTATCATAAATGGATTATGAGAAACATAATGATGTAATTGAGATGTTCCTAAAAATAAATACAGGTCTTTTGTTTTTGCAAAATCTTCAAAATATTTACTCTTTACGTCTAAAATAGCCTTAGACTCATCCCCATTGTGTTTAGCAAGACAATTCCAGAATAACTGTCCGATCTCCCAGTCTTCGATCATTAATTTACTTTTCCTACCTTGATTATCTTCAAAAACATATGAAAACTTAAATGGTAATTTTTTAACTACTTCAAATGGATTTTCCGGTTGTTTGAATAGGTTAAACTGCAAACGTTCCGCCTCAAGTTTTGCTATTTTATTTTTATCCCATTCTCTTTCAACTTCTTCAATAGTAAAATCTAAGATTTTAGCCGGCTTAAAGACCGCGAGAGAAGTACAAATGCTTTTATCGTGCGCTTCTGCGATTAATTCTGATAAGTTGTAATAGATTTTACCGAGAGTGAATTTTTTCCTTTCAGCCCAATTATAATCGGTATCTAAATGACCAACAATTTTAATTTCAGTATCATGAGAATGTGGACGAAAACTTTCAGGTCTGAAATCACTCTCATTTTTTAATAAATCTAATTCAATCCAGTCGTACTTTTTATACTGCTGGTCATAGGATTTTTTACGAAACTGTATTGGATATATTCTAACCCAGGTGCCATCTTCAAGAAAACCAGCAGTACAAACCAGCTCATCATACTTGCTTGAAATAGCAGGATAGGTTTTTACAGTGATGAGCACTTTTGTCAGAGCCATTTTACAGATGTTTTACTTCATATTCAAAACCTGGAAGTGACTCTATGGCTTCTGCTAAGTATTTACGGTGACATTGACAAACATTAGCTTCGAAACAAGTTAATGCAATACGTTTGTGTTGATTTAATAACTCTAAAATAGCTGTTTGGCTTGAAACAGTTTTAGGCAAATTATTTTTTTGGTAAATAACAAATAATTTATCGTAGTCGCTTTGAGTATTTAATTCCTGTCTTTGTTCAGATTTTATACCGACTTCAGGAAAATGCAAATATTGAATTCCCAAACTTTCGCAATAGCGTTTTAAGAGGCTTTTGCTAAATCCATATTTCATACTCAAAGGATTGTTCCGAACATCTACTAATATTTTGACATCGTTTTTTAACAAACGGTTTAAATATTCCTCCAGCGATATGCCTTCATAACCAATTGTAAACAAAACGGTTTTATTATTTACAGGAATGCTTGTTTTTACTTTTTGGAGTTCTGTTTTTGTCAATATAACTTCCGCTTTCTCGCTTTTTGTTGCCCAATAGGGGAAATTGATATAGGTATGTTTCATCAATGAATTTGCATTCATTGTACCATACATTTTTTTTATTTCAACTAAATTTTTAAGGTCTGTTCCTTTTAGGGATTTTAAATAATCAGTTTTGTCTAAACTTATAAAATGGCTCTGAGTTTCCGATAAAATACCCTTACGTGTCATTGCGGTTAAATCGGCATTGGCAGAATAGGAATAACAACCAAAACGGTATGGAATAAAATCATATGCTTTGTTTTCTTGTTTTTGAGCAAATAAAAATAGCAGCTTTTGCAGGCGGATCTTTTCTAATTCGCCCTCAAAAAGCTGTATCAATGCAAGTATGATTTTTCTTCTGTAAAACATAGTACAAAGCTATTCTTTTTGAACCATAAGCTCTAATCGATTATACTTAAGCCCGATTTATTTCTTCATTTAAACACGATGCCTTGGTGATTGGAATGGTCCCATTAAACGGAAAAGCTGCTCGATATCAGCAACATCAGTTTTGTAAAATTTACCATCAGCTACCTCGAAATTCAGTTGTCCGATGTTTTCGGACAACTTAAAACCTTCCTCTCTAAGCTTAAATTTAGGTCGCTCCAATATTTTCTGGCTGTTTTATTCTCAGCAAGTATTTCAATCACATCTATGATACTGAAATACCAATTTGATCTTTATCATTATAGGCAGAACGAACCTTTTTATCTTCAAACAATTTTATGGTGTTTTCTTTTGTCATGATGGATTAATTATTTAAAGGATACCATTTCTACCTGGGGACAGTTTGTCCCCAGGTAGCTATTTAGCTCCTAATCTCATTTTCTTAGTTTTTTTAAATAATCTGTCGCATTTGCAGAATCGGTCAATGCTGCCACAATATCAACTAAAGAAAAATACCAAACCTCTTTAGATCTATCATAATACCTCCTTATTTGTTTACTCTCAAAAACAGCAATTGCTTTATTATTTTCCATTTCTTTTGTCATGATGGATTAATGCTAGTGTTCTCGATAATGGCAATTTCTTCTGCGCTTAAATCATAAAGCTGGTAAACTAATTGGTCGATTTGGGATTCGAGGGAGATGGTATCGGCGGAAGGGTTTTGTTTTTTTGCTAACAATATTTGGTCAACCAACTTTTCAAATATGACTTGTATTTTGCTTTCTGCAAATTTAATTGGCAATTGGTCTAAATGCATAGCCTTTACTTGTGCTAGTGCTTCCCCTCTCTCAGGGTTAATTGTCCAATAAACAAAGTCAAACAGCTTTGAATTAATTAATGCCAAAATAAATTTTAGTTTATAATTTGGATTTTTTGCAAGTAAAATGTGCGTATTGTCACGTATTATAAACCCCTTACCTATAATTGTAGCAATTAGTTTATCACTGGTTTGTCTTACAATAATTTTTTCATCTTTCTTGAAAATCTCAACATCTCTCGGGGCGGCTAGCCAAGACCCATAACTTATATAATAATTATTATCCCATTTAATTAAATATTTGTGAAAGTAACTGCCGCCAATTAATGGAATAAAAGTATCGTCAACTTTATGGGTTTTAGTAAATGGCTTATTTATTAAAGTTAATTTTGTTTGTTTAGGATTACCCTTTCCAACTTCGTACGGCTTTACACCATTCTTAATTGTCATTATCTTACACAGCGGTTCTGTATTTAACTTGATTTTTTCAATCAGCTCATATTCAAGCTCGGTTAAATGCGAATTAATACTATTATGATTAATAAGAGTTGCAACAGAAATATTATTTGAATTAACTTGCTTGGCTCCGGCGTTAACATTCAGTTGGATAGTGTCATTATTTGTCTTCTCATAAAAGACAATGTCACAATCAACCACTGCTTCTTCAAAAACAGGATTTAAAAATGTATCTATTTTACACAATCCGAAATTAAGCAGGCTTTCTCTGCGGAATTCAGATGCTATATTTATTAGTCGCCAAGTATTAGGAATAATATAAGTCAACAGACTTCTTATTGAACCTAAGAATATTCCCAATATTACAAAACTAATGTAGCTATCTTGTAAAATACCCGATACCCCTAAAGGAAAATTATTCTTCAAAATATTAAGGGTTGATGTATCAAGTTTTACTCCATACGGCGGATTCCCAATCACCACATCAAAACCAACAAACGCCCCCTCTTCATTCAGCACTTCCGGAAACTCAAAACGCCATTCAAAGGCATTCTCATAAATTTTATTGGCTTTTATTTCTTCAATCTCGCTTTCTAATTTTTTAACTTCTTCGGTTAATTGGGTTACTTTTTTGTTCCAGTCTTTTTTCTCTTTATCAGACATTTCAAAAAGACTTTGCTGGGTGGTCAGTTTCACCAATTCACCACCAAACGTGCGTAGTTTCTTTGCTTTGGGGTCATTCAATGAAATTTCGCTTCTGAAATCCGATTTGATATCGGCAATCAGTTTTTCCATTTCGCGCTTTTGCTCCTTGCTTTCGGCATTTCGGTAGGTGTCTACCGCCAGGCGATAGCTGTCAATTGTCCATTTGCTCTTTTTTAAGGCCTGACTCAGGTCGGCATCAATTGCAAAACGGCTGACCAGAGAATTTCCGCATTTGATATTGATGTCAATGTTTGGAAGGGTCTCCAGCTCGCTTGCATTTTTATAATAGGCATTTTTCAGCAATTCAATCCATAACCTCAAGCGGCAAATTTTAACCGAATTGGGATTG
>Ga0209480_10001132_pt1 | contig 19765 bp, 20 predicted proteins | sample JI61114C2DNA_FD_187501 | JGI IMG/M metagenome (GOLD analysis project Ga0209480, IMG submission 187501) | Wastewater effluent complex algal communities from Wisconsin, to seasonally profile nutrient transformation and Carbon sequestration -... | ecosystem: Engineered > WWTP > Effluent > Algae... | reverse complement strand
ATTTGGCATTAATGCTAAATTTTAAACCTTCCATTTCTTCTAAAATGTAATCTCTTCCTTTGTATAATTTTATATTTTGATCGTATAAAGTGTCGTTCGCCTTATTATTCACTACATATTGTAATGAAGTAATCTGAGGAAATTTTTCGTAAATATGGTCTAAAATCAATTCTCTATTGGCTTTATCATTTTCGAAAAACTGAATCAAAACCATAATTTCACCCGTTGAAGCGGTTCGCATCATTAAGGTTCTAAGCAAACCTTCGTGATTTCTTGGATTAAAAAATGTGAGGTTATTTTCATTGGCGAAAGCCCTAATTTCATTACGAATAGCATTCGATGGATCTTCCTGCAAATGACATTTATTAATATCTAAAATTTTGTCCCACATTTTCGGGATATGGAAACCTAAAGCATTTCGGTTGCCCAAATCTTCTGTGCTATCAATTTCTTTTTCCGTCAACCATCGACTGTTCGAAAACGAAAATTCCATTTTGTTTCTGTAGAAAAATTGTTTTTCGGAACCTAAAATCGGTTCAAATTCAGGAAGTTCAATTTTTCCAATGCGTTGCAAATGGTTGAAAACCTCATTTTGTTTGTAATACAATTGCTGGTTGTATTTCATATTTTGCCATTTGCAACCACCACAAACACCAAAATGTTCACAAATAGGTTCGATTCTGTGTTCTGAAAATTCGTGAAATTTCACCGCTTTCCCTTCGTAATAGGCTTTGCGCTTTTTGAAAGTTTGCACATCGACCACGTCACCAGGAACAACATTGGGAATAAAGATTACTTTTCCATCTGGGGCTTTTGCCACCGAAACGCCTTTTGCACCTGCATCAAGGACTTTTATATGATCAAAAACGATCTTGTCTGTATTTTTCTTAGCCATAGCGCAAAAATAACGCTTTGAATGGTTTTATAAATTCAAATTGAGAAATATTTTTACTAAAAATGAAACCAAATACTTTTTAAGTACGAATTAAGAAATACAAAGCAAGGGATGTGTTGATAATTAATGGTGTACAAGAACAAAATACAACATCATTTTTTAATTAAAATCATCCTTCCAGTCTTTGGTAGTAATGGTAGAGATTTTGTTTTCTGAGTTCATCGTCACTCGAAGCTCCTTGTTGGCTTTTGCATAATCAAAATGGGCTTTGAATCGGTAAATGTTGGTGGCATCGGTTTTGTTTCTCACCATTTCTACAAACTCAAGATCCTTGAAGTTGCCATATTTTAAGCCGTATCTGATTCCAATTGCTTTGACGTTCTTTTCCGATGAGTTCGCAATAACTTTGTCTGTGGCTTCACTTTTTGTAAAAGGTTTAAATTTGGAGGTGTTGCAAGTCATCAAAAGCCTTTTTCCGAGTTCATAAGCTTTGTCTTTTTGAGCGTTTTCGACTGCATTCAATTCGCTAGCACCAACACCTTTTTGAATTAATTTGCCATTTATTTGTTTTGTTTTGCAGCCTATAATTAGTAATAGACAGCTTATAATAATACATTTTTTCATAGATTATAATTTGATATTTCTATAAAATAACGAAATTTTCAGGAGTAAAGTATCAAAAAGAGACTCATAATTTTGAGTTTTTCTTCTTAATCCATTCGTAATTCACAATTGCTAAACCATAAAAAACGGCATCGGCAGCAATTTTGCCAAAGATGATTCCTATAAAATGATTCCCTGTCAAAATGGGCATCCAATACATACAAAACGGGCGAATAAAGAAAAGGTCGAGGAAAGCGGGATAACCAAATTCAAGTAGTAAATTTCGAACCAGAAAAAGGATTTCTTTTAAAGACGTTTTTTTATCTAATAACCGATTGGCTTTGACCAATTTTTGGTAGCCCATAAATAAAATAACCCCATAAAACGCAGCGTATTCGGCAAAAGTGATTAAATAAGCTGTTGTCAATCCATCAAAGATTCGGTTGAATTGCGAGCTTGCCAATGCTGCCGATGTTGCTGCTATTTCGGCATATTTATACCGATCAAACCATTCTTTGAAATTGGATTTGTTGAACATTTATATTATTTATAATAGCCGCAGATTTACAGATTTTAAATAATTGTAAAAATCTGTAAATCTGTGGCTAAATATTTTAATCATTTATTACCACAATTGATGCACTTCAGGCTTAATGTATTTTTCGTAAATAGCATTCATTGCAACAATTTTATCTGGGCTCAGTATAGGCAAATCATAAACTGATAAATTCGATTGCACGTGACTAGCTTTTGATGCTCCTGGAATAATACAACTGATTTCGCTGAAACTTAAAATCCATTGCAAAGCAATTGGAGCCAAATTAGAAACCTCAGGAAATAAGGATTTCAATTCTTCGACTGCTTTTAAGCCCAATTCATAATCAATCCCTGAGAAAGTTTCCCCTTTGTCGAATGCTGCTCCATTTCGATTGAAATTGCGGTGATCTAGTGCTTCGAAAGTTGTTTGAGAAGAGAATTTTCCAGTCAAAAGTCCGCTTGCCAAAGGAACTCTGGCAATAATACCAATGTCTTTTTTCTGTGCTTCTTTGAAAAATAATTCGGATGGTCGCTGACGGAACAGGTTGAAGATGATTTGAACCGTAGTCACGTTTGGATATTCAATAGCTTTGAGTCCTTCTTCCACTTTTTCGACACTAACGCCCAAGTTTTGAATTTTTCCCTGTTCTTTCAAACGGTCAAACAATTCGAAGATTTCGGGACGATAATAGACTTCGGTTGGAGGACAATGCAATTGAATTAAATCCAAAGTTTCGAGTCCTGTTCTTTTCAAACTATCTTCAACAAATTTTTGTAAAATCTTGGGTTGATATCCTTCATTCACGTGCGGATTAATGTGGCGACCGCATTTTGTGGCCACATAAATGCGCTCTGAACGAGAACGAACCACTCTTCCTACGGCTGTTTCGCTCAATCCATTTTCATATACATCGGCGGTGTCAATAAAATTTACGCCGTTGTCAATGGCAGTATTGATTAATTCGTCTGCGGTTTTGTCATTGAAGGGCGAACCCCATTTTCCGCCTACTTGCCAAGTTCCAAGGGCTATTTCCGAGATGTTGAAATTGGTTTTTCCTAGTTTTCTGTAGTTCATGTTTTTTATTTTGATTTTTATTGTGAAAATTTATTTTTTTGATAACACTTCTTCAATTGCTTTTTCGGCAATTGGGCTCATCACTTCATAACCTGTTTTATTCGGATGAACGCCATCACCAGAGTATTCGGCTTTCAATCCCTTTTGGTCATTGACCATTACGGTATAATAATCTAAATAAAGAATTCCATGGACATCAGCATAGGTTTTTATCATTTTATTGAGTGTAATGACCTTATCGGCTGGATCTAATCCTTTTCTCCAAGGAAAATCAGAAGCAGGTAAAACCGAACATAAAATGACTTTGATTTGGTTGGCTTTGGCCAATTCTGCCATCGAAAATATATTGTCGGCTATCATTTCTAATGTCGAAGGACCCGTATTACCAGCAATATCATTAATTCCTGCTAAAATCAACACCACACTGGGTTGTAATGCAATCACATCGGCTCTAAATCGAATAAGCATTTGTGGAGTAGTTTGTCCGCTGATTCCTCTATTTACATATGGTTTTCCAGTAAAAAAGTCAGCTAATGACCAACCTTCAGTAATAGAATCGCCCATAAATACGGCTCTTTTTTGTCCAGGTTTCAAGGGTTGAAGAGTGGAATTTTCGGTTTGGTATTTATTCAAATTTGCCCAATCTTGCGCTTGTATTTGTTTTGTCATGAATAGTGATAAAATAATGATGTAGTAAATTGGTTTTATGTTTTTCATAAGTCGCCCGACTGGGATTTTTAAGAATTAGTAAACAAAAATACTATTTTCAGTCTGCAAAACCTATCCGATTCAATTGATTTTGTAGTAAAAAAACGGGATTGAATCTTGGCTTAAAGTTTAGTTAAAAAGTAAAATAAACTAAAATTATTTGTCATTAAAACCTTAAATTTGAGAAAATAAAAATAAAAATTATGAAAAGACATGCAACCGCAATTTGGAATGGTTCACTCAAAGAAGGAGCCGGTCATTTATCTACACAAAGTGGAATATTAGAAAAAACACAATACTCTTTTAAATCTCGTTTCGAAGAAGGAATTGGTACAAATCCAGAAGAATTAGTCGCTGCGGCACATTCAGGATGTTTTACAATGCAACTTTCGGCTTACATTACCGAAGGCGGTTTTGAGATTGATAGCATTGAAACCAAATGCGATATCAATTTGCTAGAAGGAAAAATCGTAAGTTCTCATCTTACGGTAAGTGCTAAAATTAAAGATATTTCAAATGAAACTTTCCAAGAATTAGTAACCAAAGCTGAGGCAAATTGTCCGATTTCAAAATTATTCGACACCGAAATTTCTACCGAAGCTAGTTTGGTTTAAGGCTAATCTTTGAAATACTAAAAAAGGCTCGATTAGAAACAATCGAGCCTTTTTTATGTTTAAAATAGTTGTTCTTAATCAAACAAATCTGAAGATAAATACCGATCACCACGGTCACAAATAATAGCAACAATTACTCCAGATTCCATTTGTTCTGCAAGCTTCAATGCTACAGAAACTGAACCTCCGCTGCTCATTCCAGCAAATATACCTTCTTCAAGTGCTAATCTTTTGGTCATTTCTCGAGCTTCTTTTTCGGTAACTTCCATTATGGTGTCCACTTTTGAAGCGTCAAATATTTTGGGCAAATATTCCTTTGGCCATTTTCGGATTCCAGGAATTTGCGATCCATCACTTGGTTGTGCACCAATGATTTGAATGGTAGGATTCTTTTCTTTCAGATAAGTTGACGTCCCAATTATAGTTCCTGTTGTTCCCATTGCCGAAACAAAATGGGTTACAGTTCCGTGAGTATCATTCCATATTTCTGGACCTGTGGTTTTGTAATGTGCTTTCCAATTGTCCTCATTAGCAAATTGGTTGAGCATTACATAACCGCCTTCGGCTACTTTTTTATCTGCATAATCTCTGGAGCCAATAATTCCATCTTTTGCAGATGTTAGAATTACTTTTGCGCCATAAGCTCTCATCGTTTGGGTGCGTTCTTTAGTTGAATCTTCAGGAAGAATAAGTTCAATTTCTATGTTTAATAATTGGGCAATCATCGCTAAGGCAATACCAGTGTTTCCGCTGGTGGCTTCAATGAGTTTATCCCCTTTTTTTATATCACCTCTTTCTAATGCAGATACAATCATATTGTAAGCAGGACGGTCTTTTACACTGCCACCAGGATTGTTTCCCTCCATTTTTAAAAACAGTTTTACGTTCTTATTTTTAACTAGATTTCGGGCTTCGACTAGTGGGGTATTACCTATAAGTTTTAATATATCTTGTGTGTTCATTCTATTTTAACTCTTTTATTTTTACTTCGGTGATGGTAGTATTAGTCACAACAGATTTTGCTGGAATTGATTTGGTAATCCAAGTGTTTCCACCGATAATACTGTTTTTTCCAATAACGGTTTCACCTCCCAAAATAGTAGCATTAGCATATATGCACACATTTTTTTCAACGGTAGGATGCCTTTTGGTACTTTTCATATCTTTACTAACACTCAATGCACCCAAAGTGACACCTTGGTATAATTTTACATGTTTTTCGATTACGGTTGTTTCTCCAATAACAATTCCAGTGGCGTGGTCAATAAAAAATGGAGAAGCAATTTCGGCTCCTGCATGAATATCGGTTCCAGTGATACGATGCGCATATTCGCTCATCAGTCTTGAAAAAAGCAACATGTCCAATAAATATAATTCGTGACTCAACCTATAAATTGCGATGGCATGAAATCCTGGATAGGCTAAAAAAACTTCATCAATACTATTTGAAGCAGGGTCGTTTTCTAGAATGTAAGCGGCATCTTGATTTAGATTATCTAAAACTAAGGGCAGTTTTTCAAGAAATTTTTCCCAAATAGTATCGCATAAAGCATCGGGTTTTTTAGAGGAAATTTTTGCGATTTTCTTAAAAAGCATTTCGAGTTCGTCAATGCTTTGGTCCAAGTGCGCATTGGAATCAAAAAGCGTATAAAATAGTTTTTCAGTAAAAGCCTCGGTCAAGGTTTTAATCCCATAATTGATGGAAAAATGACTTTTAAGGGCAGAAATAGAATTTCTGATTAGTTCTTTACTCACAATAATAAAATTCAAATGTTACTATAAAAGGTAAAAGTAAGTTGTTTTTAGAAATTGCCGTAATAATTCGGAAAATAAATTTGCTTAAATAAATCTGTCAATTAAATAATATTACTGTTTTTATAAAATTCAGAATGGTTGTAAATTGTTTAACGATTGAAGTTATGTTGAAGATATTAGTTTAAAAACTATATTTGAATGCTATAAATTTTAATACTTTGAAGATGAAAACTAAATACATTTCAAGTTTATTGTTATTGTTTTTAACGATTATTTTTTCTTGTAAAAAAGAATTAGAGCCACAAGAAAGTTCAGTGGGCAATAATCCTTCGACTGCTGACAGCACATCAATTTCACCAAATGCAACTCCGGGAGTGTCTATGAATTCAACTCAAAACCCATCTTTGTTACAACAGAATGCAAATCAAAATGCCTTAGGGTTAAAGAATCCTTCGCACGGTCAACCTGGCCATCGTTGTGATATTGCTGTGGGAGCTCCATTGAATACGTTGCCTGAGAAGTCAATTTCAAACCCATCGGTAACCAATTCTTCTGTGCCAGCAATTATAAAATCTAATACTACTGCCGTGGTTACCAAACCGGGAATGAATCCTCCACACGGGCAAACGGGTCATCGCTGTGATATTGCTGTTGGAGCTCCATTGAATTCGCCAACAAGCAATGCAGTTCCTGCCGCTACAAATTCTAATTTAAATTCTCAGGTTCCTGCGATTTTAAAAACAGATTCAACTGCAACATCTCCTAAATAATTTTTAAACATGTAGTTTTAGGATATCCAAATCAATACTTTCAATTTTATTCGGAATAGATTTTATAAATGCGTAAATTAGCATGTATTCTTGATTTTTTTGTCGATTTATTTTAATTGGTAACGAATGTTTAGAAAGATGAACAACGCAGTAAAATTTAAAAACAAAATTGCGGGCTATTTTAAAATTCTTGGTCCTGGTCTTGTAACTGGGGCTAGTGACGATGATCCTTCTGGCATAGCAACCTATTCTCAGGCAGGTGCAGCTTTTGGACTATCGACTTTATGGACTTCGATTGTTGCATTCCCTTTAATGGCTTCAATTCAACAAATGTGTGCTAGGGTTGGTATTGTGACTTCTCATGGTTTGACGGGTGCACTCAAAAATAATTATCCTAAACCTGTTTTGTATCTCATGCTTTTGTTTAGTTTTCCAGCTATTGTGATGAATATTGGTGCTGATATTGCTGGAATGGGAGCCGTTGGGAATTTATTATTTCCGTCCATTGAGGCTACTTATTTTAGTGTTTTGTTTACCATATTACTTTTGGGGTTAATTATTTATTTGCCGTATCAAAAAATTGCTGCTACACTAAAATATTTGTGCATTGTGATGATTGTATATTTCATTGTGCCTTTTTTGTACGACCAGGATTTGTTGCATATTTTTAAATCTACTTTTATTCCCACAATTGAATTTAACAAAGAGTTTATGGCGGTTGTAGTAGGTATTTTGGGCACTACAATTTCACCATATTTGTTCTTTTGGCAAGCCTCAATGGAAGTTGAGGAACAAAATAAAAAACACCTTATTGTAAACAAAAAGATAATTCACGAAATAAATGAAGACGTCGATTTTGGCATGTCTTTTTCTGGATTTGTAATGTATTTTATTATTTTGACTACGGGAACGGTTTTGTACAATAATGGTATTCACCAAATTGATACTGTCGAACAAGCTGCCATTGCATTAAAACCATTGGCAGGTGATTTTGCTTACCTTCTTTTTGCTGTTGGAATCATCGGAACTGGGCTAATTGCAATTCCAGTTTTAAGTGGTTCGCTTTCCTATATCATTACCGAAACTTTTGGATGGGAGCAAGGTCTTGATAAAAAATTTCACGAGGCAAAGGCTTTTTATATAATTATTGGTATTTCTTTGTTACTTGGATTGTCATTAAATTATGTGGGCATTTCTCCAATTCAAGCTTTGATTTATACAGCTATACTTTACGGATTGACCGCTCCAATTTTAATTGCTATTATTCTTCATATTTCGAATAACAAAAAAGTAATGGGTAAATTTACAAATAGCAGGACATCTAATATTCTTGGTTTTACAACATTGTTAATTATGACGGTGGCAGCTGTAACTTTGATATATTTGCAATTGGTCGATTAGCATAATGTAAATAAAATGGAAAACTTTCAATTCATCAAAATGATTTTTAGCGTCTTCCTTTTGAATTCTGATGTCCAAAAAATAAATAATAATCAAATATAAAAATAAAAAATGTTCAATAAAGGAGACCAAGTTTCGGTTTTAGATGAAGATGTAAACGGAGTAGTAGTAGCTGTAAAAGATAAGCAAGTTACCATAGAAACTACCGACGGTTTTGTGATGACATATTTTGTCAAAGAATTGATTAAAATAAACAATTCCAGTAACTTAATGGATTCTATCAGAAGAATTGATGTAGTTGAAATTGCTAAAGAAAAAGAAATCCCAAAACCCAGAAGTTTTGTTAAAGAGCGTAAAGATAAGCGTGAAATTCCTGCTCCAGAATTCGATTTACACATCGAAAAACTAGTGCCCAATAAACGTGGAATGTCTAATTATGATATACTTACTTTGCAAGCTGAAACTGCAAAAAGACACATCGAATTTGCTATAAAAAATCGTATTCCTAAGATTGTTTTTATACACGGTGTTGGCGAAGGAGTTTTAAAATCGGAGTTGGATTTTTTGTTGGGACGTTATGATAATATTGCTTTTCAAGACGGTAATTATCAAAAATACGGTCAAGGTGCAACCGAAGTTTACATCAAACAAAACAGTAAATAGTTTTGTTTTGAACTAAAATTTTAAGTCTAGAATAAAAAAAATATACCGCAAATTACTTCGTCTATTCGCTCTCGCTCGGGTCACAAATAAAACATTCCGGAAGGTTGATTTAATTTGCGAATTTGCGGTAAAATGCTTTTAATATTGGGTAAATTAGAAGGTTATTAATTCTCCATAGATATAAACATCACCCAATTTGAAAGTGCTATTGTCTTTCTTTAAGGTTGCATTTTTAATTACAATGTTGTGTTTAAATGCAGTTGTTCCGCTTTTTATAGTGGTAACTTCTATGATACCACTAACGTTTACAACGCCATTTACTCCATTCCATTCTTCGCTAACTGTTGGAAGTGTTGGTGGAATTGTTTTGCAAAAATAGTCTGCACTAAGCACCCCATTTGAATACAAACGATAGATAAGTTTGTTTTTAACGGAGCCAATTATTGCAGTTCTGGGAGCATCCGGTAATGTTTCCACATTGGCAATTAAAGAGGCATCTAGATTTTCTAGTGTTAATGCTTCGCCGCTAGTAAAATTATAAACATCTTTTGAAATAGGGCATTGATCTGCTGTTTTGTCAAATCCAAACGGTAATGGAGTTGCTGGTGTAATGTAATCCCCAAAAACAAAGGTTTCATAAACTTGAGTGCCATTTGTTTTTGCAAATGTTATATTTTTGAAAACAATACGATGGTTGTAGCCAGTAATAACAGTACTTCCAGCAATAGTTCCTGCAACAGTTTTAGTTGTTGTCGCAATTTCTATTTTGCCTGAACTAGCTGTCCATTGGTCAGAAACATAAGGTGTTGCTGGGGGAATTGTGTTGCAAATATTGTCTGTGGCAACTGCTCCGTTATAAAAACGATAAACTACTCGGTTAGTTGAATTGTCGATATTGATAACTGTCGGAGAGTCAGGATCTGTAGGTTCGTTTTCAAATGTCGTTTTTGGAATCTCAAGCAATAAAGCTTCGTTTTCTTTCAGTTTGTAAATGATATTATTGTCGCTACAACTTTTTGTTTCTGCATCTTCAAAATCAATAGTTTCCAAAGTCAAATTACCGTCATCACATCCGTTTAATAATAGCGCAAAAATCAATAGGCTAAATACTCTTTTCATTGTATAAATATTTGTCGCAAAAATAGTGAAAAAATTGGCAATTGATAGTGCAGAAATCACAATTGATATTTCATAACTTTGTATCGATGAAAAAAGTATATCTCGACAACGCCTCCACTACGCAATTGCATCCTGAAGTCATTTTAGAAATGACAAAAGTATTGACCGAAGATTTTGGAAATCCATCGTCCACGCATAGTTTTGGGCGGAATGCAAAAAGTATTTTGGAACTTTCCAGAAAGTCTATTGCCAAGAATTTGAACGTTTCAGCTTCAGAAATAATCTTTACTTCTTGTGGAACCGAAGCTAATAATTGGATTCTTCGCTCAGTAGTTAAGGATTTAAAAGTTGAAAGAATAATTTTAAGTAAAATAGAGCATCATGCTGTTTTACATACTGTTGAAGCCCTGCTAAAAGAATTTGAAATTCAAGTAGATTATGTTGCAGTAAAACCCAATGGCGAAATTGACTTGACTGATTTAGTAGATTTGCTTTCGCAAGAAATCAAAACGCTAGTGAGTCTAATGCACGTGAATAACGAAATTGGAACCGTTTTGGATGTTGAAAAAGTTGGGAGAATTTGTGAGCAACACAACGCTCTTTTTCATTCGGACATGGTACAATCTGTGGGTAAGTTGGAAATTGACTTACAGCATTTTCCTATCCATTTTATGGTAGCAAGTGCGCATAAATTTCACGGACCAAAAGGAATTGGATTTGCTTATATTAAGAAAAATTCAGGATTACAGCCTCTTTTTTTTGGAGGCGAACAAGAAAAGGGGTTGCGTCCTGGAACTGAAGCGGTGCATCAAATTGCTGGAATGGCAAAGGCTTTGGAACTTTCATACACTAATTTGGAAGTCAAAAAGAATCATATTCAAGAATTGAAAAATTATTTGATTAATCAATTGGAAATCGAATTTCCTTCTTTTGAAATCAATGGAACTATCGATGGGGTTTATACTATTTTGAATGTATTATTGCCTTTTTCCGAAGCGAAAACCGCTATGATTTTGTTTCATTTGGATATGAAAGGGATTGCCGTTTCTCGTGGCAGCGCTTGTCAATCTGGAAGTATCAAACCGTCTCACGTTTTGGCTGAAATGCTTTCGAATGAAGATTTGAAGAAACCCAGTTTACGCATTTCTTTCAGTCATTTCAATACAAAAGAAGACATTGATTTATTGATTACTGCTTTGAAAAGTATATAAAAAATTCTGCAAGTAGCGGATTTTTTTTGTAAAATTATTGTTTAGTTAAAATTAAGTATTTCCAAGGTTTTAAGCTAATTACGTCATCACCTTTCAAGATATATTCTGTATTAGAAAATAATTCTTTGTATGTTCCTTTCTGGTATTTAGAATTGAGTTTCACCGTAACTGGTTTGTCACTATAATTGATGATTGGAATAACTTGATCACCATTTTTAGTTCTCGAAAAAGAAAGCACTTGATCAGGTTTGTCATTAAAAATCCGAATCATTTCACCACCATAACTACCATTCCACAAGGCTTGGTTTTTATGTTTTAATTCGAATAATTTGGTGTAAATTACTGCGAATGGATGCGTTGTCCATTCAATTAAATCTTTTTCGAAAAATTTCAAAGAACGGTTTAAACCCGCTTCCTGACCACTATAAACAAGAGGCATTCCATTGACGGTGCAAGCCAAAACCATTGAAGCTTCCAGTCCATCACCAAAATTGGAATATTGATTGCCTTCCCAAGAATTTTTATCATGATTTTCGGTAAAAGTCATTCTATAGGCATCTTTTGGAAAAGTACTCACATCGTGTGCCATATATTCGACTAAACCACCTAAACTTTTATGATCTGTAGTCACAGCGTGCATTTTGTCCCACAAACTCCAAGAATAAGTCATATCAAAGGCTTTTTTATGCAAATCACGTGATTCCCATTCGGCAAGCATAAAAACGGGTTTGATTTCGTCTAATTCGGCTCTGGCATTTTCCCAGAAATCAACTGAAATAAACCCAGCAACATCACAGCGATAGCCATCTATGTCAGCTTCTTTTACCCAATACTTTAAGGCATCGGTCATGTATTTTCGCAATTCCGGTTTGTCATAATCAAAGTCGATAATGTCTTCCCAATCATACCAAGGCGTGGGCTGAAAATTTCCCTCAGGTGTTTTAGAATACCAATCGGGATGGTCTTTTGCCAAGGCATTGTCCCAAGCAGAATGGTTTGCGACCCAATCAATAATCACGTGCATTCCCAGACCGTGGATTTTTTTGACCAAGTTTTTTAAGTCATTTAAGTTGCCAAATTCAGGATTCACGCCATAATAATCCTTTACAGAATATTCACTTCCCAAAGTTCCTTTCCTTTTTTCAACACCAATAGGATTTATGGGCATCAGCCAAATAATATCGACACCCATTGCCTTGAGTCTTGGCAAATGCGATTCGAATGCTTTGAAAGTTCCTTCGGGAGTGAATTGGCGTACGTTTACTTCATAAATGGTGGCGTTTTTACTCCATTCAGGATGTTTTATTTCAACATAGTTTTTGGGTTGATATCTGGAAATATCAACTGCATTTGAATCCGTTTTTTTAGTTTTATCAGATTGATTACAGCTGTAAAAGGCAAACAACAATAAAAAAACGAAGGCTTTTTGGATGGAATTCATGATTTTTGACTTTTAAATTTATCTTAAAGATATAAAATTTTTTAAAGTCACAGAAACCAAATAATTATTTTCAAAACGGACTAGTTCTTAATTTCTTCTGCTTTTACCGCTTTTGCTTTTTCTTTTGCTTTCTCTCTTTCTTGTTTTCTGAAATAACCTCGAAGCAGAAAATTGTGCTTCATAGCCTCTAAATCCTCGTTTAGTTTGATGCTGGCCGAATTAATATGGGTCATTGTAGAATCTATTTTTTGAACTAATTTTGGGTCGTTTGAAAGGTAATTTATAGCGCCTTTTCCTTCTTTAATGTTGAGGATTGTAGTATTGAGGTTGATCACCATCTTATTAATTTCTGCAGTGGATTTGTTTAAATTAGTAATGGTATTTTTTAAATTATTGGCCACAGCCGTATCTTTTATTACACCTAATACATTGTTTTTATTATCCAAGGAAGCGACGATTTTGTCAATTTTGATCACAGTTTCAGAAGCATTTTTGGTAGTTAGTTTTAAATAACGCATTGTTTCACCTAAGTCTCTCGAAATAAGAGTGTCGTTTAGCAAAGCACCTAAAGTTCCTTTTCCTTTGACGATTTTATCTGTAATTGTAAGCAAATTTGCGGTTAGTTTGGCTGCATTTTTATTGGTTATGCTTAGCGTACTCAGCATATCTTCAGTTCGGATTTTGTTAAAAGAACGAATTTCGTCACCGGAATCCACTGAGGGTTGATTCCCTTCTCCTGGAATGATATTTATAATCATATTTCCCACTAATCCATCAGAGCCAATGGAGGCAATCGCATCTTTTTTGATATACGAAAAAATAGATTTGTCTATAATCATATCAACTCGAATGGTAGTGTCGTTGACCATTTCGATTCCACGAACCGTCCCAACGCTAATTCCAGAATACCGAACGCTATTGCCTAATTGCAAACCATTTACATTGTTGAAAACAGTCTGCAAATGATTCGTTTTTCCAAACATATTTTGTTTGTTGCCAATGAAATAAACGGCCAGTACAAAAATCAATAATCCAATGATTACGAAAAGGCCTAGGTTTATTTTTTGTGAAGCTGTTTTTTCCATTTTATAATTATTTAAAGAAAGCTTGTATTTTTGGGTCTTTAGAGGCTATTAATTCATTGAAAGTACCTTCGGCATAATTGATTCCATCGACTAATAAAATCATCCGATTCGAAATGGCTCTGGCGCAATCCACATCGTGAGTGATAATAATAGCTGAAGTATTGTATTTTCTTTGGACTGATTGCATAAGTAAAATGATTTCTTTGGCTGTTATGGGGTCTAATCCTGTTGTGGGTTCATCGTATAGAATGATTTTTGGTTGCAAAATTAAGGTTCTGGCAAGCGCAATTCGTCGTTTCATTCCACCCGAAAGTTCTTCAGGCATTAAATCGATTGTTTTTCCCAAACCTACGTTTTCTAAGGCTTCCATTACTAATGGCGTCGTATCTTTTATAACGCCAAATTTCTTGGTATGTCGTCTCAGTGGAAATTCTAGATTTTCTCGAACAGTCATCGAATCATAAAGCGCACTTCCTTGAAAAAGGAAACCCACTTCGGTTCGCAATTCATCTAGTTCTTCGTGTTTCAATGTGCTAATGTCTTTGCCCATTACAATGATTGATCCGCCATCAGGTTCTTCCAATCCAATCAAGCATTTTATCATTACTGATTTTCCAGAACCCGATTTGCCCATAATGACGAGATTTTCGCCTTCGACCAATCGCATATTGAAGCCATTCAAAACGTGGTTGTCACCGTAGCTTTTTTTCAGGTCTTTGATTTCTATTATCGTTTTATTATTTTGTGAGAAGGCTTCCATAATTTATAGATCATAAAAAATATTAGTTATAAAAACGGCAATAAAATCGATTATAAAAAGTAACATCGAAGTGAAAACCACAGCGGAATTGGCAGCAAGACCAACACCAGCAGTCCCTTTTTTGCAATTATACCCTTTGAAACAACCGACTAATCCGATGGCAAAACCAAAGAAGAAAGACTTAATGGTGGCTGGGATTAAATCGCCAAATTCCAAAGCCTCAGCCACTTTATTGAAATACAATAAAAACGATACATTTCCTTTGGTATTTTCGACAAGATAGGAGCCGTAAAGCGCAATAATATCGCCAAAAAACACCAGAATTGGAAGCATAAGAGTCGTTGCCAAAATCCTAGTAACGACCAAATATTTAAAAGGATTCGTTCCTGAAACCTCCATTGCATCAATTTGTTCGGTCACTCGCATCGAACCTAATTCGGCTCCAATTCCAGAACCAATTCGTCCGGCACAAATCAGGGCAGTAATTATGGGCCCAATTTCTCGAATAATCGAAATGCTGACCATTGATGGCATCCAGGAAACAGCGCCAAATTCCTGTAATGTTGGTCTTGATTGCAAGGTGAAAACCAATCCGATGATAAATCCAGTTACGGCAACTAATAGGAGGGAACGGTTTCCCATATTGTAGCATTGTCGGATAAATTCTTTGAACTCGAAGGGACGTTTGAAAACTTCTTTAAAAAAACGTCCTGCAAATTGAGAAAGTTCCCCAATATCAAGTAAGAAGGATTTGATAGATGTATTTATTTTTGAAATAGCTTCCATTTTAGAGATGCATTTTTTTATAAAAGAATACACTCAAATTTACGAAAAAAACTACTGATTTTCAGTAGTTTTTGATTGGTTTTGTCTTTAAATCCAATAATTTCACAAACTATATTTTAATGACTGAGTTCGATTGTTGGTTTGTTGGAACACGGATTTAGCGGATTTAGCCAATTGACACAGATTAAAATAAAATTGCACCCTTGTTTGAGGAATTTTATATTAGTTCTGCAAGAAATTATTCAGAATTAGATTATGAGTTAGGAATAATTTTGGTAGTTTTGTTTTAGTGGTATATTTGGAGTATGTACAGAATGCAAAATAATTACTGATAAAGTATAAGAAAAAATGTCAGATGTCTTATTTGGAATTGCAGCAATTGTTTTTGGTATATATATGATATGGTCAACTTCAAAACAGCCTCCGATTAAATCAGCTTTTTCTAACATTCCTTTTAAAGGATATATGGCAGGAGCAGGATTTATTACGATTGGAATAATATTGATTATAAAAAAATTATTCGAATAACCTCTCGACATCCTAGATATGCAGTAAATATCTCAAGTTGGATAGCACTGTTTTGCAAACTGTGCTTACCAATGAGGAGCAAATAAAACTCCACTAGTAAGTTAGTCCCTATTCTCTAGTATATTTTTAGCTATTATTTAGCCCTCAACTTAGCCAATTCCTCGAATAATTCTTTCTCTTTTTCGGTAAGGTTTGTTGGAATCACGATTTGGTAGGTAATGAAAAAATCGCCAAAAACACCTTCTTTTTTGTAAACTGGAAAACCTTTTCCTTTTAGTTTTACTTTGGTACCGTTTTGGGTTCCTGGAATTACTTTTAGTTTTACTTTTCCATCAAAGGTATCGACGGTAATTTCTCCGCCTAAAATAGCGGTGTATAAATCCATATCTACGGTAGAATAAAGATTGTGTTTGTCTAATTTGAATTTGGTATTATTTTGAATAGTGAACGTTATATATAAATCGCCTTTTGGACCGCCATTTGCACCTTCGGCACCCATTCCGCTGATTTTTATGACTTGACCATTTTCAACACCAGCGGGAATGGTGAGTCGGATTTTTTTGCCGTTGATTGTCAATTCTCTTTTTTGGGTAGTGTAAACGTCTTTCAAATCCAAGTTTAGTTCGGCATTGTAATCGCCACCTTTGGACTGTCGCGTTTGCCTTCTGCCACCAGAAGCACGACCTCCAAACATCGATTCAAAAAAATCGGAATAATCGCCACCACCTGAAAATCCTTCGAAACTGCCAAAACCTCCTTGTTGTCCACCTCCGCGAGATTGTTGTTGTCTTTGTTTCTCGAATTCTTCGGAATGTTGCCAGTTTTCGCCGTATTGATCGTATTTCTTTCGATTTTCGGGATGACTCAATACTTCGTTGGCCTCGTTAGCTTCCTTAAATTTTTGTTCCGCAGCTTTATCGTTGGGATTCAAGTCGGGATGGTATTTTCGAGCCAGTTTTCGGTATGCTTTTTTCACTTCGGCTTCTGTAGCAGTTTTATCGATTCCCAATACTTTGTAATAGTCTATAAATGCCATTGTTGTTTGTTTTTATCTAATTTCTATGCTTTCAATTTATTTTATTAAATCTAGTAGTTGTACACAAAGTATGTATATGAAAAAGAGTAATTTATGAAGCTAAATTCTACTATAAATTTAGTGAATTTTCTCCCGTTAAAACAGTAATTAAGATTTTATTGTGTTTCTAATAAAATTTCCTAAACCTTTTATGAGGAATGTATGTAACTATTATTTCTGCTGTTCTAGATACCCAATAAGAAACCCAATTGGTGAATTTTGAAGTCAAGCCATGGGTTGATTTTAAAGTTTCGGGAGTAATTCTTTCACACTGAGCAATAATTTCATTGAGATGGATTAAATAATCCTTTGCAAATTCCTCTGAATCGATGGCTACATTCATTTCGATGCTCGCAAACGAACTCAAATTATTTAAATTGAAAGAACCAATCGTTGTCCAATTAGCATCAATCACGGCGATTTTTCCGTGCAAAACCGATTTTTTCCATTCGTATAATTCAATATTGTAGCGTAAAAGTTTTGAATATAAATGACAGCTAGCACGCCTTGCCATTGGAACATCGGATATTCCCGATAGAATTAATTTGATATTTACATTGTTTTGAGCTGCTTTTTTTAAGGTGTTTATTAATTTTTTGCCAGGAAGAAAATAACTGCTTACGATTACAATTTCTTTTTCGGCAGTACTAATTTTATTAGTGTAAGCTTTGAAAATCTCGTTTTTTCTTTTAAGCCAATCATTTTGTAGCACGGCAACACTATTTGTTTCCACATTTTCAAAAACGGAGATGATTTTTTTTCTTCGGATGATCCTGTTTTTGAAATAGATATCTCTGCATAATTCTTGGAGGGATTTAGCAATGTTTTCATCATTGATTTCAACTGCATAGTCAAGCCAAGGTGCTGTTTTTGAAGTTCCGTGGTATTTATCGGCAATGTTAATTCCGCCAATTAATGCTGTTTTAGCATCGGAAACTATTATTTTGTGGTGTAACCTACGACCAATGTATAATGAATTTGCAGAGAAAAAAGGGGAGAAGATTCTTAATTCGATTCCGATTTTGGAAATCTCATTGATGATTTCTGTAGGGAATGATAACGAGCCAAAACCGTCTATAAGAATGGATATTTTAACATTTCTGGAAGCGGCTATTTTTAGTGCTTCAATTATTTTTTTGCCAGTTGAGTCATAATCAAAAATATAAGTTTGAATATGAATTTCGCATTCTGATTCTAAAATAATCTTTTCTAATCTTGAAAAATAGTCATCACCACTATGAACAAGAGTTATAGTTTGGAGATTGGATTTAGATTTGTTTGATGTTAGCATTTAAATTTCGTGAAAAATGATGCAACTCAAATTTACGAAAATATTGCTTAAATTGGTTAACAACTAAATTAAAAAGTCCCCAACTACTTGCGTAATTGAGGACTCGTTTTTGAATTATAATTTCAGTTTTTAGATAGCGTTTACTATGGCTAAGAAATCTTTTGCGTTAAGCGCCGCTCCACCTATTAGACCACCGTCAACATCTGGTTTTGAGAAGATTTCTTTCGCATTGTCTGGTTTTACACTTCCACCGTAAAGAATCGAAACATCTTCGGCGATATCGCTTCCAAAAGCTTTACGAACTGTTTCTCTTATAAATTCGTGCATATCTTGAGCTTGTTCTGGACTTGCAGTTTCTCCTGTTCCAATAGCCCAAACTGGCTCATAAGCCAAAACAATTTTTTCCCAATCTTTAGCTTGAAGATGAAACAAACCATCTTTCAATTGGTTTTCAACAATGTTAAAATGATTTGCAGATTGACGATCTTTCAATTCTTCGCCAAAGCAAAAAATAACAGTCATGTCATTTTGTAAAGCAGTATCTACTTTGCTAGCAATCAAGGCGTCAGTTTCGTGAAAAATCGCTCTACGCTCTGAATGTCCAAGAATTACAGTGTTAACACCCACGCTTTTCAACATGTCGGCTGCTATTTCGCCAGTGTAAGCTCCACTAGCCGCTTGATGCATATTTTGAGCCGAAACTTGAATTGAAGTTCCTTCTAATAAGCTTGTCGCCAAAGCCAAATTAACAAAAGTTGGTGCTACAATTACTTGTGCATTATTTTCAGTTGAAACTTGTGTTTTTAATTCGTTTAATAATTCTGCGGTTTGAGACGCATTTTTATGCATTTTCCAGTTTCCTGCTACAATCTTCTTTCTCATATTAATTGTGTTTATTGTTTTATTATTTGTTGTTTATTGAAATTTATTTATTCAAATCTTTCAAGGTTGTATTTATTTTTTCAAAATCGGTTTCAATAGCTCTGTAAATCACGATTTTTCCAGTTTTGTCAATAATAATGTATCTTGGAATCCAATCTAAATCAATTGCTTTGCCAAAAACACCTTTCATTTGGTCGTTAGCCATAAAATGCTCACCTTTAATTTCGTGTTTTGCTATACCTTCTTTCCATTTATCGGCTGTTTTGTCCATCGAAATGAATACATAATCTACCTCAGGATTATTGGCTTGTAGTTCTTTTACTTTCGGCATTGCTTTGACACAATCGCCACACCAAGAAGCCCAAATTTCGATAACGAGAGTTTTGTCTTTGTGGTTTTTTAGAATGTTTTTGAAAGCGACTTGTTTTCCATTCTCTGAAAGCAAAGTTTCAGACAAAGCTTCTTTAGAAAAAGTAGTTTTTTGAGCTTGAGAACAAGAAAAACTAATAATAGCCAAAAGCAATACAAGTATTTTTTTCATTTTAAAAATTTTGCCCAAAGTTACA
>Ga0209480_10001130_pt1 | contig 19782 bp, 17 predicted proteins | sample JI61114C2DNA_FD_187501 | JGI IMG/M metagenome (GOLD analysis project Ga0209480, IMG submission 187501) | Wastewater effluent complex algal communities from Wisconsin, to seasonally profile nutrient transformation and Carbon sequestration -... | ecosystem: Engineered > WWTP > Effluent > Algae... | reverse complement strand
TCGGCGCGCACGGCCTGCTGGACGCCGGCGGCGCTGAGCAGGGCGATCGGGCCGGCGAGCGCGAGCCACAATGCGAGGTGGCCGGCCGCGGTCGGCCACGACCACTGCAGCTGGTGACCGGCGATCAGGGCGTCGCTGAGGGCGACCGCGACGAGGCCGCCGAAGACCAGGCCGGCGATGGTGCGGGGCAGGCCGAGCAGGGTGGTCAGGGCGCGCTCGATGTCCTCGCGCACGGCGGGCTGGTTGCGTTCGTGGCGCTCGCGGGTCTCGAGCAGGGGGGCGAGCGGGAGGGCGAGCACGCCGAGGACGCGGGCGAGGCGGAGCAGCGGCGGAGGTGTGCGGCGCGCGAGCTCCTCGGGGGCGAGCCAGCGGGTGGTGGGGAGGATGAGGTAGGCGGCGGCGAGGACGGCGGTGAAGATCAGGAGGTGGGGGACGAACAGGGCGAACAGGGGCCAGGGTCCGGCGACGGCGCGGCCGTCCCAGGTGATCGCGGCGGTGAGGGCGGTGAGGGCTCCGGCGACGACGAAGGCGGAGGCGAGCACGGCCATGACGTCGCGCTCGGCGACGACCCGGATCGGCAGGCCGCGGGTCGGCAGGTTGGGGACGAGGTCGGGGTCGATGGCGATCTCGTCGGTGCCGTCGAGGCCTGTACTTTGGGACAGGTTGTTGTCGTCGTCGGGGCTCATGGCCGGGGCTCCGGGACGGCGGCGACGAGCCGCGGGTTACGCATGCGCTGCGAGGCGCGGACGACCTCGGCGGTCATGTCGATGGAGGTCGGCTTGCGGGGCGGGTCGAGGGGGAGGGCGAGGGTGAAGGTGGAGCCGCGGCCGAGGGTGGAGGAGACGCTGAGCGAGCCGCCGTGGTGGATGGCGATGCTGCGGGCGATGGCGAGGCCGAGGCCGGTGCCTTGCTTGCGGCGGGAGAGGCTGCCGACCTGGTGGTACTCGTTGAAGATGGCGTCGATGTCCTCGGGGGCGATGCCGATGCCGGTGTCGGCGACGCGGACGAGGATTCGGCCGGCGAGGGGGTCGTAGGAGGCGGAGACGGTGATGCTGCCGCGCTCGGTGAACTTGGTGGCGTTCGAGAGCAGGTTGTTCAGGATCTGTGAGATGCGGCGGCGGTCGCAGACGACGCGGGGGAGGGCGTCGGGGAGCTCGGCGCGGAGCACGGCGCCGACCTCCTGGACCAGGGGGCGGTGGATCCTGGCGACCTCGTCGACGATCTCGGTGATGTCCTCGGGGGCGAAGTAGAGGCGCAGCTCGCCGGACTCGATCATCGAGATGTCGAGGATGTCGTTGATCAGGCTGAGCAGCTGCATGCCGCTGGTGCGGATCAGTCGCACGTCCTCCTGCTGCTCGGCGGCGAGGTCGCTGGGCATGCCCTCGAGCAGCAGTTGTGAGAAGCCGCAGATCGAGTTCAGCGGGGTGCGCAGCTCGTGGCTGACGGCGGCCAGGAACTCGGCCTTGGCGACCGCGGCCTCGCGGGTCTGGGCGAGGGTGTCCTGGTAGCGCTGGTGCTCGGCGCCGAGATCGCGGCGCAGGGCCTCGAGCTCGGCCATCAGCTCGCCGAGGCGGTCGAGGCGGGTGACGACCAGCGGGCGCGCGCTGGCCTGCTCGGGGTCGACGTCGAGGCGGTCGAGGCGGCGGGCGACGGAGACGACCTCGCCGCTGCCGGCGGCGCCGACGAGCGCGCCGGCGAGGGTGACGAGGGCGACGATCACGGCGAGGCCGAGCAGCAGCGTGACGTGGCCGAGGCTCGCGGGCGGGGCGTCGTCGAGGCCGCGGGCGAGGGCGTGGCCGAGGGCGACCAGCGCGGTGGCGGCGACGCAGGCCAGCAGCAGGCCGGTCCAGCGGCTGGCGACCTCGTCGGGCGGGCTGCGGTCGATGGGGGCGATGCGGCGCAGCAGGGCGGCGGCGATCGGGGTGACGAACAGGGCGGCGGCCCACACGGAGCACAGCAGCGGGCCGAGCTGCGGGAGCAGGGCCGGGATGCTGGTGGCGAACAGGCTGGGGCCCCACATCGCGGGGATGACGACGAGGACGGCGAGCGGCGGGGCGACGACGAGGGCGCGGACGGCGAGCTCGGCGGCCTGGTCGATCGGACCTGTCCTTGCGGACAGGAGCAGGGAGACGATGTGGACGGCGGCGGTGAGGCCGGCGAGGAGCACGGCGGCGGCGCCGAGGCGCAGGCCGGCGACGGGGCCGGTCATCCAGGCGAGGAGGGTCTGGCTGGCGGTGAGCAGGGCGATGCTGGCGAGCAGGGCGAGGCCCAGCGCCGACGCGCGCTCGCGTCGCGATGCCACGGAACCTGGCATGGAGCGATCACAGTATCATCGCGGACGCGCAGAAGGCCGCCGATCGGGGGATCGGCGGCCAGTTCGGGGGCCCGAGCGCTCGGGTGAGCGCGCGAAACGTCGCTCAGGCGCTGCGTCGGGCCTTGATCAGCTCGATGAGGCGGGGGATCGCGTCTTCCCACTTGGCGACGAGGCTGTAGTCGGCGACCTGGAAGATCGGGGCCTCCTCGTCCTTGTTGATGGCGACGATGACCTTCGAGCCCTTCATGCCGGCGAGGTGCTGGATCGCTCCGGACACGGCGACGGCGATGTAGAGCTCGGGGGCGACGATCTTGCCGGTCTGACCGACCTGGAGGTCGGCGGGGACCATGCCCGCGTCGGTGGCGGCGCGGCTGGCTCCGAGGGCGCCGCCGAGGAGGTCGGTCAGCTGCTCGAGGACCTTGAAGTTGGCGCCCTCGCGCATGCCGCGACCGCCGGAGACGACGACCTTGGCCTCGGTGAGCGCGGGGCGGCTGCTCTCCGTCTTCTGGACGCCCTTGACCTGGACGCCGCGGGCGTCGACCGTGGGTGCGGGCAGGGGGCTGACGCCCACTGCGTTGCCGGGCTGGGCCGGCTCGAACTCGGTGCCGCGGGCGGTGAAGAAGGTGATCGGTGCGTTGACCTGCACGTCGAGCAGGGCGCGGCCGGCGGAGACCGGGCGCGTGAAGGTGTTGGCGCTCTTGACCTGGACGATGTCCGAGGCGAGCGGGGCGTCGAGCAGGGCGGCGGCGCGCGGGAGCGCGTCACGCAGGGTCGACGAGGCGCTGCCGCCGATGACGGTTGCGCCGGTGGTCTTGACCGCGTGCACGATCGCGTCGCCCCAGGCCTCGGCGGTGAAGGGCTCGAGGCCCGCCGCGGCGAGGGTCAGGACGCCGGTCGCGCCGTAGCCGGCCTGGGCGATCGCCTGGGCGGCCTGGCCGGGGTCGGCGCCGAGCACCAGGAGCTGGAGCGTGCCGCCGGACTTGGCGGCGATCTCGGCGCCCGCGGTGATGCCGGGGAGACAGTGCGGCCGCAGCTTGCCAGCGGCGACCTCGAGGATGACGAGTACCTTGCTCATAGAACCTTCGCCTCCTTCGCCAGCTTCTCGACCAGCTCCTCGACGGTCTTGACCTTCTGGCCGGCCTTGCGCTTGGGCGGGGCGGTGACGGCCACGGTGTGCTCGGTGGCGCCGACGGCGACGCCGAGGTCGGCGGGCTTGAGCACGGCCACGTGCTTGCGCTTGGCCATGGTGATGCCCTTGAGCGAGGCGAGGCGCGGGCCCTCGTTGTAGGCGTGGGTGGCCGGGGTCGAGCCGTTGCGCACGCTGCGGGGCAGGACGATGCGCAGGTCGACGGAGACGACGCCGGGGAGCGGGATGCGCTTGGTCTCGACGCCGTCGTCGACCTCGCGGCTGACGGTGAGGGCGCGGCCGGTCTGGTCCCACTCGACGGCGGCGGCGAAGCAGGCCTGGGGCAGGCCGAGCAGGGCTGCGACGCGCTGGGGGACCTGGTTGCCCTCGTTGTCCTGGGTGAGCTTGCCGGACACCAGCAGGTCGCAGGCTTCCTTCTTGAAGACGGCGGCGATGAGCTTGGAGACGGCGATGGTGTCGAGCTTGTCGGGGTCGGCGTCGACGATGATGCCGCGGTCCGCGCCCATGGCGAGGAACTGGGTCACGTGCTGACGCTGATTCTCCGGACAGATGCTGAGGACGACGACCTCGGCGAGCCGCTGGGTGCCGCCGACGACCTCCGCGAGGCGCAGGGCGGTCTCCACGGCGTACTCATCGAAGGCGTTGGGGACCCACTTCGAGGCCGAATAGTCGAGGCCGGCGGCGCCGAACTTGAGGCTCTCGTCGGGATCGGGGATCCGCTTGACAGTAACCAGGATCTTCAAAAGGGACTCCTCCTGACGCCGGGGTGTATCACCTGCGAGGCTCCACCTGTCAATGCGCTTGAAGCCGTCGCGGGGGCCGGACGGATGTCCTCGACGCGCCCGGAGCCCGCGTGGACCCCGGGGCGTCGGCCGGCGCTCAGGCGGGTTTTCGCCCGCGCGCGACCGGCTGATGCGCTGGTTGGCCGCTTGCGGCCCGCGAAGGCGTGCGTTAGCGTTGCCCGCGGCCCGCCCGGGTCGTCCTGCCTCCGGCGGGACGTCCGAGTTCGCGCATGGATCGCCGGGCCCTCAGGACACTCGTGATGAACTCCTCCAAGTGCACGCTCGCACCTTTGCTGCTCATCCTCTCGGCCTGTAGCCCGGCGTGCACGGCCCCCGCGGCGAGCCCCGAGACGAGCGCCGCGGTCCAGCCCGCCTCCGGCCAGCCCGCGGACCCGACCACGGCGGGCGCCAACCCGGTCAGCGCCACGGCGGGCCCGGTCGGCCCGGAGCTCACCGAGGCCAAGGGCGTCGACCTGTCGCGCCTGACCGAGCCGCAGAAGACGAGCTTCTTCCAGCTCATCAACAGCGAGCCGAGCGCCTGCGGTAAAGCTCACAGCCTCGCGGTCTCGCTGCGCGACGACGCGTCGTGCCGCGACTCGCTGAGCGTCTCGCAGTTCATCGCCGACGCTCTGGCCACCGGCGCCTCGCCGAGCGACATCAAGGACAACCTCGAGCCGGTGGTCGACGCGCTGCGTCCGCGCGAGATCAACATCAAGGGTCGGCCGGTCTACGGCAACGAGCGGGCCCCGGTGACCGTCGTCGTGTTCGCCGATTTCGAGTGTCCGCACTGCCGCCAGGAGGCGCCGGTGCTGCGCCAGGCGATCGACCAGTTTCGCGGGCGCGCCAAGCTGGTCTACAAGCACTTCCCGCTGTCGGGCCACGTGCGCGCCAAGGCGGCCGCGATCGCCACCGTCGCGGCGATGGAGCAGGGCAAGTTCTGGGAGATGCACGACATGGTCTTCGAGAACCAGACCTCGCTCGAGGACGCCGACATCCGCCGCTTCGCCCAGAAGATCGGCCTCGACATGGCCAGGTTCGACGCGCACTACAACGCCAAGAAGGGCCAGGACCTCGTCGAGGAGGACCGCGTCGACGGCGAGAAGCTCGACATCTCCGGCACCCCCGCGGTGTTCGTCAACGGCCGCTACATGAACCAGTTCCTGTTCGGCGGGACGATCACCGGCTGGATCGACGACGCGCTGCGGCGCTGAGGGGCGGACCGATGGCCCGCGCTCGCCCCTGGATCGAAGCCTTCGCCCCCGCCACCGTGTCGAACCTCGGGCCCGGCTTCGACTGCCTCGGGCTCGCGCTGCGCGGGCCGGGCGACCGGGTCCGCGCGCGCCTGTCCGAAAAGCCAGGTGTGAAGATCGTCAGCATCGAGGGCGACGGCGGCAAGCTGCCGCGCGAGGCCGACAAGAACACCGCGGGCGTCGCGGTCGCGGCGCTGCTGCGGACCCACGCGCCCGGGGCCGGGATCGAGATCGAGCTGTTCAAGGGCCTGCCGCTCGGGAGCGGGCTCGGCTCGTCGGGCGCGAGCGCCTGCGCGGCGCTGGTGGCCGCCGACGCGGCGCTGGACCTGGGCCTGGCGCCGACGCAGCTGGTCGAGCTGGCGCGCGAGGGCGAGCTCGCGGCCTGCGGCGCGGCCCACCCGGACAACGTCGCGCCGGCGATCCTCGGCGGCATCGTGCTGATCTCCTGCCTCGCGCCGCTGCGGCTGATCTCGCTGCCGACCCCGAAGGACCTGTGGCTGGCCGTGTACACGCCGGGCTGTCAGGTCTCGACCGCGCAGGCCCGGCGGGTGCTGCCGACCCACGTGACGCTGGGCGCGACGGTGCAGCAGGCCGCCAGGCTGGCCCTGCTGGTCCACGCGCTGCACGAGGGCGACCTCGGCCTGCTCGGCGAGGCGATCGTCGACGACATCGTCGAGCCGGTGCGGGCGCAGCTGATCGAGGGCTTCCTCGACGCCAAGGCGGCCTGTCAGGAGGCCGGCGCGCTGGCCTGCAGCATCAGCGGCTCGGGCCCGACGACCTTCGCGCTCGCGGCCTCGGCCAACCGCGCCGAGGCGCTGCTGCAGATCCTCGACGAGTGCTTCACGCTGATCGGCATCCCCGGCAAGGGCCACGTCGATCAGGTCGGGCCGGGCGCCCGCGTGCTGTCGACGCCGCTGCACTGAGCGGCGGCCGCCGCCGTGGTCAGGACCCAATCGGTCGGCGCCTGTGCATTGGCGGTCATCGCCAAAACCATTAAGCACACGAGGCTTGCGGCGCCCGTGGAACGCGGCGCGGCGCGTCGGCTGGCGGCCGCGCTTGCAGCCAGTGCGCTGCAGGGATAAGAGGCTCGACCAATGACTCGCCGCCTTGCCATCGCCGTCCTCATGACCCTCACCGCCTGCGGATCGGGCCCATCGGCCGAGGAGGCGAAGGTGTTCTGGTCGGCGTACGAGGCGCTCGGACCGATCCGCACCAGGCTCGCCGCGGTCGATGCGGCGCTGCCTGCGCCGGGTAGTGAGGTGGATGTCGCGTGCGCTCCGCACGTGGCGACCGGCAAGCTGGCGATCATCAACTTCGATCAGCTGCACTACCTGCTCGACCGGCCCACCCAGGTCGAGCAATGGGAGCGCATGAACCTCACGGACGAGGGGTTCCAGCGGATGTGGAACAAGGCCGACGCGCAGAAGACGATCGAGCAATCGTCCGCTCCGACGAGCGAGGCCGCCGGCCTGCGCTTCGCCGCCGAGGCGCTCGCCCCCGTCGAGACGCTCGTGGTCTTCCGGGCGACCCGCATCGTGCCCGGCGAGCTCGGTGACAGCCCCGAGCCCGGACTGCGAGCGATCCTGCGTGACGCCCGCTGGGAGGGTTGGGCGCTCGTCTATCGTTTCGCCGACACGCCGGCGCTCGCGGGTGCGTTCGCGTTGACCGCGACCAGCAGCGCCGAGGTGTCGAGGGTCGTCCAGCGCGGCCAGTCGCTCCCGGCCGGTGATCTTCTACGCGACGCAATGACGCAGTTGGAGGCGCAGGCGCGGGCGCGGCTGAGCGCGCCCGGCTGCCCGGCGGGCGCGTGAGGCCGCCAGAATGACGGCTCGACGCGACGAGCTGCGCCCGCTGGACGCCGGAGCGCCAAGATGGCCCGAATTTTGCGATTCGCGGACCGTCGGCGTAGGTGCGCAGCCATGAAGCGCAGCCTCGAGACCGCATACATGCCCGGGCGCTTCTCCCCACCGACGCGTGGACACATTCAGACGATGCTCTGGCTGCTGGAGCGCTTCGACCGGCTCGTGCTCGGAATAGGCAGCTGCTACGAGGTGGGGACCGTCCGGCACCCGCTCCTGGCCAGCATCCGCGAGAAGATGGTGCTCTCGAGCCTCCGCGCGGCGGGGGTCTCGCTGCGGCGGGTGCGGGTGGTGCACCTGAGCGACTTCCCCGGCGATTGGGATGCCTGGTGGCGACATACGACGTCGATCCCGGGGATCGAGGATGTGACCCATTTCGTGACCGGGAACGAGGACGATATCCTCGCGGTCATGCGAGCGAAGGGGCTCGAGCTCCCGTTCACCCTCATCAACCCGGAGAAGGAGGATCTCGGCGCGTTCCACTTCGCCTACCACGCGACGGACCTCCGGAGGGCGATCGTCGAGGGGGACTATGAGCGCTTCCGCCTGATCGCCGCCGAAGGCACGATCAACCTCATGGGGCTCGTGGGGGGCTTCGCCGGCATCCGCCGGGCGATGCAGGACGCGGGGACGCGGTTTGTTCCGGGCCGTCAAGCCGCGGACGCCGTCGTGACTTGCGAGCACGCTGGCCGCCAGTGGCTGCTCTGTGGCCGCCGTCGGGAGGGTGACTTCAAGGATGCGCTCGCCATCCCTGGCGGGGGCATCCGTGTCTACGAATCTCCGATCGACGCGGCGCTGCGCAAGCTCCAGGAGGAGACGGGGCTGACCTTCGAGATCATGAACCGGAGCGTCGAGCCCGTTCATCTCCGACTGGGCGGATCCCGGCTCTGCGAGATCCACACGCTCGGGATCCTCTCGACCGATGACCCGCGCCTCGGCGGCACCCGGGGCGGCTCGGCGCAACCATTCCACGTCGCCCTCGATTGTGCTCCGGAGGTCCTGGGGCCGCTCCTCGACCACGACCGCTCGGGCCTCTACGACGTGGCCTTCCGCCCAGAGGAAGAGGTTGCCGCGGCGGGCCTCGCCTTCCAGCAAATGCACTCTGTGCGGGCCGCGGGGCTCTGCCTGGCGGCAGTCGGCGCAAGCTGAGGTGGCCCACGACCGCTCGAGACACTCGAGCGCTCGGCCGGGGCTACCCGGTCGTCGTGCTCGCGGTGATGCCGGTGGCGACGCTGGTGGTGGCGCCGGTGGTGCCGGTGGCGACGCTGTCTGGGCTGTAGCGCGGGCAGCTGGCGGCGTTCGGCTGCTCGGCGACGCAGCCGTGCTCGGCGGCCTCACAGGGCGAGCAGAACGGCTTGTCGGGGACCGTCTCGGCGCACCAGGCGTCGCTCTCGATCGCCTTGTGGGCGCAATGATCCTCGTTGGAGACCTCGCAGCCGAGCGTGATGAGCAGCCAGACGCCGCGGTGCAGGAACGGTCGTGTCACCGGTCGGAGCATCGCACGGGGCCGGGGGCTTCAGCCAGTCGTCCAGCGAGCTCGGGGCGACCTCGGCCTGTCTGCGCCTGCGACCTCAGGGTTCCTGATCCGGTCGTCGGAGATCCGGTCGTCGGAGATCCGGTCGCCCCGGGGAGGTCCTTGTCGCCTCCGTCAGGGCAGCCGACGAGCAGCGTGGCGCCCACGAGGATAAGCAGGGAGCGCCACATTGGCGCAGTACACTCTGAAGCAGGATCCGCCGTCAAGGCGAGCGCCCGTGGTCGGCCCACCATGGGCGACTGCAGCGAGTCAGCCGGCGGAGGGGCGCAGCGCGAGCGGGTGAGCGCGCGCCGGGAGGGCGCTCTTCTTGGCGTGACGGATGGCGCGCACGGCCGCGAGCGTCATCAGCAGGCTGGTGGCGAGCACGCCGAGGCCGATCGCCAGCGCGGCCGAGCCCGCGGGGCGGTAGGCGATCGCCAGCGTGGGATCTGCGGGGTCGACCCGCTGCGGCCGTGCGAGCAATACGCCGCCGGCGATCATCGAGGCCAGGCCGAGGCCGCCGGTCACCGAGGCGAGCACGACCAGTCGCTTGCACGGGCGCGAGCCGTGGCAGAGGCCGCCGGCCGCGGCGGGCGTCGGCGCCGGCTCGGGGCCCTCCATCACCGGGAAGGGCGGGAGCGCTGGTTCGGTGTTGTCGACGGGTGCGACGGCTTCGCTGTCGCTATCTCTATCTCTGTCGCTATCGCTGAGCGGTGCGACCGGTTCGGCTGCTTTGTCCTCGCTCAAAGTATCGACCTCGACCTCGATCACGGGCCGGGTCCTGGCGGCGGTGTCGCGGCTCGCGGCGGGGCTGGCCGAAGAGACAGGTGCCGCCGCGAGGGCGGCGGCGAGCAGGGCTGCGAGCGGCTCAGCCACGCGTGCTCAGGTGGGCGAGGTCGGCGAGGGGCTGGACGACGACGCGGACCATGCCGCGCAGGAGCGGCTGGTGCTGGACGACGCGGGCGAGCGGGGGGCTGTAGCTGTAATAGAAGCGGACGAGGTCGCGGCCGATCGGTGAGCCTTTGAGGTAGGCGTCACGAAACCAGCGCAGGGCCTGGACCTGGGTGACCCAGGCGGCGCCGTAGGCGGCGGTGGCGAGGAAGCAGAAGCCCTCGACCTGCTGGAACTTCTGGGCGTCGGTGGTGACGGACGCGGCGACGAGCTCGCTGCGGTTGCCGCACTTGTCCTTGTATGTGACGCCGATCTGGTAGGTGTAGTTGCCCCACAGCTGGTCGACCTCGAGGGTCGTGGGCTGGCCGGGGCCGCCGGGCTCGAGCACGGTGAAGCGGGCCAGCTGGGCCGCGCCGAGCATGTCCTCGGTCAGGGGCTCCTCGGCGGCCAGGAGGTGGACGGAGAGCTGCGAGACCGCGAAGTCGGGGTCGTCCTGGGGGGGCAGGGTGTAGTGGACCCGGACCTTGTCGAAGCTGAGCTCCTCGAGCGTGAGGCCGGTGACCGGCGCGAGCGGGGCGATCGTGCAGTTGCCCCAGCCGCCGCCGCCGGTGTCGTCGCCGGTGCCGCCGGTGTCGCCGGTGTCGCCGGTGTCGGCGCCGGTGTCGCTGGTGTCGCCGGGGCCGCCGGTGTCATCGCCGCCGGGGCCGCCGTAGCTGTACACGCCGAAGCGGAAGGTCTCGCCGTTGAGCGAGTACTGCATCAGGCGGTCGGCGCCGCTGCCCTTGCTGGCGCTGATGGTGGCGTCGGGCGGGTGCAAGGTGCCGGTGGCGCCGTTCCAGTCGCCGTAGCCGACGTACTTGGAGCTGCCGATGAAGCCCTTGTCGCGCGGGTCGAAGGCGACCTTGTAGACGACGGAGGGCTGGCCGAGGTACTCGACGCCGTAGGTGTCGAGGCGTTCGTCGACGAAGTGGTCGTTCTCGCGGTCGTACTGGTAGGAGGCGTTCTCGTCGTGCTCGAGGCTGACCTCGATGTACGCGGTGATCGGGCCGTTGGCGGCGGCCGCGGCGGGGACCATCGCGGTGATGTACTCGGGCTTGTTGCCGGGCGGGGTCGCGGCGGTCACGGCGTCGAGGTCGTTGAGGGCGGCGAAGGTCATCGAGTCTGGCGAGTCGGCGCTCTTCTCGAACTCGATCAGGTCGTTGCGCGGCGGGTACGGGCTGGTGGCCTTGGGGTCGAAGGCGCCCTTGTCGGTCTGGAACACCGCGGGCGAGGGGCAGGTCATGGTGTCGACGGAGATGATGTCGTGCTCGGCCTGGGTCAGCGGGCGACAGTAATAGGTCTCCGCGGAGCTGGTGTTCTCGTGCCAGCCGAGGGACTCCTTGTCGCCGGGGTCGTCGTCGTAGAAGACGACCTTCGGGTAGGTCTTGCCGCGGCGATGGGCCCAGACGGGCAGCACCGACGGCCGCGGCCCGTAAGGGGCGCGCCAGCTCGAGACGAAGTTCCAGATCCCCGGGCGGTTGCCGATGCCGAGCTTGCCGGTCGCCTGGGTGACGAGGATGTCTTGCAGGAACTTGCCGGACTTGTCCTCGAGCCAGATCGCCAGCTGGACGTTCGGCACGGGCTTGTAGTGGAGCTCGATCAGCAGGTCGTCGGCCGCCCGGGCGTCCCCCGCGCACAGGCCGGCGAATAGCGCCAGCGCCCCCGCAGCAGCGATAGTCCCGGGGCTCGGTCTTGCGGTTCGGCGCGAAGCGGACACCGGGGCAGTATACACGGCTGCCTGCCACCGCAAGCCGCGGCGCCGCTGCGGTCGCGCGGTGCGGGCTGGAGCGAAACCGGCGCCGACCGACCGGTGCTTTGGATCACCCACACGGCCCGGGTCCGGCCGTACGATGAGGACCCAGGATGAACACTCGCCTGCAGCGCCGGAGCCCCCGGTCCGCCCACTCCGCGGTCGTCGCGGCGACGCTCGGGCTGGGCGCGGCTCTCGTCGCCTGCGGACCGAGGCAGGCGCCCCGGAGCGCCGCGCCGGTCGCAGCGGTGTCGACCTCGCGGCCGGTCGGGGGACCACCCGCCCCGCGGGGCGGCCTCGCGTTCCCGTCGCTCGCGGTGGCCTGGACCCCGCCGATGCTGACGGCCGGCGACCCGTGGGCCCTCGCGGCCGCCCTCGGTCGCGGCGAGGAGCTCACGCTGGCGATGGGTCCGAGGCTCGCGGGCGCGGCGTGGGAGCAGCGCGGCGCGGCTCTGGTCGCCGCGCTCAGCCCCGCGACCCGCGTGAGCGCGCGACGCAGCGCGAGCCTGCTCGAGATCGTCGAGCCGAGCCGCGACCTCAAGCACCCGCGTCGCAGCCTCGGCTCGCGCGGTCGCCCGCACTACGCGGCGGTGCTGCGGCTGCATGCTGCATGGCCCAAAGGACAGGTCCTGGCGATCGACGACGTCGAGGTCGAGGCCGGGGCCTGGGAGTCGCTGCCGGCGGTGAGCGTCGGCAGCTGCGAGCCGGCGATGCAGGCGCTGGCGCTCGGCCAGGAGCGCGCGCTGGCGCAGCTGGGGCCGTTCCTGGACCACGCGGACGCGCTGCTGTGGCGGATGTACCGGGCGGAGCTGCGGGCCTTCGTGCCAGGCTTCATGGCCGAGCTCGAGGGCTACGCGCAGGCGCGGCCGCCCGAGGACTTCGCGGAGCCGCAGCTGTGGGCGCAGCACCAGTGCGGACGGGCGTACCGCGAGCAGGTGCTGCGCTACGCGAAGTGCGACGGGGCGAGCTCGCCGTGCCCGGAGGCGCCGCGGCTGGTGCTGGTGGGCGGGGCGCGGATCGCCGCGGTGGAGCCGCGCCCGGCGGCGGGTGAGCACTGCCCGGCGCTGGTCGGCCGGGACTACAGCGCGGAGCTGCGGCGGCTCGGACAGTCGGCGGCGGAGGCCGCGAGCGGGGGGCTGAGCTCGGAGTGGACGATGCTCGCGGACCGCCTCGGGGCGCTGACGGAGGTGCACGCGACGCTCGAGGACCTGTGCACGCCGCGTCGCCGTCGCTTCGCCGAGGCCGACCTCGAGGAGGCCCGACGCCGCCTCACGGACCTGGGCGCGGGCCTGGCGAGCGACGTGCTCGAGGCGGAGGCCGGTCGCTGGCAGATCCGCGACGAGGCGATGCACGTGCCGGGCCTCGGCGCCGCGCGCGAGCTGGCCCGCTTCGTGGTCGACTCGACCGCGATCAACGCGGGCATCGTCGCCGAGGCGCGGGCGCTGCGTGAGTACGTGCTCGAGCGCAGCCTGTGCCGCCCAGCCGGGGCCGCGGCCCCGCTCGCGCTGATGCTCGCGGAGCAGCCCGGCGCCGGCGCGTCGTTCTTCAGCTTCTTTTATGAAGAGGAGCTGTTCTGCGGGTCGCTGCCGCCGCTCGGGCGCTAGGAGCCTGCGGCTCCCGGCCCGACGGCGACGGCCTGCGAGCGGGCTCAGACGCAGGTCGAACCGTTGAGGCCGGCCATCGAGGCCTCGGCGGGCATGCAGGTCTGGCCCATGTCGCAGTCGGCGTCGCTGGCACATTCGCCGCAGATATCGAGGGGGACGATGTTCATGAACACGGTGTTGGTGCAGTGGCCGGACATGCAGGCCATGTCACCCTCGGCTTCGTCGCTGGGGCACAGCTCGTTGTTCGGGATGCTGCCGGGGGCGACGCACTTCTTCTGGCCGCTGAGGGCCATGAGGTCGAAGGCGGGGCTGCAGATCATGCCCATGTCGCAGTCGGCCGAGCTGCTGCACTCGCCGCAGGTGTCGGGCACGACCCCGGGGATCGGGACCTTGATCACGGCGTCGCAGTGGCCGCTCTGGCAGGCCGCGTCGCTCATGCAGGTCGAGCCGTTGGGGCCGTCAGTGCAGATGATCGACTGGGTGCCGCCGTCGAGGGTGCAGGCGGTGCCGGTGCCGGCGGCGACGCAGTCGGCGTCCTCGTTGCACTCCGCGCAGATGGCGATCGGCGGGAACATGGCCTTGTAACAATTCATCGACACGCAGTCGGAGTCGTCGGCGCACTCCGTCCCGTTCTCGCCGGGTCCGCCGCCGCCGCTGCTGCTGCTGTTGCAGTCGATGAAGCCGCCCGAGCCGGCGCAGGGGTCGGTCGTGCCTGCCATCGTCGGGTCGCCGGTCGTGGTGGTGGTGCCGGGGTCGGTCGTGGTCGGCGTGCCGGTCGTCGTGGTCGGCGCGACGGTCGAGGACGCGCTCTCCGAGCTGGTGGAGCCGCCGGTGGAGGCGTCGGTGTCCGAGGTACCGGGGTCCTCGCCACGACAGGCGACGACGGTGAGGGCAGAGATCAGCGCGAACAGGCTACGGTCAAGCTTGAAGATCACGGGGCACACTCCTGATCGTGCGCGGCAGGCAGCACGAACGCGGCATCATGCGGCGGGCGGCGCGTCGTTGTCCACTGCATCGCCGAGATCGCGCTGCATCTCGCATGCGGTCTGCGCCACCCGCCACTTCGCCTGGATCAATGATGCGGTGACGCAACTCACGGTATCGCAACCATAGAGCAGCACGGCGGTGTCGCTATGAAAGTAAGCGCGTAGCTCCGCGAGGGCGGCGTGGATCCGTTTCGCGGCGGCGTCGGGCTCGTCGGGCGCGTCGGGCTCGTCGGCGATGCAGAGCCGCTGGATGAGGACCGCGGCCCCCTCACGTGAGAGGTGGGCCCAGGCGTCTGCATCGGGGAGGCGCAGCGTGGCCGCTTCATCGTCCGGCGTCCGCGACCAGTTCCCGGCTCGCCATTGCGTGACGGCCCGGCCCGGCAGTGCCCAGGCGAGCCGCGGCAGCGCGCGCAGGTCGAGGTCGGCGGCGCCGGTGCCGGGCGCCCACAGGGTGTGGCGCAGGGCCCGGGGTCGAAAGCCGAGGCGCTCGTAGAAGCCGCGGATCGGCGGCTCGGCGAGCGCGCGCAGGGCCGTGAAGCCGGCGTCTTGCAGGGGCCGGCTCAGGGCGCGGACCAGGGCGGCGCCGATGCCCTGGCGGCGCCAGGCCGGGAGCACGCCGAGGCCGGCGCTGTGGGCCACGGCCGCGTTGACCTCAACGCCGGTGAGGGTGTAGCCGATCGGCGCGTCACCTGGCCCGAGGGCCAGGAGGGAGAGGTCGAGGTCGACGGCGTCGCGGACGAGCTTGCGGGCGAACCATCGCGGGGGCCGCGGGCGACCGGCGAAGCAGGCCTCGGCGAGCGCCTGGAGCTCCGGGACGGCGAGCTGCGCGGCGGAGACGAGGCGGACGCCGGGGACGAGGGGAGTGGACACGATGATGCGGCCGGGGGCCTAGCGCAGGCCGCAGGCGCGGCGGCAGCGGTCGAGGGTCTGCCCGGCGATCTCGCGGGCCTTGACGGCGGAGCGGGCGAGCACGGCCTCGACCTCGGCGCGGCCCACCTGGGTGAGGAGCTGCTCGCGGCGGGCGCGGGCGGGGGCGAAGAGCGCGTCGATCTTGTCGGCGAGCAGCACCTTCGCGTGGCCGTAGCCGAAGGGGGCGCCGTCGCGGCGACCCTCGCGGTACCACTGCTCGAGCGCGGCGAGCTCGGCGGGCTCGCAGAACAGCCGCAGCAGCGCGGCGACGTTGCAGGTGGCGAAGGGCAGCGGCTCGCCGAGCGGGGTCGAGTCGGTGACGACCTGGCCGACGAGCTTGCGCAGCTGCTTGCCGGACATGAACAGCGGCAAGGTGTTGCCGTAGCTCTTGCTCATCTTGCGGCCGTCGAGGCCGGGCACGACGGCGGCCTTCGCCGGGAGCGGCTCGGGGCGGACCAGCACCGGGTCCTGCGCGCCGAAGGTCTCGTTGAAGTGGGTGGCCATGTCCTGGGCCATCTCGATGTGCTGGACCTGGTCCTTGCCGACGGGGACGAGGGTGGCGTCGTAGGCGAGGATGTCGGCGGCCATCAGGACGGGATAGAAGAACAGGCCGACCGAGGGGGTGATGCCGTTGGCGAGCTTGTCCTTGTAGCTGTGGGCGCGCTCGAGCAGGCCCATGCCGGTGACGGTGGCGAGCAGCCAGGCGAGCTCGGTGACCTCGGGGACGTCGGACTGGCGAAACAGGAGGGCGCGGGCGGGGTCGAGGCCGAGCGCGAGGTAGGTGACGGCGGACTCGAGGACGTTGGCGCGCAGGGCCTCGGGGTCCTTCAGGGTGGTCAGCGCGTGGTAGTCGGCGATGAAGTAGAGGGCCTGGCCGGGGTGGCGGTCCTGGAGCGTGATGTGCTGGCGGATCGCCCCGAAGTAGTTGCCGAGGTGGAGGATGCCGGAGGGCTGGATGCCGGAGAGCACCCGGGGAGTTGCGGCGGCGCGGGCGGTCATGGGATCACCGGGTGACGCTGAGGCGCTGGCGCTCGACGTGGTGGGCGCGGGCGAGGTCGCAGAGGCGGCTCAGGAGCTCGGTGTAGCCGATGCCGTCGTGGCCGAGCAGCTTGGGGAACATGCTGATCGAGGTGAAGCCGGGCATGGTGTTGACCTCGTTGAGGTAGGGCGCGAGGGTGCCGCGGTCGACGAGGAAGTCGACGCGGGCGAGGCCCTTGCAACCGGCGATCCGGAAGGCCCGGAGGGCGAGGTCACGGAGCCGCGCGACCAGCTCGGCGGGCAGATGCGCGGGGATCTGCAGGGTGGCGACGTCCTTCAGGTACTTGTTGTCGTAGTCGTACCATTCGCCGGCGGGCAGGGCGATCTCGCCGGCGACGCTGACGACCGTGGCGGCGTCGCCGTTGCCGAGCACGGCGAGCTCGATCTCGCGGGCGTCGATCGCCTTCTCCACCAGGATCTTGGTGTCGTAGCGGGCGGCCAGGCCGAGCGCGCGCACGAGGTCGTCCTCGTCGACGACCCGGCTGACCCCGACCGAGCTGCCCTGGTTCGACGGCTTGACGAAGCAGGGGAAGCCGAGGCGGTCCTGCACGCGGCCGATCGCCTGCTGGCGCTCGTGCAGGGTGTGCAGCGCGTGGGCGTCGAGCTCGACCCACGGGACCACCGGCAAGGGCGGGTCCTGGGTGTGCAGCAGGTGCTTGAACAGGACCTTGTCCATGCACAGCGCCGAGGCGAGCACGCCGCTGCCGACGTAGGGCAGGCCGAGCACCTCGAGCAGGCCCTGGAAGCTGCCGTCCTCGCCGTGCGGGCCGTGCAGCACCGGGAACACGAGCGCGGGCTTCAGGGCGAGGAGGTCGGGGACGGGCTCGCCCTCGCGGATGATGCTGGCGAGCTCGGTGTCGGCGGGGCCGGTGCGCCAGCCGCCGTCGCGACGGATGCCGAGCAGGACCGGCGTGAAGCGCGAGCGGTCGAGGGCGGCGAGCACCTCGGTCGCGCTGCGCAGGGAGATCTCGTGCTCCGAGCTGCGACCGCCGAAGACGAGGAGGAGGCGTTGGGCTGGCATGGCTGGGCGGAGGCTATCAACGCTCCGCGCGCGTGGCGACTTCCGTGTGGGGATCGAGGTTGCGATCGAGGTGGGCCAGCAGCGTGAGGACCACGCGGTCTTGCAGACGACGGTGGCGCTTCGCGGCGCCCTCGCCGTTGATCAGGACGCTGAAGCCGAGCGCGGCGCGGCCGTCGGTGCCGGCGGCGACACCCGAGAGCGCGCTGACGCCGGAGATCGTGCCGGTCTTGCCGCGGACGCGGCCGTCGCTGCCGGTCAGGCGCCGGCGCAGCGTGCCCTCGCCGCCGGCGCTGGCCATCGTCGGCAGCAGGGCCGCGGCCGGCGTGCCCTCCTCCCGCGTGCGCGCCAGCAGGCTGACCAGGGCCCTGGGGCTGACCCGGCCGCTGCGGCTCAGGCCCGCGCCGTTCTCGAACTCGAGGTCGGCGGGGTCGAGGCCGAGGGCCTCCCAGGCGGCCAGCACCGCGGCGCAGCCGTGGGCCCAGGAGCCGGGCTCGCCGGACATCCGCCAGCCGAGGGTCCGCAGGACCTGCTCGCTGGTGAAGTTGTTGGAGAACTTGAGGGAGGAGCCGAGGACCTCGGCGAGCGGCGCGGAGTCGTGGGTGGCGACGAGGAGCGCGGAGGCGGGCGCCTGGCCGCGGTGGACCGGGAGCGGTGCCTCGTCGCCGGCGACCTGGCGCAGGACCTCGGCGAAGGCGTGGCCGGTGAACAGGCCGGGGTCGGCGACGCGGCGGCGCACGGTCACGGGGGCGTGGCCGGCGGCGATCGCCCCGTCGACGAGGAAGACGGTGCGCTCGCCGAGCTCGCGGCTGTCGATCCGCAGCGGGCGGCCGCGGCCGGTGCGGACGCTGCCCACGGCGAGCAGGTGGGCGCCGGGCGGGCTCAGGTCGACGCTGGCGGGCTCACCGGGGGCGGTCGGTCGGATCGTGGCGACCGCGGTGTTGAAGGCGAGGGACAGCGCCCCGCTCGGGGCCATGTAGCTGACGCCCTCGCCCTCGGCGGTGTAGCCGGGGCCGTGGCGCTCGGGCGAGAAGGCGGTGTCGTCGACGATGATGCGCTGCACCCCGCGGTGGGCCCCGGCGGCCACCAGCGCGCTGGCGAGGGCGTGGAGGTCGGTGAGCTGCAGGCTCGGGTCGCCCTCGCCGACGAGCACGAGCTCGTCGCCGCTGCGCAGCACGCGGGTGGTGAAGCGGTAGTGGGGGCCGAGCAGCTCGACCGCGGCGATCGCGGTGACGAGCTTCTGGTTGGAGGCGGGGTTATAGCGCTCGTCGCCGCGGTGGTCGAAGACGGCGGCGCCGCTGGCGAGGTCGCGGACGTGGATGCCGATGCGCGCGCCGCGGGCGGCGGACACGACGGCGGCGAGGCGGCGGTGGAGGTCGGCGAGGCGCGGCGCGCCGGCTGCCGGGTTGGCCGGGGCCGGGTGGGCGCGGAGGGTGGCGAGGCGTGCGGCGATGCGGGCGGGCCAGGGCTCTGGCGCGCGGGCGTCGGGCTCGCGGGCGTCGGGCTCGCGGGCGTCGGGCTCGCGGGCGTCGGGCGCGGGCTCGCGGGTGTCCGGATGGACATGTGAGCTGTCCGAAAGCGCAGGTGTCGGAGTCGGCGCGCGGGTGATGCCGGTGTGCGGCGCCTGCGTCCGCGTGCCGGCGACCGCGAGGCTGGCGTGGGCGGCGATCAGGGCGAGGAGGAAGCTGGCGATCTGCGGGAGCGGTCGAGCCACGAGCGGACCTCGGGGGGGCAGTTCGACCGATCTACCGCGCGGCGAGGAGTCGACAAAGAAACCTGCGGGGCGACGAGCACGAACGGCCAGCCGCCCGTGTCGGGGAGGCTGGCCGTGAAGATCGCGCGGCGTCCGATTGTTGGGCCCCGGGGGCTATGCCCGTGAGGACTTGACCGTGGACGACGGCGGGCTCAGGTGGGCTCAGGCCTTGTCGGCCTTCGTGGCCCCCTTCTTCGGCTTGGCCTTCTTGGCGGGCTCGGCGGCCTGGGCCGGGTTCCTGGACTGGCGCTGGGCCTTGACCTCGACAGCCCGGCGCTTGAGGCGGAGCTGGAGCTTGGCTTGGCGCTTCTTCTGGCGCATCTTCGGCGTGCGACGGTTGTCTCCGTATCCCATGGTCGAAACTCGTGTCTTGAAGGAGTGGACGGCAGAGGGGCTGGTGTAGATGGGCGGCTGCAGACGGGCTGCAGACGACGCCGGGGGCCCCGGAGCGCGGGAGCATGGACGAGCCGGTCCCCGGGGTCAAGGGGGCGGATGCGCGTGCCGGTGCGCGGCGGCGCGTGTACCATCCGGCGGCTCATGCTCGACATCAAGCTGCTCCGTGACGACAGCCAGCGCATCGCCCTGAACCTCGCCGACCGGCGCGCCCGGGTGTTCGACGACCTTGGACCCGCGGACGGGGCCGACTGGGCCGAACGCACGACGGCGCGTCTGGTGGACCTGGACCGCCGCTATCTCGAGCTGCTGCAGCGTCAGGACGAGCTGCGGAGGCGGCAGAACGAGACCAGCGCGGGGATGAAGGCGGTGGGCAAGCTGGCGAAGGAGGAGCAGGGGGCGGCGCGCGAGCGGCTGATCGAGGAGGGGCGAGAACTGCGCGAGCTGGAGAAGCAGCTGGCGCTGGACACCGAGCGGGCGCTGGCGGAGCGCGACGAGTGGTGGGGTCGGGTGCCGAACTTGACGCATCCGGAGAC
>Ga0209480_10001129_pt1 | contig 19793 bp, 15 predicted proteins | sample JI61114C2DNA_FD_187501 | JGI IMG/M metagenome (GOLD analysis project Ga0209480, IMG submission 187501) | Wastewater effluent complex algal communities from Wisconsin, to seasonally profile nutrient transformation and Carbon sequestration -... | ecosystem: Engineered > WWTP > Effluent > Algae... | reverse complement strand
AAGTTACGAAAAACACTAAACATTTTTCTATTTGCCACAAGGCTTGAAGCTCTTCGTTTTTGATGGATTCTTCGAGGTTGTCTTCGGCAAGTTTGATTCGTTGATTGATTTGTTTTAGGTATTTCAGGAACCAAATGCTGGAAGATAAAAGCAGTTTTAGTACTAAATCGAAATCATTTTCGATTGTAATTTTCTTGCGTTTGGTGTATAAAACAAAGTCTTTGAGAATTTCGGTTTGATGAAAACAAAGGGAAAGAAACACATCGTCTTTGAACATTAAACCCAATGGCGCTGTGTTGAAAGGCAGTTTTGGATCTTTGCTTATGAAAGGAATTCTAAGGATAATAAGTGTCCAACCGTTTTCATATTCAATACGAGGACGCTCGTCTATATCTTCGATGTCATTATAAAAATCTTCGGGAATTTGGAGCTCTTTGAGCAGAAATTTGGTTTCTTCTTTTGTGGGACAAACTACATTAATCCAGCAGTTTTCTTCACGGTTTTCGGTTTGAGTTAAACCTTTGTTGTTTTTGTAATAGGTAATCATAATGCAATGCGATGTTTTAAGGAATATCGCTTACATTAGGCAACGATTATTCCTGTTTGTATTGAGTTCTCTTCGAATAATAATCGTCCATGGTGGATGCTAAAATTTAATTTTTGGCAAAAGTAGCCTTTTAAATTGCGAAAAAAACTTAATTCTTTCTTAATTTAAAAGGATTGACTGGTTTTTATAGTTTTTTATAAAAAATGAAGGGGAAATATTGAATTTTAAAAATTAAAAAATCACTCTTTTTTTACCGCAATACTTATCGGATTGTATATTTGCGGAATTTGTTTTGGGTCGTTTTTATAGGTCGTGATTTTACCTTTTATGTAAATGGTTGCATCTTTTAAATCTTCGATTTTGATGTTCAATTTTTCAAGATAACTGTTCGAAATTACTACCGTAAAAACACTTTCAGGATAAGGTTTGTCGATATTGATGTAATTAGTGTTTTTACCTTCGGCGGCGAGTTTGAATGATACTACTTTACCCACTACACAAACTTCTTTGTCCATATAATCTTTGACCTTTGCGGTTGTAATGGTGTCTTGTGAAAAACAATAGATTGAAAATAGGAGAAGAAAAGCTGTTATACTATTTTTCATTTTGTGAATTTTAAATTATTTAACTTCTTTGATCAAATAAATATACACCGGAAAGTGGTCACTATATCCTATTTCGTTTTCAGAATGTCGCAACGGATAACCGGCATATCGACCAAATTTTTCGATCATAAACGGCTTATTGTAGATTCCTGCTTTCCAATATTGATAAGTTGAATGGTCATCTTTAATTAAAGTTTCCGAAATCATAATTTGGTCGAAAATATCACCTGAATCTCTGTAAAACAAAGAAGCATTTCCTTCTTTGGCCATTTGCTCAAAGGGATTGTAAACGCCAAAAGATTTGACTTCCGCCTTTTTCAACTTAGCTCCTACACCTTCTTTAACACTTTTATTATAGGTTCCGTCATTCAAATCTCCCATTAAAATAATTTTTGAATTTGGATTTACTTTATAAATAGAATCCATCACTTTTCTGGCTAATCTTCCTGCAGCTTCACGAAACGGGCTGCTTTTTTTCTCTCCACCCGATCGTGATGGCCAGTGATTGACCATTATATTAATTTCTTCACCTTCAAGGAAACCAGTGACTAAGAGGATGTCTCTGGTGTAAACTCGGTTGTCATGTGACACTTCGATTTTGTCTTTATCGGCTTTGTCCTCTTCGGTTTCTTTATCTTTTTCGTTACTGTTTCCTCTGTAAATTATCAATGGAATGTTGATAAAACTCGTAGGTTTAAAATATTTTTTCTTATACAAAAGTCCCACATCAATTCCTCTTTTGTCGGGCGAGTCAAAATGTACGATTCCGTAATCGTCTTTTATAATATTAGGTTGCTTTACTAAATCTTCGAGAACACCACGGTTTTCGATTTCGGAACAACCAATAAATGTAGGCGCTTCTTTTTGCTGATCATTTGTGCCAATTTGCATCAAAACTTTCGAAAGATTTTCTAATTTTTGTTTGTATTTCTCTGAAGTCCAACGCTGAAGCCCTTTTGGTAACCATTCTTCGTCAAAATTTGGATTGTTGATAGTGTCGAATAAATTTTCGAAATTGTAAAATGCTACGGTACGAACAGCGTATTTTTTCTGTTGAGCATTAGCTCCAATAAGAGAAGAGAAAACTAACAAAACAGCGACAAAATTTTTAATTTTCATGATTTTGGTATTATTATAGTGTAAAATTTAACAAAAACTTTGGAACAAAAGTATATAATAAAAATTATAAATGTAGTTTTGTAATCGTTAAGAATCAAAATTTCTTATCAATATGAATTAACTTTAATTATAATATGAAAAAAATTATTTTTAGTGCATTATTTGTCATGCAAATAGTGTTTGCTTTTGGACAATCGGGTACTGGAGTTACTGGTAAAGTAATCGATTTTAAAACACAAAAACCATTACAAAGTGTTATTGTATCTATTCAAAACACAAATTTAACGCAACTTACAGACTCAAACGGAAAATTTACTTTTGACAAAGTAGAAGTTGGAAACCAATTAATTCGCATTAGAACAAACGGCTACAAAGAACAGTTACTTCAAATAGAAATTACAGACGGAAAACTATTAGATTTAGGTTCTGTAACACTAGAAGAAGATATAACAACCGAGCAACAATCGACCTTGATTGCCATTACCGACAATGATTTGAGCGATGACAACAGTGGTTCCGAAAGTACTGCAGGGTTACTCCAATCCTCAAAAGATATTTTTTTACAAGCCGCAGCTTATAATTTTGGTGCAGCAAGATTTAGCGTAAGAGGAATTGATAATGAATATTCGAATGTAATGATTAATGGTATCTTAATGAATCGAGTTGCCGATGGAAGACCGCAATATGGCGACTGGGGCGGTTTGAACGACGCTACTCGAAACCAAGAATTTACCAATGGATCAGCACCCTCTGATTATGCTTTTGGTGGAATAGCAGGAACACAATTCATCAACACACGAGCTTCAATTTACAGACCCGGAACACGTCTTTCTTACCTGACCACGAATACTAATTATAGCAATAGAGTAATGGCAACTCACGCTTCGGGAATGGACAAAAACGGTTGGGCTTATGTAATTTCTGGTGGAAGAAGATGGGCTCAAGAAGGCTATTTTGAAGGAACTACTTATGATGCTAATTCGTTGTTTGCTAGTATCGAAAAGAAAATCAACAGCAAACACAGCATTAACCTTACCTCTATTTATGCACAAAACAAAAGAGGCAAAAATTCGCCAAACACCGATGAACAAACGGATTTGGCTGGCGAAAAATACAATTCTTACTGGGGTTATCAAGAAGGCGAAAAAAGAAACTCAAGAATCAAGAAAACCGAAGAACCCATGTTTATGTTGTCTCACTATTGGAAAGTGAACCCAAAAACAAACTTGAATACCACAGTTTCTTATCAAACAGGTCAAATAGGAAATAGCCGTTTAGATTATACAAAATCGAACAATCCAGACCCAACATATTACGGAAAACTACCAAGTTTTTACACTAATTATTTTGACAATAATAATAATTATGTTGGTAACACTCCAAAATATATTGGATACGCAAATGAACAAAAAGCCGTTTTTCTTGACAACAAACAATTGAACTGGAATGACATATACAGAATCAATAATGAAAGTCTTGCAAATGGCAGCCGAATAGTTTTGTATGAAGATAGAAGTGACGAAAACATTGCCACATTCAATACGAGATTGAATTCTCAACTTTCAGACAATGTAATTCTGATTGCAGGCGGAAATTATCTAGATTCTAAAACCAAGAATTTCAAAAATATGATTGACCTTTTGGGCGGAACTTATTTTGCCGACAGAAGTACTTTTGGAATAGGTGATCAACAAATATCGGACTTGAATAATCCAAATAGAACCTTGGGTGTTGGAGAACATTATGGATACAATTACAACATCAATGTAACAAAATTAGATGCTTTTACCCAATTCAAATTTACCTACAATAAAGTAGATTTCTATTTGGCACAGTCCTTCTCACGCTCTAGTTACCAAAGAGATGGTTTGTACAAAAACGGATACAATTCTACCAATTCTTATGGAAAAAGCGAAAAGATTAATTTCGACAACTTTGGTTTCAAAGGCGGAATGACTTATAAAATAACGGGGAGAAACTTTATCGACTTCAACGCTATTTATATGTCGAAAGCACCCAATTCCAAAGATGTATTTCCAAATGCTCGTGTAAACAATGACATCACGCCAGATATTACCAACGAAACCATCAAAGGTGTAGATTTGAGTTACATCATTAAAGCACCAAAATTGAAAGCTCGTTTTACTGGATATTTCTCTGAAACCTTAAACTCAACCGACATTAATTTTTACTACGGAGATGGTTTAGGAGCAAGTAACGGTGCTTTTGTATCCGAAGTGGTAACCGGAATAAACAAAAAAAACAGGGGAATTGAAGCAGGTCTAGAATACCAAATCACTTCGACCATCAAAGTTACCGGAGTTGCCGCTTATGGCGAATACACCATCACAAATAACCCATTAGTGAGTCTCAAAGACGATGCAAACACACTAAATTTTCCAGCACAAAAAGCCAATATAGAAGGTTATAAACAATCTGGAATGCCTCAACAAGCCTACTCTATTGGAATAGAATACAGAGACCCAAAATTCTGGTGGATTGGTGCCAATGCCAATTATTTGGCCGATAATTATATCGATGTGTCAACTATACGAAGAACATCCTATTATTATGACGCTGTTACCAACTACAGAACCATAGATCAAGCCTTGGCAGACAGCTATCTGAAACAAGAAAAATTCGATTCTTTCTATCTTTGCAACTTGGTAGGTGGAAAATCTTGGAGAATTGGCGGAAAAACGTTGGGTCTTTTTGCTAACGTGAATAATGTTTTTGACATTAGCTACAAAACAGGAGGTTTTGAGCAATCCAGAAATGCAAATTACACCAATGATTATGAAGACCATCAAAGTGGATCCTATAGTAAATTTGCGTCAAAATACTTCTACGGTTACGGAAGAACTTATATGGTCAATCTTTATTTAACTTTTTAAATTAAACGTCATGAAAAATAAAATAAAAAATATATGTATCGTTATTGCAACAGCCGGATTATTGACAAGCTGTGTGAACGACACTTTCGATACTCCAAAATTTGATGACTGTGTAAGTCCTGGATTGATAAAAACTAAGGAAGTCGCCAATTTATATACAAGTGCCCCTGCAAACGGAACAACCGTTGCCTATCCTGCTGCTGCAAAAGACCCTGTAACAGGTAAGGAAATTTATGATTACATCGAAGCTTATGTAATTTCGAGTGACGAAGGTGGAAATTTCTATAAAAGTATGTACTTCCAACCCACAGATGGTTCCAAAGGATTTAATCTTTCTGGAGATATCGTAAACGCTTATACCCAAAAATTTCAACCGGGGAAAAAAGTGTTTTTAAAACTAAACGGATTGTCTTATGCAAACCCAACTGGTTTTGGAAGAGGATTGATTTTTGGAGCTGCCCCAACAGAACAATTTGCAGTGGACAGATTACCTAGTTTAGACTTCAAAAAATATTTAATTCCTTCTTGTGATGTAGTTAGTGAAGATGCTATTGTTCATAAAATCACTTTGGCACAAGCCTTTAGCGATACTTACTTAAATACTTTGGTAGAAATTGACAATGTACAATTTACTGACGAAGCTGCTGGCGGAACTTATGACTCCAATTTAACCGATGATTTCGATTCGAGTATTTTTGTTACAAATGGAACAAGCAACCTGACCATTAGAACCAGTAGATTTGCCAATTTTGCAGGCTCTAAAGTGCCTACTGGCAAAGGAAAAATAAGAGGTGTTTTGACAAGATACAATTCTACCTACCAAATTATTATGAGAACAGAACGCGACGTGAATATGCCAAATCCAAGAGTAGATTATACTCCTACAATCATAGGTGTCAATTCTACCGTTTTCCCAGCAACAGTAAACGAAACTTTCGAAAGTTATACTAGCACTCCACAACAAAGTAATTTTCCAAATTACATCAATGATGCGGCAATTGGTTCAAGATATTGGGCGGTAACAACATTTGGCGGTAACAAATACATACAAATGACTTCGTTTGGTTCAGGTGGAGCAAACAATACTTATTTATTTGTCCCTGTAAATATGACTACAGCAAGTACTTTTTCATTCAGATCCAATATGGGATTCTGGAATGGAGCTGTATTGAAAGTATATTATGTTCTTGCTGCTGATTATACTCCTGGAGGAAAAATAGACGTTACAAAAATGACGAACATCACCTCTAATTTCACTATTCCTTCAATACCTACATCTGGTTATGGAACTTCATTTACAGCAAGTGGAAATTATGACATTCCCGCAACTGTTTCTGGAAATGGTTATTTTGTATTTGAATATGCAGGAAATGCAGTTACTTTTCCATCTGTAACTACCACTTTACAATTGGATAATATCATAGTAAACTAATTGTTTTTAAAATAAATCTAAAAAGGCTTCCACATTTTAGGGAGCCTTTTTTATTCACAAAATTCATCTTCCAAATGAAAAATATATTCTTCTTTCTGTTTTTTGTTTTCAGCCACTTAGCTTTTGGACAAGTAGTCATTAACGAACTAGATTCCGATACACCAAGTACCGATGATAGAGAATTCATCGAATTAAAATCTACTACACCTAATTTTTCTTTAGACGGTTATGTCTTAGTTTTATTTAATGGAAATGCCACTTCAACCACTGCAAATCAAAGTTATTACACCCTTGATTTAGACGGATTGACCACCGATGCTAATGGAATAATTCTAATTGGAAATTCGTTAATTTCTCCAGCTCCAGACAAAACATTCCCTATTAATATCATCCAAAATGGTGCCGATGGAGTTGGGTTATATCTAGGAAACGCATCCGATTTCCCAGAATTTACATTGGCAACAACCACGAACCTCATCGATGCCTTAATGTACGATACTAGCGATGCCGATGCTACCGATTTAATGAATTTATTGGGCGTTACTGTGCAGTACAACGAAAACCAAAACAATCTTCAAACCACACAATCTGTTCAAAGGAAAAACGACGGAACCTACGAAACTAAAAACCCAACTCCCGGAGCCAATAATGATGGAAGTGGCATCATCTTCAACGGAATCACAATAACCGCGAATACCGCCGACAAAAATGAAAATGATAGTTTCCAAATTACATTCACAACGCAAACCAACGTGACAAGTGATTTGACATTTAATTTTACTTTAAATAATTCATTCTTCACAACCGATGATTTTACAGGGAACACTACGGTTTTCATTCCTTCCGGTTCCAATACTTTTACAACAACCATAACCCTTACAGACGATGTTTTGAATGAAGGTGATGAAGTGTTGAAAATTAAATTTGGCAGCATTCCATCGCAATACAAAAGACTCAATGACAATATCGAAATAAGAGTTATCGACAATGATTTTACGGTTGCTCCGTTTGGAACACCTTTAAATCCAACTTATGGGATTGTTTCCAGCACAGCTCCAACAAACTATTATGCGTCTCTCGAAGGACTTTCAGGTGCAACTTTAAAACAAGCCATTCAAGATATTATAGCCAATCCAACCGTGGTTCACGCTCATAATTATGGAGATATTATTGATATTTTAAAAACCGCAGATCAAAATCCATTGAATAGCAACGAAGTTTGGTTGATGTATGTAGAACAATCTCGTTCCAAATTAGAATTTCAAGACACAGGAATCAATACCGGAAAATGGAATCGCGAACATATTTATCCGCAATCGCGTGGCGGTTATACTGATGGAACAGAAAGTGTTGCCGATGGAATAGCTATTTGGTTGCCCACCAATGCCGATGATATTCTTGCTGGTCACGCCGATGCACATCACCTCAGAGCCGAAGACGGTGCCGAAAATAGTTTGCGTAGTAACAAAGATTATGGCTTGACAGGATACAACGGACCAAACGGAACAATGGGTTCGTGGAAAGGCGATGTCGCACGTTCCGTTTTTTATATGGCTGTTCGTTACAACGCTTTGAGTGTTGTCAATGGCGATATTCCAGACACAACTGTTGGGCAATTGGGCGATTTGGCTTCGTTATTGACTTGGAACACTTTAGACCCTTCGGATGATTTTGAGATGAACCGGAATAATTATATTTATACTTGGCAAGTCAATAGAAATCCTTTTATTGATTATCCCGAATTAGCCAATTATATTTGGGGAAATAAAGTGGGTCAAGTATGGTATTCCAATTTATCGACCAATGATTTTGCTGATTTAGAAGTAAAAATTTATCCAAATCCAGCTCAAAAATCGATTACAATTTCTGGTTTGAATGACAAGGCTACTATTGAAATTTACAATAGTCTAGGAGCAAAAATAATGTCGCAAAAATTCATCGGAAATACCCAATTCAATATCGATTTTCCCGCAGGAATTTATTATGCCAAAATTTATTCAGGCGAACAATCAATTGTTAAAAAATTCTTGGTGGAATAAGTTACTTCACAATAAAAAAATATATTTGTATTGGATTCAGTTCAAAAGTCAGTTTTAATTAATTATAGAAATATGCGTACTATTCGATTGGCTAACAAAAAGGGTAACGCTGTTTTTTATCAATTACTGTTTCTTGTTTTTATTTTTCAATATTCCAATATTCAAGCCCAAATACCCATGAAAATCCCACCCAGTTTACAAAAAGGAGATACCGTAGCCATTGTGGCAACTGCCCGAAAAAACATCGATGACAATCTAAAACCAGCGATAGATTTATTGCATTCTTGGGGATTAGAAGTTGTAATTGGAAAAACCATAGGATTGGATTTGAATCAATTGGCTGGAACCGATGAAGAACGAGCTGCCGATTTTCAGCAACAATTAGACAACCCTAATATCAAAGCCATTTGGTGTGTTCGTGGTGGTTATGGAACAGTTCGAATGATTGATTTATTGGATTTTACCAAATTCAAACTAAGTCCAAAATGGATTGTTGGTTTCAGCGATGTTACGGTTATTCACAGTTATATCAACAATTTAAACATTGCCACAATTCACGGTGCAATGCCCATAACAGTTGCAAGAGCAAGTGCAGAGTCGAAAGAAAGTTTGCGCAAATCTCTTTTTGGCGAAAGCCTGAATTATGAAATTCCTTTTGATGCTGCAAACCGATTAGGTAATGTCAAAGGCGAAATCGTGGGCGGAAATTTGTCTATTTTATACAGCCTGATGGGTTCGAATGCACAAATCGATTGCAAAGGAAAAATACTTTTCATCGAAGACTTGGACGAATATTTGTACCACATCGATCGAATGATGATGAGCCTAAAACGTTGCGGTTGCTTTGATGATTTGAATGGTTTAATCGTTGGCACGATGACCAAAATGAAAGACAACGACATTCCGTGGGGGAAAAACGCCAACCAAATCATAGAAGATGTGACCAAAGGCTATTCATTTCCTATCCTATATAATTTCCCAGCGGGACATTTTCGCGACAACCGAGCCTTGATTTTGGGCAAACAAGTCTCTTTAGAGATTAATAAAAATTCCTCTAAACTGATTTTTGAGTAGTTTAAACCTGAACTCTACAATCTAAAATTACGATGGCCGAACACAACGATTTAGGAAAACTTGGCGAAGAGATGGCCGTTGAATTCCTGCAGAAAAATGGGTATGAAATTCTAGAAACCAACTGGACTTTCCAAAAAGCCGAAGTCGATATTATAGCCAAAAAAGAAAATATACTTGCCATCGTTGAGGTAAAAACGCGCTCTTCGTTGGATTTTGGCTTGCCGCAAGACTTTGTAAAACCAAAGAAAATTCAACTTTTGGTAAAAGCTGTAAACGAATATGTTGTCGCAAATGATTTAGATATCGAAGTACGTTTTGACATCATTGCCGTTCATAAAGAAGGTAAAACTTTTGCCATCGAACACCTAATTGATGCCTTTTATCATTTTTAGCTAAATTTATTATTGTTTGATTTGTAACAAAATGTTTTTTTATTTATATTTGCACAAGTTTTATAAACAACAATCTAAGGAATCCTAGATTTAATATATTAAATCTTCCGAAACAAAACGGCAATTCCCTAAAAAACTAACACAACTAAAAAATGAAAACTGTTTCTTCAATTGTAGAAAATTACATCAAAACAAAACCTTTTTTGTTGAATGCTTTATCTCTTGGCATCATTAATTTGACTTCTTTGTCTAGAAATATTATGGTCGAATTGGAGTCTGAATTTGGTAAAGAAGTAAAACAAGGTGCAGTTGTAATGGCACTGAAAAGACTTACTGAAGAATTGGATTTTAGACTCAATCACAAAATCAATAAAGTAATAAAAAATATAGGAGAAATCACAGTTCGCTCCGCATTGACGGATTATACCTTTGCAGCTTCGGAAACTGTGTTGAACAAACAAGCCGATTTAATTACCGATATTAACACGTTTTCAGATATTTTTTACACCTCATCTCGAGGCGTAAACGAGACTAATATTGTTGTGAGCAACAGCGTCAATCACCTTGTTGACAAGCATTTTGTCAACGAAAGATTGATTCAAAAACTAGAAAATCTGGCTTCAATTACGGTAAAATTACCCAAAGAAAACATCGTTGTTCCTGGGATCTATTATTTCATTTTCCAACGTTTGGCTTGGGAAGGAATCATCATCAACGAAGTAATTTCGACTTCAAATGAATTCACCATTTTGGTAAGTGAAGATGAAGTAGATGTTGCTTTTAAAGTGATTAAGGATTTGAAGAATTAATAATTTTAGATTCCAAAGCTTCCAGCCTTTAAAAGGCTGGAAGCTTTTTTGTTTATTCCCCTCCCAACATCTCCATCAACTCCAGCGCCCTCCTCGTAGTTTTCACATTGTCAAAAGTCAACAATAGCCGCAAACCAGCAGGTGTTTGTTTTTCTTTCATTACACAAATAGCACTGTTTTTCTGAACAAACTGAATCACTTTATGAAAACGGTTGGTTGTATAATATTCCGATTGTTGATCGGAAACAAAATAGCCTATCATTTTTCCTTTTTTCATTACCAGTTTCTCGATTCCTACTCGGGTTGCAATCCATTTGATGCGAATACTATTCATTAAAGCAATGGCTCGTGGTGGCATTGGACCAAAACGGTCAATCAATTTATTTTGGAAAATGACTAATTCTTCTTCATTTTTTACATTGCCCAAATCGTTGTACAAACTCAAACGTTCGGTAACATTATTAATGTATTCATCCGAAAACAACAACTCAAAATCAGTGTCGATTTGCAGATCTTTCACGTATTCTTTTTCTAGTCCGCTATCTTCGTTTTCATACAAATCCTTGAATTCGTTTTCTTTCAATTCGTCGATGGCTTCGTTCATAATTTTTTGATAGGTATCAAAACCAATTTCATTAATGAAACCACTTTGTTCGCCTCCTAATAAATCTCCAGCACCACGAATTTCCAAATCCTTCATCGCAATATTGAAACCGCTTCCCAATTCTGAGAATTGTTCCAAGGCCTGAATTCGTTTTCGGGCATCATCGGTCATGTGCGAATAAGGAGGACAAATAAAATAACAAAACGCTTTTTTGTTGCTACGCCCTACTCGACCTCGCATTTGATGCAAATCAGAAAGACCAAAATTATTGGCATTATTGATAAAAATCGTATTGGCATTCGGAACGTCCAAACCGCTTTCGATGATTGTCGTTGCTACTAAAACGTCGAATTCACCGTTCATAAAAGCCAACATCAATTCTTCCAATTTAGAACCTTCCATCTGTCCGTGACCAATTCCCACGCGGGCATCAGGCACCAAACGCTGAATCATTCCCGCTACTTCTTTGATGTTTTCAATTCGGTTATTGATAAAGAAAACCTGTCCGTTACGCTGAATTTCATACGAAACTGCATCCCGAATTAGTTCTTCACTAAAACCAACCACATTGGTTTCTATCGGATAACGATTAGGCGGAGGCGTTGTAATTACAGATAAATCGCGTGCTGCCATCAACGAAAACTGTAAAGTTCTCGGAATTGGCGTTGCCGTTAAGGTCAGCGTATCTACATTGGCAGCAATGGTTTTTAGTTTGTCTTTTACGTTTACACCAAATTTTTGTTCTTCATCCACAATCAACAATCCCAAATCTTTGAAAACTACATTTTTGTTCACCAATTGATGCGTTCCAATGACAATATCGAGTTTTCCTTCGGCCAATAATTTTAAGGTTTCTGCTTTTTGTTTAGCCGTTCTAAAACGGTTTAAATAACCTACAGAAACCGGCATATCTTTCAGCCTTTCGGTAAAAGTTCTATAATGCTGATAGGCCAAAATCGTGGTTGGAACCAAAACGGCTACTTGTTTCGAATTATCCACCGCTTTGAAAGCCGCACGAATGGCTACTTCGGTTTTCCCAAAACCTACATCACCACAAACCAAACGATCCATTGGGCGGTCGCTTTCCATATCGGCTTTTACTTCGGCAGTAGATTTGGTTTGATCGGGCGTGTCTTCGTAGATAAACGAACTTTCTAATTCGTTTTGCAAATAACTGTCAGGCGCATATTGAAATCCTTTTTCCAATCGTCGTTTGGCGTACAATTGAATCAAATTGAAGGCAATATGTTTGACTCTGGCTTTGGTTTTTTGCTTGAGAATTTTCCAAGCATTCGAACCCAGTTTATATATTTTTGGAGGCGTTCCGTCTTTTCCGTTGAATTTCGAAATTTTGTACAATGAATGAATACTCACATACACAATGTCATTGTCGGCATAAACGAGTTTTATGGCTTCTTGTGTTTTGCCTTCAACCTGAATTTTTTGCAAGCCGCCAAATCGTCCAATTCCGTGATCGATGTGCGTTACATAATCGCCAACAGATAAAGTGGTGAGTTCTTTTAAAGTGATATTACTCTTCTTAGCTAAATTATTCTTGATGCTAAATTTATGGTAACGTTCAAAAATTTGGTGATCGGTATAACAAGCGATTTGGTTTTCTTCATCTATAAAACCTTGATAAATAGGCAAAACTATCGTGTTGTATTGCTTTCGAATATTCTCGGAGTTTTCTTCGTCCAAGGTTTCGAAAATATCGTGAAAACGTTTTGCCTGCGCTTCATTGGAACAAAACAAATAATTTTTGTAACCGTTGAAATGATTGTCATTCAAATTATTCAACAACAAATCAAATTGTTTGTTGAACGAAGGCTGTGGCTTGATGTGAAAATCGAAAGTCTTCTTCGTTTTATAAATCGCTTTCGAACTCAATTCTACCACCGAAAAATCTAAACTTTTTTTGATGAATTCCTTTTGGTTCAAGAACAATTGTTCTGGCGCAACGTGATTGACCGTGGCATTCAGATTTTCGAAAATCTCAGTTGCTTTCACAAAAAGTCGGTCGAGTTTGGTGAGTAAACCTTCGGCATCTTGAACAAAAATAACCGTTTGATTGTTAATGTATTCCAAGAAACTTTCTCGGTTTTCCTGAAAGAATTTATTTTCTACATTAGGAATTATCGTGATTTTCTTTTGCTTCTCAATAGACAATTGGGTTTCCACATCAAAACTTCGGATGCTATCGACTTCATTGCCAAAAAACTCGATTCGGTACGGATTATCATTCGAAAACGAAAACACATCGACAATTCCACCACGAACCGAAAATTCGCCCGGTTCAGTAATAAAATCCACTCTTTTGAATTCGTATTCAAACAAAACTTCGTTGATAAAATCGATGGAAACTTTGTCGCCTATTGCAACTTTCAAAGTGTTTTTATCCAACTCTTTTCGGGTAACCACTTTCTCGAAAAGGGCTTCGGGATAAGTGACTATGATCGCAGGTTTCTTGCGGGAATTGATGCGATTCAAAACTTCGGCACGCAGCAGAACATTGGCATTATCCGTATCTTCAATTTGATACGGACGGCGATACGAACCGGGATAAAAAAGCACATCTTCTTCACCAATCATTTGTTCCAAATCGTTCAAATAATAAGCAGCTTCTTCCTTGTCATTTAAGATAATCAAGAAGGGCTTTTCGGTCTTTTTGAAAAGCGATTGCACCACAAACGAAAGCGAAGAACCTAGCAATCCATTCAACTGGATTTTTTGTTCGGCTTGTTGCAAACTATCGATAATTTGTTTGATTTTTGGCGAATTATCGTAGGTTTTATATAAGATTGATTTACTCAACGCGAGGGATATTTGGGTCTATTTGTGGTGTATTTGGAATGGCTCTTGCAGAATCAAGCATTTTTATTAAATCAGATTCTCCTTCTTCAAGCGGAATTTTGCTTTTTTGAACAATTTTATCCATTTGGTTTTGCAAAGCGACCAATTGGATGTTGATTTCGGGAATCAAAGCAATCACTTTTTGTTCGGGAATGTCTTTCAAATGAATGTATAAATCCAGCATTCGCACCTTAGTTATCAAGATGCCAATTCTGGCTTTTATTGGCGGCTCATTGAATTCTACTGGAATAAGATTATTTAATGCCATTACTTTCTTGGAAAGCTCCGAAGATTTTTTCTGAAAAGCCCCAATGGTTTTCTTTGGTTTTTGATCTAATTCAGAGAGAAACTCCCGCCATTCTTTCCAAGTTAATGCCGAAGATCGGGAAGTTTCATTAATCGGTTTTCCGTTAAAAACCCAAGCTTTTTCAATAATCGAAAAAATTAATTCTTTCTTTTTAATGTCTTTTATAGATTCAACTTGACGTTTTTCGTTCTCATTTTTACAAGAAAACAAGCCGAAAATCAGCAAAAAGATATATAGATATTTAAATTTCATTCCTAATAAATTAAGTCGCAAAGTTACGAAGTAAATTTACAATTATGAATTCGAACATTTAGAATAACAATCTAATATCTCAAAGTCCATTTTCTTGCAATTAGAGAATGAAAATTAAGAAATTAGGGAAGATTATTATGGCGGAAATTCAAAAATTAATGCTTTTTATTGGAATTTTGGATGTTAAAGAAAACTGTATCTTTGTGTATAAGAAAAACCAACCAGATGAATCCTAAAATACTGATTATAGGTGCTTGCGGGCAAATAGGAACAGAACTAACTCATAAACTTCGACAACTCTACGGAACTGAAAATGTAGTTGCTTCTGACATTCGAAAGCTGAATAATGACATTGTAAATTCTGGCACTTTTGAAGTCATAAATGCGTTGGATTTCAATCAAATTGAGCATCTGGTTGAAGTACATCACATTACCGATATTTATTTGATGGCAGCTTTACTATCGGCAACAGCCGAAAAAAACCCTGCTTTTGCTTGGGATTTGAATATGAATTCGTTGTTTCACGTTTTGAATTTGGCCAAAGCCAAGAAAATAAAAAAAATATTCTGGCCATCGAGTATCGCTGTTTTTGGCCCAACCACTCCAAGAGAAAATACGCCACAATTTACCATTATGGAGCCTTCGACAGTTTATGGAATTAGCAAACAATCTGGCGAAAGATGGTGCGAATATTACCATACCCATTTTGGGGTTGATGTTCGAAGCGTTCGTTATCCGGGATTAATCAGCTGGTCAACTCCTCCAGGTGGCGGAACGACGGATTATGCTGTGGATATTTATCACAAAGCTTTGAGCGATGGAAAATACGAATGCTTTTTGTCCTCCGAAACCAAAATGCCGATGATGTATATGGACGATGCAATTACGGCAACCATTCAAATTATGCAAGCTCCTGCTGAGGAAATCAAGATTCGGTCTTCCTATAATTTAGCTGCGATGAGTTTTACTCCAACCCAAATTGCTGCCGAAATAAAGAAGCATATTCCTGATTTTACCGTTTCGTATGAACCTGATTTTCGTCAAGTAATTGCGGATAGTTGGCCTGCAAGTATTGATGATTCTCGAGCCAGAGCAGACTGGAATTGGCATCACGAATTTGATTTAGAGAGTATGACGGTGGAAATGCTGAAAAATCTTAGTAAATAAAATTGCTAAATATTCATTTATAAAACTCTGAAATTAGTAAACCTCAAAAATATTTTTCCTTTAACCTTTCCTTCTTTGTCTTTAATGTTTTTGATGTTGGATTTGCCTAAAAACTTTAGTGGAATATTAAATCTATTGGTCAAAAAACTAATTTCAGTTGCCGTTGGAAAAACTCCATTTCCGTAGGAATGTTTCATTAAATACACACCCGATTCTTTGGTAGTCAAGTTGATTTCGTCAATGCGAAGATTGGCTTTCGAAATTTTTAAATCGGCCGTAACCCAATCGCTTTTTGGATCTAATGAAACTAATTTGTAGAATTCTAAATCTCCTTTTTCTTCCAATAAAATCCAATGGGCTGGGACATTTAACAAATCTGAAAATTGATTCAAAAATCCTTTTTTGGGAAGCAACAAGATTCCTTTGCCTTTTATTTGAGGTTTTTTGCCTTTTTCATAAAAAACACTAATATCTTTTGGAGGAATTGTAAGCCCCGGAACATCAATACTAATGTTAACCATGGTTTCAAAACCTCGATTAATGGCGTACTTTTTCTTTAGATTATCGGCGAGTTCCGTTTGTGCTTTAGCACCGAAACATTGGAATAGAAAAAGTAGGATGAGTGTAAAATGTTTCATTCGGTAATTTTTAATTTATTAAATCTTATCAGTGAAACTAGAATACATAATCCCGAAAAGCAGATTAACCAAATTGTGGAATTCAGTAAAGAAATCCAATCGATATCGGAATAAAAAAACAATTGCCATTGCGCAAAATGATAGGTAATCAAGAAAAACTCCCATCCAATAAATAAAGATGCCGCCAATGTTTGCAATAAAGTGCTAATAACAATGACGCCCAAAGTTATCAAAATTGCCACCAAGGATTTTCGGGTAAAAAAACTTATCGTAACTGAGAAAATAGCAAAAGTACTCATCGCCAAAAAAGCATATCCAAAAGCAGCAAAAAACCGCCACAACAAATCGGTTTCTGGAATAATTTGCAAACCGTTAAAAGCCACAATCAAATCGCCTCTGCCAAACAAAAGCAACGCAAGTCCCAATGAAAAAATCGTAAAAATCATTACAAAAGTGAATACATAAAGCACCGCCGATGCAAATTTGGCAAGTGCTACACGATTTCGGCTGATGGGTCTTGTCATCAGCAATCGAATGGTTCCTGACTCTAATTCAGAGCTAAATAAATCCCCCGTTACAATGACTATTAGAATAGGAATATGAATCCAAAGCGTATTCAAAACTAAAAAACTAACCATATATCCGTTGAGGATGGTGCCTTGCATCAAAAAATTATCGCCAAGCGATTGGAATAAATACCCTAAGGCATTTTCCCCTTCGGATTTTAAGCCCCAAAAAATGAGCCCAACTAAAACCAACATCAAACCAATACTTAAAAAAGTTCTTGACCGATACAATAATTTTATGACTTCAAATTTTAGTAATTGTCTCATTTGGCTATTTCCATATATTTGTCATATAAAATGCTGGAGCGTTCTATTTTATAAGGAATAAAGCTCAATTCTTGAAGTCTTTTCAAGACCTTTTTCGTCTCCTGAATGCTTGCGCTGAGTTGTAAAGTGTTCCCTTTAATATTACAATCAAACTCGATTTTTAGAGAATTAGGCAAAGCTTCTTCAAAATGAAATGTCACATTTTGCTTATCAATTCGATACTTTTCCATACTTCCTGAAAGATAAATTTCGCCTTGATTCAAAAGTATAAAATCATCGGCAATAGCCTCGATATCTTCTAAAAGATGGGTGGAAACTAAAATGCCTTTCCCTTGCTTTTTTAAATTTACCAAAAGACTAAGAATTTGCTCTTTGACTTCTGGATCCAATCCATTAAAAGGTTCATCGAGAATAAGAAAAGACGGATTGTCAATTAGAACTTGTGCCAATCCCAAACGTTGTTTCATTCCCCGAGAATAGTGTTGTACTTTTTTATTAGCGGTTTGGCTGAGTCCTACTTTTTTCAACAAATTTGATACATCAGCAGTAGAATTAGTAAGGCCAATAAAAAGTTCCAAGTTTTTTTTCCCGCTGAGGTAGGGATAAAAGTCGGCAGTTTCCAGCAAATAGCCACAGTGATTTTTGAGATTATTAAAACTTTTTAATTCTTGTTGGTCTAAAAATATTTTACTGCTATCTGGCGCAACCAATCCTGCCAAAACTCTAAAAGCAGAACTTTTTCCGGCTCCATTAGGACCAATAAGTGCTGTAATTTTACCTTGGGTAATTGCAAAATCAATTCCTTTTAAAATTCTTTGATTGCCATAGCTCAGTGCCATGTTTTGGACTTCTAACTTTCTCACCAATAAAAATATTTGCTTTTATAATTAGATACAAAAAAAGTAGATAACCATTAGGATTTAGTAAAAAAAGTTTGGGGTTTCTTAATGATTATATGAGGCAAAATATGATACCAACGAAAACCCATACTATAAAAATAATCGTTAACTTCTTTTTTAATCCCTAAACAATTTCCCGCTTCGGCAATAGCTTCTCTTTGGCATTTTGATTTAGAAAACACTTTTATGAGTGGTTTTTTAAATCCGTATTGATGCAATAAATCTTTGGCCATTTTATAGTTTTGATACCTGCTGTAAGCGTCTAATTGTGTGGTGATTATTAGGCTAAAAAAATAAATAGAAAAAAATAAATGAAAATAAAAGGGCAACCCATCTGCTTGTTCTAAAGCGAAAAAATTAACATAGCAAAGCAAAAAACTCGCTATGCAGAATGCTTGTAAAGAAGCCGTTGCTTTTGCATAGGATTCAATCCTTTTTAAGAAAAGATAGGATTTCGAAAACGGTTGACCGGCATAGATTTCTATTAGCATTCAGATTAAACAGGTGTGAAAAAATGATAAAAAAATTAAGCTCTCTTATGTCCTAAAAAAGATATATAGACATTCCTCAGAAGTAAAAATAATATTTTTTTTTAAATAACATCAAATTCCTGTTTTAATATTCTGGATTTCAATATAATTCACAAAAAAAGGGATGAAATTATAAAAATCATCCCCAGTTTAATTTATAAAAAAGCTTACTTTATTTCATAAGAATTGTCAGACTGCTTCACATCGGCCATTAATTTGCTTGGATCGATAGAGATTTTTTTGATAGTGGTTCTGTTTTTAGAAATAGTGAATTCGTATGTTGGGTTTGCCCAAGTCCAGTCGCCCAAAATCGTTCTTTTGATTGCCGAATTTAGATTTTCTTTTTCGAAACTCATCATTCGCAATGGGATGTAAAAAATTTCCTTGGTACCATCGGTATATTCAACCAAAATGTCGATTGGCATAGGCATTCTACCGATTCTTTCTAAACTGATTTTAGAAGCATTTCCGTCCTCTTTTACTTCCTTAATCCCATAATCTATCGTGTTGGTGGTTTGAGTCCAATCGGTTAAATACCAATCTAAGTTGGCTCCAGAAATCCTTTCGGCTGTTCTCTTGATGTCGTTGGGTGTTGGGTGTTTGAATTTGAAATCTTGAAAATATTTTTTCAAAGTTTTCGATACATTTTCTTTTCCAATCAGGTATTCTAATTGTGTTAAGAAAATTTCGCCTTTTACATAAGAAGAAATACTATAAGGTCTGTTTTCATCGTATCGATCTGCGTGTGTAGTTTGTGGTAGTTCTTTCCCTGATGCTACCAATTGATAATAGGCTTTAT
>Ga0209480_10001128_pt1 | contig 19802 bp, 21 predicted proteins | sample JI61114C2DNA_FD_187501 | JGI IMG/M metagenome (GOLD analysis project Ga0209480, IMG submission 187501) | Wastewater effluent complex algal communities from Wisconsin, to seasonally profile nutrient transformation and Carbon sequestration -... | ecosystem: Engineered > WWTP > Effluent > Algae... | reverse complement strand
CGTATAAGCATCAACCTTATTGCTCGGCAAGTTGCTCTCCAGCAGAGCTTGCTTCCTCTTTGGGATGACGTGCTAAGTCTAATGATTTATTCAACCAAAGTCACCAACCATTTTTCAGTACATTGCCTCAAAATAGTTTAATCCATAGGGTGAGTAGCGATAAAAGTCATAAGGTGCTTCATGTATCCACCATTGCCAGGGAACCTGCAGTAGTATGGAACCACCAGGTTTTAAAATTCGAAATGACTCACTGAGCATAGTCATGGGCTCACACAAATGTTCTAATACAGAGATTGAGACAACAACATCTGCAACTTCCGATTCTATTGGTAGCGGTTTATTCAAGTCAGCGACTATGTCCGCTTTCAATAAATGCGGTGTATTACTCCAATCAACCCCAATATATTTTTCTGCTTGCTGAAGGAAAAGAGGTTCATAGGGCTTTTCCCCGCAGCCCAAATCATATATCACACCACGGTATAGATTATTATTTTCCCATAGAATCCGATCCATGTTTTTATAAACAAGCCAGTTGTGAAGCTTTCTATTTGAATGTTTAATGCGAATCTTTTCCAAAACCAGTAGTTTAATCTTTAACAAGATGCGCATGAATAGTTAATAATCACATATAGGTTGTTAAAAATTTTATAATAGCTTTGTTTACATACCCTTAAAAAGCCCTGCCTTTAAAAGGTAATAATTAAGAAGTCGGATTTTTACTCTTTAAAAACAACCTGTTTTAAAATGCTAAAGTCACCAATTACTAGATTAAAGGCGCAGTATAATTTTTATCGTAGGTCAAGGGCAATACTTAAGCATGCAGGGAATGATGTTGAATGTTCGATATGCAATTCAACATTTAACATATTTGCTACTTTTGGATTAGGACGAAGGAAAAATGCCCGATGTTTACAATGTGATTCGTTGGAACGACATCGGTTGATCTGGTTATATTTAAATGGAAGAACCAATTTATTTTCAGAGCAAAGAAAAAGCCTTTTACATTTTGCGCCTGAGGAAGTTTTTCATTCAAAGTTTTCGGCACTTGATAGTGTTGATTATTTTCCATGCGATTTATTTCCTGAAAAATATGAATATCTAACTGGTAAGGCATTAGCTAAAGTAGATATTACTTCAATTCCTTTTCACGATGAACACTTTGATGTGATTTTATGTAATCATGTTCTTGAGCATATACCAGATGATAGATTGGCCATGCGCGAATTATATCGGGTAATGAAACCCTCAGGCTGGTGTATTTTACAAGTACCTATTGATTATTCCAGAGTTTCAACCTATGAAGATTTTTCTATTACTTCACCGTTAGCCCGCAAGAAGGCATTTGGCAAAACGGATCATGTTCGTTGGTATGGCCAGGATTATCCGAAGCGACTACAGGAAGCTGGGTTTAACGTTCAAGTCGATATGTTTGTTGATTCCTTTACGGATAGTGAAAAATTTCGCTATGGCATAATGCCGGGCGAAATGATTTACTATTGTACTAAGTAATTTTTAGACAAGGCAGCGGCAGCCTCCATCATCCAGGCCACGCCAACATGAATTACAACACCACCCCAAAGAGATCTTGTGTTAAGCGCAATTACGCCTAAGATATAGCCGCCAAAGATTGAACTGATAGCCTCACCGGCCGGTTTTCCAAAATGGAGAAAACAATAGATTACAACCATAGGTATCACGGCATGTTTGCCAAGAATTTGAGCCATTCCAATAACAAAAAAACCGCGAAAGAGAATTTCTACATTAAGGAAATCTGCTCCGTAAAATAACTCGAATAATACGGGAGGAAGTAACGCAGGCCACTGCCACATTTCGGCAACCTTATTTGTTTTATAAACTGGATAATAGTTTGTAAAACTTTCGTTGAAGGAAGCTGCTATGATAACGGGCATAACTGCCAGTAGCAAATAAAAATAAGGCTTCAAATTACTTTTAGCTTTTAAACCATAAAACGCAGAGTCGGTTTTATCAATTTTCCAATAGAATAGTAGGAGCGGGAAAAAGATTAGAAAAAATGAAAGTACTTGCGAAGTCATTTTATAAACCCATATATAAATTGAATAGGGGAGTTGTAAAGAATTTAGCAGAGCCTGTTGGTAAGGGAAGCCGCGATCTAAGGATAAAATAAATAACCCCACCAAAGAGAAAATCCAAAAATCCTTTGACTTCCAAAAGCTGGTATCTTTTTTAAAGTACGAAACGAATAGGCACGCGAGGTAATATCCGATGCCATAGAGTAAAAAGTATAATACGATCCGAATTGGCCTTGATGCGTATTGATCAATCCATTTATTTTCAAGATCTACTGTATAATTAAATGCGAGAGTGCCTGCAAGGAAAGTTAACAGGGTTGCGTAATACGTAAATTGAAAATCTTCCCTTATGTGGTTTTTAACAAGGTGAAGAATCTTTTTCATAGATCAGAAATCATTGAGATGCGCATACACCAAATGCATCGGCATACCCATTACCGTGAAATATGACCCATTAATTTTTTTGATTGCCACCATACCAATCCAATCTTGCGCCCCATAGGCACCTGCCTTGTCGTAGGGCTTATACGTATCCACATAAAACTCAATCTCTTCTTGAGTAAGTTTTTTAAAAGTCACTTTAGTATGATCATCAAAGCAATCCATCTTTTCTTTATCCATAAGACAGACTGCTGTTATCACGGTATGAGTTTGACCACTCAGTCGAGTAAGCATACTAATCGCTTCCGCGCGATCTCTTGGTTTGTTTAGAATTGCACTATCCAGAATTACGATTGTATCGGAAGTAATCACAATTTCATTAGTAAGTTGAGATCGAAATACATTTGCCTTCTTCTCAGCCAGATACTTAGGAACAAAGTTTACGGGTAGCTCATGCGGAAAGGATTCATCTATATCCGGAACCTGAACGGTAAATTTGAATCCAGCTTCACGCATAAGATATTGCCTGCGTGGCGAACTAGAAGCGAGAATAAGCGGGCGGTTGAAATTCATTTTCTTTTATTGAACTAAATAAAAATCCACAAATTACTTTTGGATAAAAATAGGTTGATTTCTGCGGCATGGTATAGCCACTGGCACAAACTTTTTTTACTTCTTCAATTGAAATCTCCTGAGTGATGATAGCCATCTGAGCTTCACTACGAATTACTTTGGTAAGGCAATCTGAAAAACTTCTATCAAATGAAATATTTTCAGAGCTGCGTTGATCTTTGCCAGGAATGCCCAGAATTTTTTCAATAATAAAATAATGGAGTACGGTTAGGTCAAGCGCTTTTACTTCTTCCGGAAAATGCCACTTCATTTTTGTAAAAGATTCTGGCTTCAATCTGACCTTAAGCGTGCGATCCTTAAACAAAATTCCAAAGGACCATTTCTTACCTACAATAATTTCATTTAGTGTATCCGCATCTTCAATTTCTTTTATTTCAAAGTCAACATGTAACTTTTCAATAATTTCATTTTCATTGAAGTTTGAAAATCCATGTAGCAGCCTATGTGTAGGTAAAATGCGCAGGTCATCTGCTTTTGTATTTGTCAAATACATCAAATGAAAATTATATCCTTCTTTGCCCGTGTGGTTAGGGTTTAGTGCTTTCTGTTTTTGCTTATATAACATCGAGCCTTCGTAGCGATGATGCCCATCGGCCAGAATAATTGATTTTTCTTTTATTACATCAATAAACTTTTGAATAATCTTGGCATCCTGTATTACAGCAAGCACATCGCGCACGCCTTGATAATCCTCTCCTTCGTAAATAGGAACTGTGATTGCCTCATCCATAAAGCATTCAAGTTTATGTGCTGAGTCAGTGTATAGTCCATGGGTAGGGCTTACATTTAGTTCAGTCTTTTCCAAAAGTTCAATACGGTCGTTTACTGATTTTGGAATAGTATTTTCATGTCGAAGAATTACACGCTCGTCCCAATCGTATGCCCGTATGTGGCAAATGAAACCTTTGCGGCAAAATTCTTTTGTACTTCCGGCAATTTTAAAATATTGATAATAAACATAGATGGCCGGTAACTTGTCCTGAACAATAACACCTGCGTTTTTCCAGTTCTCCAAAAGTTGTCTCGCTCTGTTAGCAGCATCGGGTCCTTTTGGTACAGAAAGATGAATGGAGTTATGAGGATTTTGATAAAGGGCATTACGTTGACGATCGGATACCACATCGAACAAAGGCGAGGTTAGATCACCAATTTTTTGTTCTAAGGATTCGTTATAACGCCAGGCGCGAAGCGGTTTTATTTCGGCCATGGCTTACACACGATTTTTTTTCCAGAGACTGGTATTGATAGCAGTGCCTGCGTTATCTGGTTTTGACTTGACTTCATCCCTAACATAGCTAGCTAATAAGGATGCAAGCATTTCTTCTTCTTCAACGGGTATGGGTTTTAATACTTCTGGCGTAAAATATTTTTCTACAAACTTTGTGTCGAAGTTGCCTGAACGAAATGCTTCATGATTCATTACAAATCGGCAAAACCCGAGTGTCGTTTCAAGACCGGTAATTTCATATTCATCGATAGCGCGGATTGTTTTGCCAATGGCAAGTTCGCGCGTTTCGTCATGGCAAATCATTTTAGCAATCATAGGATCGTAATAAAAGGGAATGGCCATCCCTTGTTCAAAACCATCATCAACCCGAATGCCATGGCCTTGTGGTCGCTTATAAGTTTTCAATGTACCAATATCCGGAAGAAAATTATTTGCAGGATCTTCTGCATAAACCCGAACCTCAATAGCATGACCACGTATGGTTAAATCTTCTTGCTTGAATGGAAGCTTGTCGCCCTCCGCAATACTTATTTGAAGCTTTACTAAATCTAACCCGGTAATTTGTTCCGTTACCGGATGTTCTACTTGCAATCGGGTATTCATTTCCAGAAAGTAGAAATTCTTATTTTCATCAACAATGAATTCTACCGTGCCGGCATTGTAATAGTTTGCGGCCTTGGCAACATTCACTGCTGCTTCGCCCATCTGCTTTCTAAGTTCTGGAGTTAATATTGCTGATGGGGCTTCTTCAATAACTTTTTGATGCCTGCGTTGAATAGAACATTCACGTTCGAATAGATGAACTACATTGCCATGTTGATCGCCAAAGATTTGGAATTCAATATGACGTGGCTGAGTCACATATTTTTCAATAAATACAGAGCCATCGCCAAAAGCTGAAATTGCTTCACTAACAGCTCGATCCATCTGATTTTCAAAGTCACTTTCTTCATCAACAATGCGCATACCCTTACCGCCACCACCTGCACTTGCTTTGATTAGAATTGGGTAGCCAATTTCCTTAGCAATTTTCTTTGCTGCTTTAATATCTGAGATGGGTTCGGATGTACCTGGCACCAGTGGAACATTGAACTTGGCTACAGCTGCTTTAGCTGCAAGCTTGCTACCCATTAAATGGATTGATTCCGGTGAGGGGCCAATAAATAATAATCCGGCATCGCGAACATGTGCTGCAAAATCTTCGTTCTCCGAAAGGAAACCGTACCCCGGATGAATGGCGTCTGTATTGGTTTGTTTTGCGGCAGCGATAATTTTATCCATCACTAAGTAGGATTGTGCGGATGGCGGAGGACCAATACAAATGGCCTCATCGGCAAAACGAACGTGTAACGCATTTCGATCAGCTTCGCTAAATACGGCAACCGTTTTAATTCCTAATTCGCGAGCACTTCGCATGATTCGAAGCGCGATCTCTCCGCGATTGGCAACTAATAATTTCTTGATTTTTCGCATAGATTTATAGCAATACAATGCTAACGATTATAAGTAAACCTAAAAAATCCTGAACCGGGTAGGTAATTGGGTATCTGTTAATTTTTCTTATTTTTGCCGCAATTTTAGCTGATAATCAGTCGGTAAGATTTTGAGAGTCAGACAATCTAAAACACACCTAAACTACCTAACACGATGGTTGACTTATTTTCAAAGTTGCGCATGGAGGCAGGTCCACTTGCCAAGTATTCTCATTTACCTGACGATTATTTTTTCTTTCCAAAACTGGAAGGTGAGATAGGGCCACGAATGAAATTTGGAGGTAAGGAAGTTCTTAACTGGAGTTTGAATAACTACCTCGGTTTAGCCAATCATCCTGAGGTAAGAAAAGCAGATGCCGATTCTGCGGCTCAATATGGCCTTGCTTCGCCTATGGGTGCCCGAATGATGTCTGGAAATTCAGTGCATCATATCGAACTTGAAAAGCAACTTGCTCAGTTTGTAATGAAAGAGGATGCTATGCTCCTAAACTATGGTTATCAGGGCGTTCTTTCTATTATAGATGCCTTGGTTGATCGCAAGGATGTAATTGTTTATGATTCAGAATCGCATGCGTGTATTATAGATGGCGTTCGCCTGCATATGGGTAAACGTTTTGTTTATCCACATAACAATATGGAGAACCTGGAGAAACAACTTCAGCGGGCTACCAAACTTGCTAATGAAACCGGTGGCGGAATCTTGGTTATTACCGAAGGTGTTTTCGGCATGTCTGGAAACATGGGCGATTTAAAAGGTATTGTTGAACTAAAGAAGAAGTACAATTTCCGTTTGTTTGTTGATGACGCTCATGGATTTGGAACTATGGGAGCTACCGGTGCCGGTGTAGGCGAGGAGCAAGGCGTTCAAGACCAAATTGATCTATACTTCTCAACATTTGCTAAATCAATGGCCAGTATCGGTGCGTTTGTAGCTGGTGATAAAAACATCCTTAAATACCTTCGCTATTCAGTTCGTTCGCAGATATATGCCAAATCATTACCAATGCCATTGGTGATTGGTGGATTGAAACGACTTGAATTATTAAAGAAGCATCCGGAAATGCGTGCTGATTTGAAGAAGATTATGGCAGCTATTAAAACCGGATTGAAGGATCGTGGATTCAATATTAATCCAACACTCACTCCACCTACTCCCGTACTCTTTAAAGGAGGGGTTGGCGAGGCCGCTAATATGTCGATGGATTTGAGAGAGAATTATGGCATTTTCTGCTCGGTGGTTATCTACCCGGTGGTGCCAAAAGACGTAATTATGTTCAGAATTATCCCTACTGCAGCCCATACATTGTCAGATGTGGAAGAGACCCTAAATGCCTTTTCTGCGCTAAAAACGAAGCTTGACAGTGGTTTTTACAAGAAAGAGGAACTTGTTTCGGTTACCAAATTCTAATAAAATGGGTTTTTAGCTTGTTTTTAAAGGTTTTTGCTTAAATTGGCACAAGGAATTTTAAATCTTAAACTAAAACATCCTATAAAATGGAAAAATTTGAAGCACTAAAGACTCTGATTGCATCACTTGAAGGCGATGCAGATAAGTTCTACAACAAAGCAAATAGCGCTGCTGGCACCCGAATTAGAAAAGGTATGCAAGACCTTAAAAATGCTGCTCAGGCTATCCGTCAGGAAGTACAAGAATTGAAGAATAAGGAGCAATAATCCTTTTCGAAATGAAGTATCAAAGGGCTGAATCATTGATTCGGCCTTTTTTTGTTTTCAATTCGTTACGGGATTTAACGTGTCGCGAATAACCTCTTGAATTGTCGCCTTTGAACATCTTGGCTATCTTTATTTCAGATTAAATTTGATCTATAAATCAAAAGCGGCCATGATTTCGAAAAATGTCAAGTATGAAACAATCGATGATTACATTTCTTTGTTTCCATCGAACGTCCAAGATCTTTTGATTTCTGTTTTCATTACCCTAAAGAAGGTGGTGCCCAAATCAGAAGAAACAATTAACTATGGTATCCCAACACTAAAACTGAATGGTAAGAACCTAGTTCATTTTGCTGGATACGAACATCACATCGGATTTTATCCAGGGAGCAAAGCGGTTTTAAAGTTTGCTAAAGAAATTGCTGGCTATAAAAGTGCGAAAGGATCAATTCAATTTCCTATTGACAAGAAAATGCCACTGGCGCTAATAAGTAAAATTACAAAGTTCGCTGTGGCTGATAATGAACTTCGATCAAAGAAAAAGACAACTAAACCAAAAAATAGAATCTAAAATTTATTTATATGGAAATGATTACGGTTGAAACAACTATAAACGCGCCAATCGAAAAGGTTTGGAAATGCTGGACGGAGCCTGTTCACATTATGCAGTGGAACAATGCATCAGCGGATTGGCATACACCTTATGCAGAAAATGATGCTCGTACTGGTGGAAAGTTTAAATCAACTATGGCTGCGCGCGATGGGAGTATGAGTTTTGATTTTGAAGGTGTTTATAGCCATGTTCAGCCTCAAAAGTTAATTGAATACGCTATGGCTGATGGAAGAAAAGTGAAGATTGAATTTCAATCAGCTGACGGTGGAGTTAAGGTAATAGAAACTTTTGATCCTGAAAGTGAAAACTCCATCGAGCTTCAACGTGGCGGCTGGCAAGCTATACTAGATAATTTTAAAAAGCATGTTGAGGGTTGTAAGTGATGAGAAGGAGAAGTAAAACCCAATGAATCATTCCCTTGTATAAAAAAATCGATCTCCCCCTTCACTCTTGAAATAATCTTCAAATATCAATGTGTCATTAACTAACCTATCAGCGACCCACTGATGCCGGTACCCGTAGCCATCATTGTCAAATCTAAGAACATTGGCATATTGGGCGGGAGTAAATCCCGGAACCTTTAGCCATTCATATATGAGTTTTTCGCGTATTACTATAATATTTACCGTATTCTCACGTCTTATCGAATCAACTGGATAAAAAATGAGATATACCCTATCGCTTTCAGGTATTTCTTCAACTACGGTTCCTGCTATTGTGCCTAGTTCGGAACGATGTAATCTCCATTTCCCATTAAGGAATTCTTTTAATTCAGACAAAGAAAGGTCTTTTAGATCACGTGTTCCATGTATTTCTTCGTCTTCTTTACAGGCAAGTAATGAGAGCGTGAGAAGTACCACATAGCCTGTTATTAAAAATATTTTTTTCATAATTATCCTTTTATATCCTGTTTGCACTTATACACACATCTTACAAAAAAATGGAATTAACAGTCTCATTTTTTAATGAGTTTCCACTCTCTTTTGCTTTTAATTGTGCCGTGTGGTAAGATGGGCAATAATCAAGGTTGTCCAACGGAATTGTGCATAGCGCGTTTATAAATTGGATACACGACTACCGAAAATGGTTGGATGAGTTTAGAAACTTTTTGAAAGCTTATTGATCTTATCCTTTAAACTATCGGATGCTTCCAGCAAAGGCATTCGAACATAAGGCTCACAAATTCCCAACAAACTCATCAGGTATTTAACACCCACTGGATTTCCTTCTTCGTACATCGGTGCGTTGATATCCAATAATTTAAACTGTTCAGCTTGCGCTTGAGAAAGTTTTTTGGCCTCCATACTATTCCTAATTCCAGAGAACACTTTCGGTAGTGCATTAGCTAAAACAGAAATAACGCCAACACCGCCAATGGCGTAAATGAAAAGCGTCAGCATATCATCTCCTGAAATCAGCAGGAAGTCAATCGGTTTTTCTTTAGCAATCCGCATGCATTGTTCAAGATTTCCCGAAGCTTCTTTAACCCCAACAATATTTTTCAACTTTGCTAATCGCAAGGTTGTTTCGGCAGTTAGGTTTGATGCCGTGCGACCGGGTACATTATATAAAATGACGGGTACAGGCGAAGTTTTTGCTACCGCTTTAAAATGTTGATAAATCCCTTCTTGTGAAGGTTTGTTATAATAAGGACTTACCGATAAGATTGCATCAACTCCTGATAAGTCGGTAGATTTTATTTCTTCTAAAACACTTTGGGTGTTGTTGCCACCAATACCATAAACAATCGGTAGTTTCTTGCGATTATTATTCTTAATAAAATCAAGAACAAGTTTTTTTTCTTCTTTGCTTAGTGTCGCAGATTCGCCTGTTGTGCCCATCACTACATAGTAATCAACGCTTTTGGCAGTATAAGTCAAAAGCCTTCTCAAGGCTTTGTAATCAATCTCACCTTTTTCGTTCATTGGTGTAACTAAGGCGACACCCGTGCCATGTAACTGCTTCATCGTAATTGACTGGTATAGCTATACATTGTTTCTAATAACCCTTTATTGGTTCCTTTCTGTTCAATCATTAATTCGAAATATTCTCGCTCATCGTCACTAAATCTACCAATGCGGCATTGCGCTTTGCATCGTGCGAGAAGATTTAGCAATAGTGGATTAGATTCACGATCCACATAAAACAGATAATCGAACTCCGAATTGATAAACTTATCCGCCACGCCCGATTCAAGATTTCCAAAAAATGATAAGTTCTCAATGGTGAAGAAATCAAATTTGAACTCGTAGTTTTCTTTTTTTGCCGGCAGATATTCCAATACAGTCACCTTCTTGCCATCTTTCTCAAGAAGATTTATGAACTCTTTTACATCCTCATGTTTTTGTTTGTCTTCTACACTAAAAACAATGCCCACGCTTGTCGCTTGCCGGTATGGTTTGCTGCCACGCAACGTTTTATTTTTTTTGAGCGCTGTGGCTGTGCGCATTTTAAGGAAGTTCATTTTAAACATGACCGAAAGCTAATAAAAGTGTGGGGAAAGTGTCAGGTAAATTTCAATTACGTTTCATTTCTTTAGCATGGCATCAAATTCTTCTTCTGAGATTATTTTGACTTCAAGTTTCTCGGCCTTCTCGCGCTTGGCAGGGCCCATGTTATCGCCTGCTAAAAGGTAATCAAGCTTTCCTGAAATTGAAGAAAGTACCCGACCGCCATTGGCGATAATAATATCTTTAAGCTGGTCGCGCTCATATTTTTGAAACACACCCGAAATCACAAAGGATTTATCATCTAAAAGATTACTAAGCTTTTCAGCTTCTTTTTGAGTCGATTCAAACTGCAGCCCTGATTTTTTCAAGCGATCAATCTCGCGAAGATTATCCGGATCTTTAAAATAGTCAACAACACTTTGAGCGATCTTCTCGCCAACTTCAGGAGCTTCCAATAACTGGTCGTAAGTAGCTAAGGAAAGCGCATTCATATTTTTAAAATACCGAGCCAATTTTTCTGCCACAGTTTTTCCAACAAAGCGAATCCCAATACCAAACAGCACACTTTCGAATGGTTGGGTTTTAGATTGGTTGATTCCCTCTAAAATATTTTGAGCCGATTTATCTTTTACCTTATCAAGTTGAAGTAATTGTTCTTTAGTTAAGTAAAATAAGTCGGCCGGGGATTTAACAAATCCTAAGTCAAATAATTGCCTTATAGTTTGCTCGCCCATCGAATCAATATCCATGGCTTTACGCTGAATGAAGTGCTCAATCTTACCTTTAATTTGTGGTGGGCATCCTTTTTCATTTGGGCAGTAATGATTGGCTTCACCTTCTTTGCGGATTAGAGCGGTCTTACATTCAGGACAGTGGGTGATATACTCAATTGGTTTATTTGAAGGCTTTCTCTTTTCAAGAAGCACACCTGTTACCTTCGGGATTATCTCACCACCCTTTTCAACAAAAACAAAATCGCCAATGCGTAAATCGAGTCTTGCAATTTCATTAGCGTTGTGAAGGGATGCGCGTTTCACGGTGGTGCCTGCTAAAAGTACTGGTTCTAATTCGGCAACCGGAGTTACCGCGCCTGTGCGCCCGACCTGGTAGGTGATTCCATTTAATTTTGTGCTAATGCTTTCGGATTTGTATTTATAAGCAATTGCCCAGCGAGGACTTTTTGCTGTAAATCCTAATTGCGCTTGCTGCTCAAGGCTATTTACTTTTATAACAACACCATCTGTATCTAATGGCAAGTCCAAACGTTTTTTATCCCATTCATTGATGTAAGTAAGCACGGCTTCTATCGATTTGCATTGCTTATAAGTTTGCGACACTTTAAATCCCCACGATTCTAATTTATGAATCGACTCAGCATGAGTTTTTATTTCGTTATCTGCACCCAGCAGGTAATAGACATAACAATCTAATTTTCTTCGTGCTACTTCCGCAGAGTCTTGCATCTTTACTGTGCCTGAAGCCGTGTTGCGCGCATTGGCATACGTTTCTTCACCAATGTCTTCGCGGTCTTTATTCAATTGTTTAAAAACGTCTTTTGAGAGAAAGACTTCTCCGCGTACTTCAAATCTGGCTGGAATATTTTTAGCTTTTATACGTAACGGCAAACTTCGGATTGTTTTTATGTTTTGGGTAACATCATCACCCCGCACACCATCACCTCGCGTTACGGCTTTCACTAACAATCCATTCTCATAGATCAAACTGATTGAAACACCATCAAACTTTAGTTCGCAAAAATACTCGTAGGGATCGCCATCCAATCCTTTAGCCACACGACCATCAAAGTCGGTAAGTTCCTCGGCTGAATAGGTATTGCCCAATGAAAGCATTGGGTATTGATGAATGACTGTTGCAAACTCCTTGGTAATGCCGCCACCTACGCGTTGAGTAGGAGAGTCGGGAAGGCGCAATTCAGGAAACTCATTTTCAAGAGCTGTAAGGTTAGCAAGCAACTGATCGAAATCATAGTCTGAAATCTGCGGCTTGTTTTTTTGATAGTAGAGATCATTGTGATGATCAATCTGATCGGTAAGTTCCTGAATTTTTGCTTTTGCTTCTTTGGCAGTCATGACGATGAGAATTCCGGCTACAAATTAATCAAATTGAGTGTGTGACACGCAGCCAACGCGGCAGTTTCGGTTCGTAGGCGATTGTTGCCCAAGCTTACTTTTTTAAAGCCGGCTGCAATTGCCAGGTCAAGTTCTTCTTTTTGGAAATCGCCCTCAGGCCCAATCAGCACCAGATAACTTCGATTTGCATGTGCTACTTGTTTTAACTGATCTGGATTTTGACTATCGACAAAGCAAATGAATTTTTGAGTAGCATTAGAGGTAATGATTTCTTGAAATGGTTTTATTTCTGAAAAGCCTGGAAGCCATGCCTGGCCGGATTGCTTCATGGCGCTAACCATAATTTTTTGAATCCGATCAAGGTTAATCGTTTTACGTTCAGAGTTTTTGCAACGTATAAAATGAATGTGTTCGATGCCTAACTCCACGGCCTTTTCTACAAACCATTCAGTGCGATCAATATTTTTAGTAGGAGCAATGGCAATTGAAATTGAGAAATTGCGAGCGGGAATTTTTCGAGTTTCAACTATTGAAAAGCTACACGATTTCGAATCGGCCTCGGTTATTGTAGCATCATAAAAAGAACCATAACCATCGGTAAGTTGCAACGGATCGCCAACCCGCATGCGCAGCACTTTTATTGCGTGCCGCGATTCATCAGCATCTAAGTGTAGAACTCCTTGCGGGATTGCAGGTTGATAGAATAAGTTCAACGCTTAAGCCTGAGTTTGATGAAGTTTGTTTACAAGGGCAACATAATCCGCCATCGCAGTTTCTTTAGTGTTTCCTTTGCGGGAAGCCCACGCATCGTATTTGGCAATGGCTTTAAAATCAAAGCCACCCGGTCGGTCGCCTGAAACATCGCCTTCTGTCGCCTGTTTGAAAAGTGAATATAAACTTAACAGGTCTTCGTTTGAAGGCTTTTGGGTTAACTCCTTTGAACGAATTACTGCTGCATTAAAATCATCTTGTAGTGCCATGCGTTTGATTTAATAGTTAGAATTCAAATAGTAATCACTGAATAAGATCCTAAAAAGAACTTTATGATAACCAACTTATTGGATGGTTAATCGGGAAGCACTTTCAGCATGATGTCTTTATAATACACCTTACTTTTTGGATCATGTCCCTGTAGGGCAACGGTACCACCTGTAAGGCGTCCATTTTCTCCTTCGGTATAATCGTTGATTACTTTGTCATTGACTTTTACAATTATTCTTTTGCCTTGAACTATGATGTGCTCGGTATACCATTCATTGTCTTTGACATAAACTTCTTTCACATCCTGTATCCCATAAACGCTTCCTGTTTTGCGCCAGTCTGTATGGGTTTGGTTAACCTGTATCTCATACCCTTTAGAAGGCCATCCGGTTTCCTGATATTCTGTATCGATAAATATTCCGGAGTTAGACCCAGGTGTTGTCATAACATTAACCTTGAATTCATAATTCTTGAAGTTGTGATCTTTAAAAGATCCTTCATAAAATAAGTGGGCGCGCTCACCAAACACGACAATCGCTCCGTCCTGTACAGTGAATGTGGATGCATGCTCACCTACTTTCCAGTCTGTTAAAGATTTGCCATCAAATAGCGTTACCCAGCCATCTTTATTTGCTTTTTGTGCAAAGCTTGATGAAGCGGTGAACAGGATAAACAAAGCCGCGATAATAACGTTTCTTCCTTTTTTTTTCATAGTGAATATTTTACGGTAGGGTGGTATGTCGGAAATTAAACTGTCTACAAAAAAAGGCTGGTTTTTACTCCAGCCTTCAAAGATAATTGTTACAAGTAATTTTATCGCTTATTCAAGGCCACATACGGCCTTAGATTTGCCCCGGTATAAATCTGACGCGGGCGACCGATAGGCTCTTTATTCTCGCGCAATTCTTTCCATTGGGCAATCCATCCCGGCAAACGGCCAATGGCAAACATTACAGTAAACATATCTACAGGAATACCCAATGCCCGATAAATTATACCTGAATAGAAATCTACATTAGGGTATAGCTTGCGTTCGATAAAGTAAGGATCACTTAAAGCTACCTCTTCTAGTTTTCGGGCAATATCAAGTGTGGGATCATGCACGCCTAATTTTTCAAGGACATCATCAGCTGCTTTTTTAATAATCTTAGCGCGTGGATCAAAGTTCTTATAAACACGATGCCCGAAGCCCATCAAACGGAAAGGATCATTTTTATCCTTGGCTTTGTTTATCCACTTATCGGTATCGCCACCGTCTTTCTTAATCTGCTCAAGCATTAATATTACTTCCTGATTTGCACCACCGTGTAATGGTCCCCACAGGGCATTAATTCCTGCTGAGATGGAAGAGTAGATGCTTGCTTTGGAAGAACCTACAATCCGCACGGTAGAGGTTGAACAGTTTTGTTCGTGATCGGCATGCAGGATTAATAGTTTATCAAGCGCTGAAGAAACTACCGGATCAATTTCATAATCTTCTGCCGGTAAGGCAAACATCATTTTCAAAAAGCGTGAGCAATAGTCAAGTGAGTTATCAGGATAATTTACCGGATGGCCCACTGCATTCTTATAAGCCCAGGCGGCAAAGGTTGGCATTTTAGCCAGTGAACGAATCATGCTTAAATAAACGGCATCAGTTGCTCGGTTAGGATCAAGTGATTCGGGGTAAAACGCAGTTTGTGCACAGAATAGAGAAGCCAAAACTCCCATAGGGTGGGAGGTAGATGGAAAGCCATCCAAAATCTTCTTTATGTCTTCATGAACCATCGTGTGGTTCTTAATATCCGAAGTGAAGTTGTTCAACTGATCGGGTGTTGGCAGGTCTCCAAAGATTAATAGGTAGGAAACTTCCAGAAAGGAAGATTTATCTGCCAGATCTTCTATAGAGTATCCGCGATAGCGAAGTATCCCTTTGTCGCCATCTAAAAACGTTATGGCACTTTTGGTTGCCCCGGTATTTTTATAACCAAAGTCGAGGGTAACAGCGCCTGTTGTTTCCAACAAGTTACTAATGTCAATTCCCTGTTCGCCTTCAGAACCTTCTACAATTGGAAAGGTATATGATTTACCATCGATTATTAATTCAGCACTCTTTGCCATGATTCAAAAATTTAGACTTTCGTTTTAAAGATAGAACGTTCGCATTTTAAAAAAAATGTGTTTATCAAATTAGTTGTTTCCAAGTATCAAAGGCATGCCATCTTTGCCCGAGCCAATAACAATTATTTTACTGTTCGGAGATTTTGATAACTCCAAAGTGGCCTCTATACCTCTCATTTTCAGTAGCTTGTCAGTTAAGCTGTTGTTGATGATAAGATTTGCCCGCGATTCACCCTCGGCTGCAATTCTTTTTCGCTCGGCCTCACTTTTTTCTTTATCCAATCGGAATTGGTAGGCGAGAGCTTCCTGTTCTTGCTGTAATTTGTTCTCGATGGCCTGTTTAATTTGCTCTGGAATACAATTGACCTAATTAACAAGGCAGGAGCATTAACAAAGCTAAGTAAGAGTATTTTTTCTGCTTCATTCCTTATTGATGACTCAACTTCTGCACGTTTAGTAGAATAGATCTCTTCAGCTGTAAATCTACCCATGACTTGTCGAACAGTCGATCTCACCTCAGGTATTACTAATACGTCAACATAATCAACAGTAGTACCCTTATAAAATTTTTCATGAATGAACCCTATTTTATCGGTCATTGGACTGTAACGAACCGTGACATCAACATGAATAGATAGCCCATTCTTATCAAGAACATCCATGTTTTCATCTTTTGAGTTTTCACTCACTGCATATACAAAAGCATCATTCCAAGGAGCTTTCAGGTGTGTGCCAGGCCCAATTATATTGTCTTTATCCAGCCCCTTGCCAAACGGGTAAAACATAACTGCCCGTTCGGTGGCGCTAATGGTATAAAACAAACTGGATGAAAGCGCCATCACCACAATAAATGCAATAACGCCTAAAATGATAAATGGTAATCTTCGGTTGTTCATAGTGGTGGTTTTGTAACGTTTGGAGATGTGATAAGCAAGACAGGCAAGTTACTTTTAAAATCACTCAATTCATAAACACAATGGCACTTAAACATAAATAGGCAGTGCTTGTTGTTGTTCCTGTTTTATGTGTTTTAAAATTATCGAAATCATTAAATCCATAGAAACAAAAAGAGCGACCCGTTTGGATCGCTCTTCGTGACAATTAGTTACTTGAATTACATTGGCATTCCAGATCCTTCAGAAGGAGTTGGAACTACTACTGGTGCTGGTGCCGGAGCAACGGGAGCTGGTGCAGCTGCCTTCTTCTTAGGTGCCGATCTTTTCTTAGCCTTCTTAACTACCGGTTTAGCTACTTTTTTTACTACCTTCTTCGCAGCCTTCTTAGCTACTTTTTTCACTTTCTTGGCAGCCTTTTTCGCTTTCTTAGCTACTTTTTTTGCTGACTTTTTAACTGATTTCTTTGCTGCTTTTTTGGGTTTTGCTTTCCCTTTTTTTGCAGCCTTCTTTGCTTTCTTTGCCATAGCTTTTTTGTTTTTATTTTTTGGTTAATGAGTTATTAAAACTCTTATCTGTAAAAGTAGGTTAGAAATATTTACAGATGCAAGAACTACTATGTTATTTTTTGATTTGGTGTCAGTTGCTAATCTTAAATAACCAAAGACATCATTGCTAATTAGCATGGTGGCAACCCTTGCTTGATCTTTTTTTGATGTGAATACTTCACTTCAAAGTCACTTCATCCGGAAAAGAAACAGCCTTTCCACTTGATTTTTCAACGGGCATTAATGCGTTTCTTTCTTTTAAGGTCTTGCCCAACAAGGCTGCAAGCTTCTTCACCTCTTCAGGGTATTGATTCTTTAAATCATGATTTTCTCTAGGGAGTTTGATTTAATGAACCCAGAGTTTGTCACGCCTGGCCACTTGACAATCATTGATTCTCGCATGCCACCTTCATAAAGCGAGCCCTTGCCCGAGCGAAGTGGAAAGTTGTGGGTATTCTTGCGCCACCACATTCGTGATGGTACAAACCGCAATTATGCTTCAATGGATTTTTAGTAATGCCTACTTTCCGATACAAAAGTTCGCGAAGATGTTTTCGAGCAGATCATCACTTGTTATCTGGCCCGTGATTTCGCCAAGGAAATGCAACGCTTGCCGAATATCCATCGCAAGAAAATCGCCCGTTATTCCAGAGTTCAATCCAGTTAGTACTCGCTCCAGTGCTTGGTTGGTTTCAGTTAGTTTTTGATAATGACGAAGGTTGGTTACCAGCACATCACCTTGCTTTACTTCCTGAATGTTGACTTTGGATAAAATTTCTTTTTTGAGTTCTTCAAGATTGGTTTTTGATGAAGCTGAGATTAAAACAAAACCTTGATCTTTGATAACACTTATAAGTTGTTTTGGGGCTTTATCTACTTTGTTTCCCACTTTTATGTAAGGTCGGCCAATTGCTTTAAGTCTTGCTTCCTCACGTTCAATCTCTTCAATAGTAGTGTCGGATAGATCAAACATATATAGAATCAACGCAGCTATTTTCATGCGCTCGTGCGTGCGGGAAACTCCAAGGGCTTCAATGATGTCCTGCGTTTCGCGCAAGCCAGCGGTATCCATAAACCGGAAGGTGATGCCACCTAAGGTTATCTCATCTTCAATAACATCTCGGGTAGTACCAGGAATTTCAGAAACAATTGCTTTCTCTTCATTTAGTAAAGCATTCAGCAAGGTTGATTTGCCCGCATTCGGTTTACCCGCTATTACGGTGGGAATTCCATTCTTTATCACATTGCCCTGATCGAAGGAAGCAATTAAGCGTGTGAGGTAACTTTGAACCTTTTCAACAAGCAACAACAAATCATCACGTTTGGCAAACTCAACATCCTCTTCACCAAAATCAAGTTCTAACTCGATGAGTGAAGCAAAGTGTATTAACTCTTCGCGCAAATGCGTAATCTCATTTGAGAATCCACCCCGCATTTGATTCAATGCCGCTTGGCGAGCGTTGTCATTCTCTGCATGAATGAGATCGGCTACTGCTTCGGCTTGCGCTAAATCAAATCGACCATTCATAAATGCACGCTTGGTAAACTCACCGGGTTCGGCAAGTCGTGCTCCATGTTTTAGAAATAACTTTATAATCTGACGAACGATTACAGGCGATCCGTGACATGAAATTTCTGTTGAATTCTCTTTCGTGAACGAATTGGGTTCTTTAAAAACTGTTACCAAAACCTCATCGATGATTTTATCGTGTTCGCCAATCGTACCGAAATGAACGGTGTGAGTTGGTTGATCGGTTAATCGCTTTCCGGTAAATACTTTATCCGTAATTTTTATTGAATCTTTTCCAGAAAGCCTGATAACGGCAATACCGCTTACTCCTTGCGGAGTGGCAAGAGCAATAATGATATCGTCAGCTAATTGTATTCCAGACATTGTACGCAAGATAAAAGAAAATCACGTTGCAGATTCTCTCACAATTAACACAGGAATTTTAACCCGATGTCGCACGGTGTCAACGGTGGTTCCGAAAATTAAATCCTTTACCAGGTTATGGCCATGGGCACCCATCACCAACAAATCGGCATCAAACTCTTTCACCATTTCTGGGATTTTTCTTTTTGGATTCCCGTACCCGATTTTCATCTCAGCGTTATAGCCCATTTCAGTAAGTTGCTTAGCATATTTATTCAGCGCCTCTTTGTCGATACTCGATTCTTTATCGGCAATAGAACTTCCATAAACCATAGCACCTGCAGATTCAACAATATGGATAAGCAGATACCGGGCTTCGCTGCCACCTTGCGAAATAGCATTTTGTATGGCTATGGCATCTACATCCGTAAAGTCAATTGTGATGGCAATTTGTTTATAGACCGGTTTAACCAGATCAGTTAAGGTAACTGCCGTGCCGTGCGGAATGCGTGAAGCTCTGTCCATACTCCTCTTGTCAATCAGGGGTTTGAAGGTAATATAAACCAACAGCAGTGCAGCCGCTGCGCAAACCGGTATTACCGTTATCCAGATAATCCAGGCATTTTCACCGGCAGCGTTTAACCATCCCGTTACTTCCTGTATTACCAATTGAACATTCAATCCAACAATGATAAAGGCAATTACCCACGCAAGTATTTGAACCCAAAGCTTATTAGCAAAGATTCCCATTTTACTTTTATCACTGGTGAAGTGTATCAATGGGATCACAGCAA
>Ga0209480_10001125_pt1 | contig 19834 bp, 20 predicted proteins | sample JI61114C2DNA_FD_187501 | JGI IMG/M metagenome (GOLD analysis project Ga0209480, IMG submission 187501) | Wastewater effluent complex algal communities from Wisconsin, to seasonally profile nutrient transformation and Carbon sequestration -... | ecosystem: Engineered > WWTP > Effluent > Algae... | reverse complement strand
CAATTAATTGAGCTCTTTCTTCTGCGCTTAAGGTGTTATACAGTTGCATGCTATAAACGTTTAAGTGAGAAATATGTTGTGAATTCTAAATGGAAGAATTCGAGGGCAAAGGTAATAAAATTGATTAAAAATCAAATCTTTAAATACATCTGAAAACATATTAACAATTTTTGGAACAAATAAAAAAAGCTGTATTTTTACGAAAAATATCATATTATGAGTGCAGATAAAGAAGCCAAATTAAAAGCCTTACAATTAACATTAGACAAACTTGACAAAACATACGGAAAAGGAACCGTAATGAAATTAGGCGATAGCGCTGTTGAAGAAATAGAAGCTATTCCGTCGGGTTCATTAGGAATCGACTTAGCACTTGGTGTAAATGGTTACCCAAGAGGAAGAGTTATTGAAATCTACGGACCAGAATCGTCAGGTAAAACTACGTTAACATTACACGCCATTGCTGAAGCTCAAAAAGCAGGAGGAATTGCAGCATTTATTGACGCAGAACACGCATTTGATCGTTTTTATGCAGAAAAATTAGGAATCGATATTGATAACTTAATTATTTCACAACCAGATAATGGAGAACAAGCCTTAGAAATTGCGGAAAGTTTAATTCGTTCGGGAGCTGTTGACATTGTTGTTATTGACTCGGTTGCTGCTTTAACACCAAAAAGTGAAATTGAAGGCGATATGGGTGATTCTAAAATGGGATTACACGCGCGTTTAATGTCGCAAGCTTTGAGAAAATTAACAGGAACGATTCATAAAACAAATTGTACTGTGTTTTTTATTAACCAATTACGTGATAAAATTGGTGTAATGTTTGGAAGTCCAGAAACTACAACGGGAGGAAATGCATTAAAATTCTATGCTTCAGTTCGTATTGATATTCGTAAATCGACTCAAATTAAAGATGGCGATAATGTTTTAGGAAACAGAACTAAAGTTAAAATCGTTAAAAACAAAGTAGCACCACCTTTCAGAACTGCCGAATTTGACATTATGTATGGTGAAGGAATTTCAAAAGTAGGTGAGGTTTTAGACTTAGCTGTAGAATTTGAAATCATCAAAAAAAGTGGTTCATGGTTTAGTTACGGAGAAACTAAATTGGGTCAAGGTAGAGATGCTGTAAAAGCATTAATCAAAGACAACCCAGAATTAATGGATGAGTTAGAACAAAAAATTAAAGATCTAATAAAAGAAAATAACGCATAAAAATTAAATCACGCCTTGAGCGTGATTTTTTTTGTAATTTAACGCAACCTTTTATATAATTATTAATCTATAATGAAAACACATATTTAAAAAAATGAAAAAGTTAGTTTTGTTATTGAGTTTACTTTTTGTTTTTAACTCTTGCAGCTTGGACGATGAACCGAATGTTGAATATGTTATTCTTCCTGTTGAATCTGTTGAAATGCCTGTTAATTTCAATGTAAATGTTATTAACCAAATAAAAATCAAATACAGAAGACCAACAACTTGTCATTTATATGATGGCTTTTATTACAACTATGAAGGTATTACAAGAATTGTAGCAATTAATGCTGTGAAATTAAAATCTAATACTTGTGAAAATGCAATTGAAGAAGGTCCTTATGAGGTTATTTTAGATTTTAAACCTACCGAAAGCCAAACTTATTTATTTAAATTTTGGACAGGTACAAATGCATCAGGAGTGGACGAATATTTAGAATATGAAGCGATAGTAAACTAATATAATTTTGATTTTAGAACAACTCATATATGAATGTACTAAAAATAATACCAAAGCACAAGAACAACTTTACCATCTATTAGCGCCAAAGTTATTTTCTGTGTGTTTGAAGTATTCGAGGGATTATGCCGAAGCACAAGACAATTTACAAGAAAGTTTTTTAATCATTTTTGATAAAATAAGTCAATTTAAAAATAAAGGTTCATTTGAAGGATGGGCTAAAAGGATAACTATAAATTACACCTTACAACAATATAGAAATAAAGGTGTTTTTGAAATAGTTTCTGAAAAAATAGCTGATGAAGAAAACGTAGAAATTGAAGACGAGAATGTTTCATTAGAATTCTTAACAAAGATTATTCAAGAACTACCAGATCGCTATCGATTAGTTTTTAACTTATATGTGATGGATGATTATTCTCACAAAGAAATTGCAGAAATGTTGAACATAAATATTGGAACTTCAAAATCAAATTTAGCTAGAGCGAAAGGAATTTTGAAAGAAAAAATAGAATTGAATAACAACTATTCAATTAAAAAAACAAAATGAAAGAGCAAAAAAATATAGAACGATTATTTCAAGAAAAATTCAAAGACTTTGAAGCGACTCCGCCTCAAGGTTCTTGGGATATAATCGCTTCTCGATTAAATGAAAAGAAGAAAAAAAAGAGAGTTATTCCTTTTTGGTTTCAACTTTCAGGAATTGCAGCTTCTTTAATTATTGTGGGAACATTAATTTTGAATTATCAATCTGAACAGGATAATTTAATTCAAGACAATACCAACACTATTGTTTCTGAAGATGCTAAAAATAAAACAAATAATGACAACAATATTTCAAATACTGGAATCAAAAATTCTGGAATTACAAGTTCTGAGTCAAATGAATTAAATCAAAAAACTTCTGAAAAAAATAAATTTGAAGAAAATATTAATCAGAATAAAATTAATACAAATAGCATAACAAAAACAAAAAATGTCATTGTTTCTGGTTCAAAAGAAAACAAAAAATCAAATTCAACTATATCATCATTTACTAATTCAAATGATAATATTGTTGATAACACTAAAGGAAATAACATTTCGAAAAACAAAAAAAGAAATACTGCAAAAAACAACAACATCACAATACCAAACGATGAATTGATAGGTAATGAAAATGTGTTTGTTAATTCAAATGATAAAAGTTTAGTTATAGATCAAAAGAAAAAATCCATTGATCAAACTAATAATAAGAATATCAATTCAGATAAGATTGATGCTTTTTTTGAAAAAGATAAAAAAGAAACAATTGTTACAAATAATACCAATGATGATTTAAAAGAAAACAACAATTCAACAACAATTGTTGCATCAACACAAATCATTACTAAAGATAGTACGCTAGTGGCAAAAATTGCTGAAGAAAAAAATCCACTAGAAGAATTGCTTGCAGCAAAAGAGGAAGGGAGAAATGAAGATGAAAAAGAAAAAGAGAAAAGGAGTAAATGGGCGGTTAGCACTAACGCATCGCCTGTTTATTTCAATTCATTAGCCGAAGGCTCTTCTATTGATTCTAGACTAATCGCAAATCAAAAAAGTTTTAATAGTACATTAAGTTATGGTGTTGGAATAAATTATAACATAACCAAAAAACTTACTGTAAAAACAGGTATAAATAGTTTAAAAATTGATTACAATACAAATGATATCACTTTTTATCAGGATATAGGAGCTAAGCCTTTAGAGAATATTAAAACAAACAATGCAGGAAAAATGATCAATATAGAAAGTAAATTACAAGATAATGGTCAATTTGTGTCTGTTATTGGGACGCCTCTTGTAAAATATGATGGCTCCTTAAATCAAGAAATTGGATTCATCGAAGTTCCTTTAGAGTTAAGTTATAAATTAATCGACAAAAAATTTGGAATAGATGTAATTGGTGGTGTTAGTACTTTATTTTTAAGCGAAAACAACGTATCTCTTGTCTCAAATGGGCAAGAAATGAGTATTGGTAGTGCAAATAATTTAAATAATATACATTTTAGTAGTAATGTCGGTTTGGGTTTTAAATACAGTTTTTGGAAAAATTTTAATGCGAATTTCCAACCTATGTTTAAATACCAAATCAATACGTTTAGTGAGAATTCTGGTAACTTCAAACCTTATTTTATCGGTTTGTATTCCGGAATAAGTTTTAGTTTTTAAGCTTTAGTTGGTTAAGCTTAAATTTAAGTTAAGTTGTTTCGTTTCTAGTTAAAATGAAACTGAAAAAGTCCCATTTTCTGGGACTTTTTTATTTTAAATCGTTTTCCAAAGGTTCTAAAATTAGTTGACGCACTTGTTGTTTCAATGCATTTCTGTCTTCCAATGTTTTGCCTTTCGTTTCAATTATTGGATAAATTTTAGCTCGCATTTTTCCTGGACTTCCACTAAAAAAAGTATATGAAAAACGTTTTTTATTATCAAAAAACACCATTGGAACAATTGGTAAACCGTGCTCAATAGCAATTCTGAAAGCGCCGTCTTTAAATTCATCTAACACTACATGTTCTTCGGGAACACCACCTTCGGGAAAAATACAAATACTTAAACCTTGATGAATTCTTTTTTGAGCACGCTCAAAAACCTGATAACGACTTTTACTATTTGATCTGTCTACCAAAATACAAACGCGTTTATAAATAAATCCAAAAATCGGAATTTTAGCCAATTCTTTCTTTCCTACAAAAACAAATGGATGATTTTTAACCGCAATCAACATCAACATAATATCCGTCATTGAAGTATGATTGGCAACTAACATATAACTTTTGCCATCTTCAAAAACTTCATCGCCTTCAATTGAATAATTGAAACCCATTCCTATTAAAATAAATTTTGCCCAAAAACGTGCAATTTTAAAAAACAACGGATACGTTTTCTCGCTCAAAATCGTAGCAAAAATAAACGGAAACAAAACAATAATAGGCACCAAAAGCAAAATGTAAAACCAAATGCGGTACAATAATGTGAGCGGATATTTTAAAAATTTCATTCTGGCTTGTTTATTTGATTTCCAAAAGTAATCATTTTAATAAAACACATCTCTTTTTACTTTTCTGTTTTTGCTTTACATTTGCAATTCAATTTAATAATTAAAAAACTTTGCGAAGCTTTGCGAATAACTTTGCGATTCTTTGCATTAAAAAACAACAATGGCAAAAATCTTAACCGGAGTTCAAAGTACAGGAACACCACACTTAGGTAATTTATTAGGAGCAATTATTCCTGCTATTCAAATGGCAAACAATCCTGATAACGAGTCTTTTCTTTTTATTGCCGATTTGCATTCGATTACGCAAATCAAAAATGGAGCAGAGTTAAGACAAAATACATATAGTGTTGCGGCAGCTTGGCTAGCGTGTGGTTTAGATACAAATCGTGTGGTTTTTTATCGCCAATCTGATGTGCCTCAAACTACCGAGCTTTCTTGGTATTTGAGTTGCTTTTTTCCGTTTCAACGTTTAACATTAGCACATTCTTTCAAAGATAAAGCGGATAGATTAGATGATGTGAATGCGGGATTATTTTCGTATCCGATGTTAATGGCTGCTGATATTTTATTGTATGATGCCAATTTTGTTCCTGTTGGAAAAGATCAATTGCAACATTTAGAAATTACGCGTGATGTAGCTTCGAGATTCAATCACCAAATGGGTGAAACGTTTGTATTGCCTGAAGCTAAAATTGATGAGCAAATCATGATTATTCCAGGAACAGACGGACAAAAAATGAGTAAATCGAGAAACAATTTTATCAATATCTTTTTAGACGATAAAGCCTTACTAAAACAAATTAAAACCATTGAAACCGACAGCACTCCGCTTGAAGAACCAAAAAATCCAGACACTTGTAACGTGTTCGCTCTATATAAATTATTAGGTTCTGCAGAAGAAGTTGCAGATTTACGTACCAAATACGAAGCAGGAAATTACGGTTACGGTCACGCGAAACAAGCCTTGTTTGAATTAATCGTTGAGAAATTCAAAACCGAAAGAGAAAAATACAATTACTACATCAACAACTTAGAAGAAGTAGATAAATTATTGCTTGAAGGCGCTGCAAAAGCTAGTGAAGTAGCAAATGGCGTTTTGAAAAGAGTTAGAGAAAAATTGGGTTACTAAGAAAACTCAAAATTCAATAAAGTAAAACCTCAAAGTTTAGATGTCTAAATTTTGAGGTTTTTTATTCTAAGCGAAGCTTATTGTTGTCATCAGGAATTACTTTTCTTATCTCCCATTTGTTGTTTTTTAACTTTCTACAAAACACATGATAAGTACCAAAGAATTTAAAAACAGTAAAAAAAGAATTTTCTCCTTTTTCGTCTATTAATACTCTTGTAAGAAACAAAACTTGTTCTCCCGAATTTCTATCTTGCCCTTCAAAAGTATTTGAATAAGGAACTAAATTAACATTAATATTTGAATTATTAAATTCATCTAATCCAACTTTTCTTGAATCTAATTCACTTTTTAAATAAACCGTTTCATCAGCAGATAATTTCTTAACATATAACAAAGTGTCTAATACTTTTTGTTGCACTTTCTTATATTGTCTTATTTCAGATAAACGATTTTGATAATAAACTTTATAATCTTTTAAGTGGGCATCCCATGACAAACTATCTAGCATTTTAATACTATCTAATTGTTTGTCATTATATTTTAACGAATCTAATGTTTGAGGTGGTGGTGGAATTTTCACAGAATAAAATTTCAATTCTCTTTCTAAAACTTCTGGCAACACATCACACAAAACTTCTGCTTCTAATTCTTCATAGGATTTTTGTTTCTCTGTGCAAGAGAATAAAAACAAAACTATCGATAAGACGCTAAGTGCTTTTTTCATGTTCTAAATTTAGGAATTTCAATCAAAAAATAAGCCAAAAATTTAGAGAAGCTGAAACAAGTTCAACTTGACAAATAATATCTCTAAACGTCTTCTGTCATTCCGAACTTGTTTCGGAATCTCAATATAGGTATAAACCTTTAAACAATGAGAAGCTGAAACAAGTTCAGCTTGACAAACTTAATAGTTTTATATAACCTAATCGCTGTCATCCTGAACTCGTTTCAGGATCTAAAGGTTTCCAAAGATTCTCCCAATTAGGATTAGATACTTCAATTAGATTAATTTTCCATTGTCGATGCCAATTCTTTAGTTGTTTTTCCCTTACAATTGCATCATTTATGAACTGAAATTCTTCATAATATACCAGAATTTTCAGATTATATTTCGAAGTAAATTTACTTCCCTCTTCATTTGCATGCCGTTCCATTCTATCATCTAATCCTCCAGTTACACCAATATAAAGTGTTCCGTTTGGTTTATTAGTGAGAATATAAACCCAATAATTGTGATATGTTCTATATGGCATTTTGTTTATTTATTGTTTTGTTATCCTGAACTCGTTTCAGGATCTAATTATTTTAAAATTCAGGAGAAGCTGAAACAAGTTCAGCTTGACAAACTATGTGTTACTATTATTTTATGAACTAGACTATCTGTCATCCTGAACTCGTTTCAGGATCTAATAACTTATAATTATAGAGAAGCTGAAACGAGCTCAGCTTGACAAGAAAACATTAAATCACCTCAAACATTTTTCCCGGTAAAGGTCTAATCACTCCTTTTAATTCCATGTTTAACAAAATGGAAGAAATTCGATAAATGGGAAAATCACATTCTAAGGCGATAATGTCCATCATTTCTTTGCCTGTTTTTTGAAGGTAGTCGTAAATGATTTGTTCTTCATCAGTTAAGGTAACGAACAACTGTTTTTGCACTGCTTTTTGAGATTCGCGTTGCAATTCCCAATTTAAAATATACACCAAATCGGCTGCCGAAGTGAGCAAGTTGGCGCGTTGTGTTTTAATCAAATTATTGCAACCTTGACTGTATTTATCAGTTGTTCTTCCTGGAACTGCGAAAACGTCTCGATTATAATCATTAGCAATATTGGCAGTAACTAACGAACCGCCTCTTTCTGCACTTTCAATTACGATGGTAGCTTCGCTAATGCCGGCAACAATCCGATTTCGTTTGATGAAATTTTCTTTATCAGGATTACTGGTGCTCCAAAATTCGGTTAAAAATCCGCCATTTTGTTCCATTTTTGCCATGTACTTTTTGTGTGTTTTCGGATAAATTTGATTCAATCCGTGTGCTAAAACACCTATCGTTTGCAAACCACAATCCATTGCTATTTGATGCGCATAAATATCCACTCCGTAAGCAAAACCGCTAACAATTATTGGATTTAATGGTGAAATTTCTTCAATCAATTTTTTAGTAAATTCCATGCCATACGTCGTAATTTGACGTGTACCGACAATGCTAATAATTCTTTGATTTTGTAAATCGATATTTCCGGCTTGGAATAAAAGTACGGGACTATCGTAGCAGTTTTTTAATCGCTCAGGATAGTTTTCTTCTTGAAAATAAGTAGTGGAAATATTTTCTTGAGCTATAAATTGGAGTTCCGCTTCCGCTTTTTTGAAAACGGATTTATCTTGTAAATTTTTAATTACAACCGAACCAATGCCATCAATTTTTTGAAGTTGGGATTTTTTTGAAGCGAAGACTTCTGTAGCGTTTCCGCAATGTTGAATGAGTTTTTTGGCGATTACATCTCCAACTCCTTCCACTTGCATGAGCGCAAGCGTGTGGTATAATTCTGACTGTGTCATGGCGTATATAAAATTTATTTGGCGTATAATTGAAGAACAAAAATAGTTCTTTTTAGCAATAATACAAAGATTTTTTACCACATAGAAACATAGAAAAAACTCTTAACCCGAAAAGACATTCCATTTTACATAGAAAACAAAGACCAAGAAAGAAAATGGAAACCTAATTATCCCGAAGTTTCGGGACTGATAGGAGTGGCACCGGGTAGAGCGGACAGCAGCCCTTCGACAAGCTCAGGATGACAAAAATCACAAACACCTTATTTACAATTATTTACATTTAAAATCGGAATTGTTAATAATTTTTGTTGATAAAATTTTGATATTGCTATTGATTATCTAACTTTGTTGTTATGCTTATAGAAAAACACATATCTGACTTATTATTTCGTTATCAGTGCGTTACTGTTCCTGGTTTTGGTGCTTTTTTAACCGAAACTGTGTCCGCTCACGTTACTGGAAGCGCAAGTTCGTTTTTTCCACCTAAAAAAGTGGTTTCGTTTAATGCGAATGTAAAAAATAATGATGGGTTATTGGCAAATCATGTGGCATTACAAGAAAAAATGTCCTACGAATTAGCAGTAATCAAAATTGGTGATGTGGTGAACGAATGGACGTATTTGTTGCAAAACCGCAATCGCGTAGTGTTGAAAAACATTGGCGAAATTTCGATGAACAATGAAATGAATTGGGTTTTTGAACCAGCAAACACCGTAAATTATTTAACGGATTCGTTTGGTTTGAGCAGCTTTGTTTCTCCAGAAATTACAAGAGAAGTTTTAAAACAAGAAGTAGAAGCTTTAGAAGAAAAAGCACCAATTATTTTTACTCCTGAAAGAAAGAAAGATTACTCGTATTTGAAATATGCAGCTGTTTTTGTAACGATGTTGGGTGCAGGTGGTTTTGGATATAAAAATTATACCGATCAAAAATTTGAAGAACAAAGACTGTTAGTTGAAAAAAACGTTCAAGAAAAAGTACAACAACAAATTCAACAAGCTACTTTTTTAATTAGCGCTCCTGTTGAAGAGGTAGAATTAAGTGTGACAGCTCCAGTTGAAGAAAAAATGCCTTATCATTTAGTGGCTGGCGCTTATAGAAGTGAAGAAAATGCTAACAAAGCGATTACTGAACTAAAAGCCGCTGGTTTTGAAAATGCTAAGATGCTTCCGATGAATAAACACAACTTATACCCTGTGGTTTATGGAAGTTTCAAAAACTTAAACGAGGCTCAAACTGAAAGAAAAAACATCCAAAAATCACATAATGCTGAAGCTTGGTTGTTAATCGAATAAATTTTTAACACTTTGCGTAATAATTATTAAAATCCCTTTTTGGGGATTTTTTTTTGCATATAATATTCGAAAACCTCATTATCTTTGTAAAAAAAACAATGCAACCAAAATTTCCTTCAGAATCGGTAACTACTTTAACCGACTTAGTTTTACCAGGTGAGACGAATCCTTTGAATAATTTATTTGGTGGTGAATTGCTTGCTCGTATGGATAGAGCAGCGAGTATTACCGCAAGAAGACACTCACGTAGAATTTGTGTAACTGCTTCGGTAAATCATGTGGCGTTTAACAGAGCTATTCCTTTAGGAAGTGTGGTAACCGTAGAATCGAAAGTTTCTAGAACTTTCAATACTTCTATGGAGATTTTTATTGATGTTTGGATTGAAGACAGAGAATCAGGAATTAAAAACAAAGCCAACGAAGCCATTTATACTTTTGTAGCGGTGGATGAAACCGGAAGACCTATTCCTGTTCCACCAATAGAACCAGAAACAGAATTAGAAAAAGAACGCTATGCAGCGGCATTAAGAAGAAAACAATTAAGCCTAGTTTTAGCTGGAAAAATGAAACCTAGTGATGCAACGGAATTAAAAGCGTTGTTTATAGGCTAAAAAATGATAAAATGCTAATTTAAATTATTAAACGCTTAATGATATTCAAATTGGCATTTTACCTATATTTATTCAGAAAAAAATGTTTCCAATTCTTTTAATGTTTCGGCTGAAGGAAGAATATCTTTTACAATTTCTCCTTTTTGAAGCACTAAAATTCTATCAGAAACCTCTATGGTATGTTGTAAATCGTGGCTTGAAACTAAAACGGTGGTGTTTTTGTCTTCGGCTAGTTCCTTAATTATTTTTTTTAATCTAATTTGTGTTGTTGGATCTAAATTAGCAAAAGGTTCATCTAAAATAATCACTTCTGGATTTCCAATTAATGCACCAATAATTCCGGCTTTTTTGGCATTCCCTTTTGATAAATCTCTTAAATATTTTTTGTTGTTTAAGATTTCACCATTAAAAAATTCTTCGTGTTTTTTTAGAAAATCATCCACATCAGATTTATTCCAGCCTCTTAAATCTCCTATGAAATAAAAATACTCTTCGGGTGTTAAATAGCCAATTAGAAAACTTTCATCAATAAAAGAAGAAGTGAATTTTTTCCATTCTTCACTTTTATTTATTTGGATTTCTTTTGATGTAATTTTACCCGTTGAAGGTTGAATTAAATCGAGTAAAAGACTAAAAAAGGTGGTTTTTCCTGCACCATTATTGCCTATCAGTCCAAAACTTTGACCTTTTGGAATTTCTAAATGTTCTATGTTTAAAACGGTTGTTCCGTTGTATGCTTTTTTTAAATTAGTTGCTTGTATCATGATTTTTAATTTTCTTGTTGTTTAAATCCTTGAAGTGTGTCGTATTTTCTTTTTTGGTAGCCTAAAACAATTTTTTTGATAAAAAAAGGTCGTAATATCAGCGCCAAAATTCCAAATAATGCTAAAAAAATTGTTGCAACATCTTGATTGCTAAATTTATAAACCAAATACCATATTCCAATAGGAATTAATAATAACGGAAAACCAACAATCCATTGTGCTGCACCAGTGCCTTGATAATTCATAAAAGGACTTTTTTCTAGATCTATTTTCTTTTTATTGAACGAACCTGCATAAATTATTAGCAGCACATTTACACCAATATTATACAATGCACAGGCAAGATTTATCCATAAAATATGCCATCCAAAATACACATAAGGGATGGATAATAACCCTAAAACTATCGCTGAAAAAGACAACAAAGCCACTTTTGATTGCAAATAGTTTCGCAAAGGAATGTTTTGAGAATGAATCAATCTAAAATAACCACTATCCCAAGCCGGAATAAATTGACCAAAATTGATGATGAAAATTCCTGTTATAAAAATCCCTACAAAAACAAAAAATGCAGGCATGTTTTCATAACTTGGGTTATTGTAAAAAATTAGCCCATACGCTAAAAATAGTATAGACATTAATACAGTTGCTCTGGGTCTTTTGTTTCTCCAAATAAGTTTTAAATCGAGTTGTAAAAATGGTGCGATTGCTCCAAAGCGTTTTGTCCAACTCAAATCAGTGGTTTCGGCAGCATTGTCTTTTGTTTTTAAAAAGCTATCTAAATAAAAATTTGATTTTAAAAATTTGTAATTTAATACATAAACCAAAACCAAAACTGCTAAAAAGACCAAAATTAGAATAGGATTTTGAAATACAAAAATCATTCCTTTTGCAATGTATCGACTGCTGATAAAAACATTAAAGTATTCTAAACCTATGAGTAACGCAACAACAAAGATTAAAGGTAAAAAAAGTTTTAAATGTGCTGTGAAACTTTTTTTGATTAAAAAATTAGTGTAATTAATCAGCAGCGTTATTATTATAATAGAAAGCAACCATGTAAACCCTTCTAAAATTGAAATTGTGTTTTTTGAATAGGCAATTATTGTAAACGGAACAGCAATTAAAAGCACAAGAATGTTATAGAACGAAAAAACGCTTTTAGCTAAAACATAATGCACAATTATTTTTTTAGTAACATTTTGTGTTAAAAACGATTTCATATTAATAACTGGCAAAGTTTGCATAAAAAATCGAAAAACTAATTCGGCAACAATCCAAACGGCAATATAGTTTTGAACTTTATAAAATGGGTTTTCGCTTGGAAATGCATCGTATAAAATTTCGTAAAGTAAAATGCCAAATCCTAAAAAAGCCAACGAAAAATAGATAGCAAGAAAACCTAAAAATAGTTTTAATGCAATGCTTTTTCCAACACTCGAAGACCTAAAAAATGATTTTAATTCGAGTGAAATAAATTGTTTAATCATGTTTATTCTTTTTTTAGTGATTGATATTTGTGCTAAAATTAATGTTTTTGTTACAATGATTTTATAAGTTCATATTCAGGATAGGTTTGTTTTAAATACTCTTCAGCTTTTGATGGGATAATTTTAAGAATAATATAACCCAACAAGAAAAAACAAACTACGGTTGCACTAATAATTGTAGCTGAAATTATTCCAAATTGCGCGGCATCTTCTATTCGTAATCCAAACTGAAGGGGTAATGGAATAAAACCTGTAAAGGAACCTAATCCAAAAATGATGTCTTTGTACAACCATTTTTTTCCAGAAAGCTTCATATCTCTCTTGTTTTTTATTGACATTTTTACAATTCCTATCCAAAAAAGGAACGTAGACAACACAAAAAGTGAACTTACAATTAAATAAGCATGTTCAAATTTTAACAGCAACTGAACTAAAATTGCAAAAACAGTAGCTGTGCCGATGATTTTAGGAATTGTAAAAAACGATTTAAAATGTTGCCAAACCAATTTGTTATATTTTTTTCCTAAAGCAATCTGACGTTCTTCTACCACATTCATAAATCCAAACACGCCAAATTTTTTGAATTCCACTTGCAACGCATCTTCAAACGAAATTTTCGGATTTTCTTGCCATTGTGTTTCAATAGAATTAGCCAAATGATCGACTAACTCAGTTTGTAAATCATACCATTCCACATAATGTTGGCGCGTGAATTGGTAGAGTTGTTCTATTTGTTGTGGTGTGAGTTTCATTTTAAATCAACTAATTTACTTTTTGAAATTTGACGCTGTTTTACAATATCATAAAAAACAAAGTTTATGAAAAGTCCAGAAAATAAAAATAAAATTAAAGCGACTATAATTGGAGGTTTACTTTTATCATCTAACAAAAAAAGGCTATTTAACATTAGTATGGGTTGATATAATACAAATAGAATAACAGAATTTTTCTCTAAATAATGAAATCGTTTTTTTCCTCTATAAAAATAGAAAATCATTTGTTTCAAGTAAAATAAACCCATTCCAATAAAAATGAAGTTTACCAAAAACTTAGAAATCGTTATTGTTTCAAACTCTTGTAATAAAAAGTAAAACAGCAATCCTAAAAGTGTAAAAGTCAATAATGAATTTAAGCTAATATTAAATTTTAAAAAAGGAAATATTGCTTTGAAATCATGTTTTAAAGTTCTCTCATTTTGTTTCATCAAGCCTTTCTTATTTACCACCATATAGCTTTTGAAAGCATCATAAAAATCTAAATTCTCAGCTTCCATTTTTTGCTCTAATGCTGTTGCTACGTGGTCGAGCATTTCCATTCGAATGTCGTAATAAATGACTTCACTATTTTTTAGATAATTATCTATGAATTGGATGTTTTCCGTCGTGAGTTTCATTATAGTTGATATTTATTAATAAAATGCTGATGCTTATAAAAAGAGTATATCAAATAAGGGAAAACTATTATAAAAAAAGAAAAAAGAAAGAAATTAATAAAACCAGATGACAAATTAAACATTAGAAAAAAAATTGTAAATAACCAAAAGTTTTGATTGAACATATAAGAATAACTTGTTACTGTTTTTTCAAAATTAATTTTAATCTTTAAAACCGTGCATATTAAGAAACAAGAACCATATATCCATTTAAAAGAATTCATGAATAATGTTTCATATTCAAAATTTTTCAAAAAATTGATATAAACCAAAGACATCGCCAAAACAGAAACCACTAAAGTAATATTGTAAATCAAAAATCTTTTAAAAAGTTGGTCAACAACAATTTTAGGAAAGGATCTTTTATTGCTAATGAATAAACTTTCTGAAAGAACTAATTTATTTTCCCATCTCTCTAAAATCAAAATCAGAGCGGTATTAAAATCGGATTGATTTACTTTCATTTCCTCTTCAACCTGACAAGCGATATGATCTTTTATTTCTAATTTAAAATCAAGAAAATCTAAACCTAGTTTATTTAAAATTATATCGATTTTATTTATTTGTTCTGTCGTCAACTTCATCTTAATAACTCAATTTAGGATTTACAATAGATTGCATGTTTTTTATGAACTCTTCCAATTCGGCCAAACGGCTTACAGTTTCTGTGGTTCCTTTTTCAGTAAGTTTGTAGTACTTTCTTAGGCGATTATCTACTTTTTCCACCTCAACATCTAGTAAACCATCCGCTTCTAATTTATGCAAAGCGGGATACAATGCGCCTTCGGTAATATTCAATTCGCCTTTGGTGATTTCTTTTACTTTCTGCGTAATTTCATAACCATACATTCTGCCTTGCTCTTCTAAAAGCTTCATAATGATAGTATTCAAACTACCTTTATATAATTGTGAATTTTTCATAAATCTAAAATTTCAAAACAAATATATACATAATTTTCTTATGCATAACATTCTTAAGTATATTTTTTGAAGTCTTTTTTCTTTTCTCTTACTTCTATTTTCTTGATAAATAGTATTTTTGTAAAAAATAAATCACATGTCATCATTTTATAAATTAAGCATTAAAGAAATCATCAAAGAAACTGCTGATGCCGTTTCGATTCTTTTTAATGTTCCAGACGAATTAAAATCGTATTACCAATTTGTTGCTGGGCAATACGTAAATATAAAAGTTACGCTTGACGGCGAAGAGATTAGAAGAGCGTATTCTATTTGTTCTTCTCCAAAAAGTGGCGAATTACGAATTGCCGTTAAAGCCATAAAAACTGGATTCTTTTCCAAATTTGCCAATGAAAAATTAGCGGTTGGAAATGTAATCGAAGTAGGAACTCCTGAGGGGAAATTCACTTTCGAACCAAAAGCAGAGCGCCAGAAAAACTACGCAGCTTTTGTAGCTGGAAGCGGAATTACACCTGTGTATTCGATTTTAAAATCAGTTTTAGAAGAAGAACCTAACAGTACTTTTGTATTGGTTTACGGAAATAAATCAGAAAAAGATACCATTTTCCACAACCAATTACACGATTTGCAATTGCAATATGTGGGACGCTTGTTTGTGCAATATGTGTATAGTCAATCCACTGCTGATAATGCTTTGTTTGGCAGAATTGACAAATCAGCTGTGAATTTTGTTTTAAAAAATAAACATGCTGAAATGGAGTTTTCAAAATTCTATTTGTGCGGACCAGAAGAAATGATCAACTTGGTTTCGGATACTTTAAAGGAAAACAACATTTCTGATGCTGATATTAAATTCGAATTGTTCTCAACATCTTCAAACGAAAATGAATCTGTTGGTGGTGCTGAAGGCCACACTAAAATTTCAATTTTAGTAGATGATGAAGAAACAACTTTCGAAATGAGTCAGAAACAAACCTTATTAGAAGCGGCTTTAAAACAAGGTTTAGATGTACCGTATTCTTGTCAAGGTGGTATTTGCAGTAGTTGTATTTGTAAAATTACCGAAGGTGCTGCCGATATGAAGAAAAATCAAATTTTAACCGATTCAGAAATTGCTGAAGGATTAACATTAGCATGTCAAGCATATCCAACAACAGCTACAATTAAGATTGATTTTGATGATGTTTAATCGGTTTTATATTACGTTATTTTTGTTTTTTTGCTTTATTATCTGGTAATATAAGTTTAAGTCAAAATTTTAATAAATCTCAAATTAAAATCTTATTTGAGAAATTTAATAAACAAACTCAAACTCCTTTTAGTTATAAAATTCTAGAAGATTTTTTAAAGGATATAAAAATTGAAGATTTAAAAAAAGGTAAAGAGTTTGAAAAAGAAGTTCTATTTGAAAATTTTGATTGTGAATGCAAGGACGTAATGAAAATTTCGTTCGATAAAGCGGCGAAGACTTTTATTTTAAAAATTAATGAAGCTTCATTTGTGAAAGACTTAGATTGGTGTCCTGAACATTCATATATTGGATCTTTTAAAATTGAAAATAATAAAATTGTAAATACTGAATTTAACCTTGTTGCTGGTTAATAAAAAACTCTTTAAGCTTTTTTGTTTTTGTATTCTGAAGGTGTAAAACCCGTAGCTTTCTTAAAAGCAGTATTGAAAGAAGATTTAGAATGAAATCCCGCCATATTTGCTATTGTTTCAATAGTGAAATTGGCGGTTTCTTTTTGTACTAAAAGTTGTTTTGCTTCTCCAATTCGATAAGAATTGATATAAGTGGCAAAATTCATTTCGTACTTAGAATTTAAGAAAAGTGACAAATATTTTTCATTACTTCCAATTTTCTTAGCCAATTGATTCAAAGTAAGTTTGGCATCTAAAAATGGTTTTTCTTCTTTCATTATGGCACCTAACTTTTCTTCTAATCCTTCAAAAAATGGTGCAAAAATTTCTGATTCTTTAGCTTCCTTTTGTTCTTGTACAACTTCAAAATCCAATTTTTCTTGTTTCCAACTGATGTAACCCACATAAATAAAATAAGCTGCAGAGTACAATTCGAAAGATAATTTTAAAAATTTAGGTAAAATCCCTGTTAGACTTATTAGCAACAAGACCATAAAAATGACATAACCTAAAATAAAATGAAGCAATTTATCAGGGTGAATTCCAGGCGAAGTGGCATCCAATTGTTTTTCTCTTTTATACCTTTTAAAGACAGAAATCGATAAAAATAAATAATAAATACTCAACAATGGAAACACGAAAAGCAGTGCCAAATAATTGGAATACGTCAATACTTTTTCGCTCATTTCTTTCATAAAAAGATTCTTTTTCGAATCCATATACAAAAAGGAAAACGCATTAATAAAGAAAAGTAAAAACACCACATAATAGTGTTTTACATTTCTATTTTGACGAATTCCAGCCAAAAAAGAACTGTAAAGATAAATCGTAGGTGGAATTGCAAGTAGGAAAACAAAGAAAAGTAACATAATTACCTCCGAAATCTTCTCGGGAAGCCAAGTTAACTTTTCAGTTGCCAAAAAGAAGCACGAAATAGCAAAAGCCCAAAGTAAAAAATACAATCCTAAAAACTGCGAAGTCTTATTTTGCTTGGTATTTCCCCTAAATAAAAAGAGAAATGCTAATACAAAAGCAGTTAAAATGGGAAGTAATAATGACATTAAATTAGGCTGTATTTTAGGTTAATTAATGTTTAAATATACGGAATTTGTACAAATTCACGGAATACAAACATATAGTATTTTCTTATCATTTTCAACAGGAGTAGTTTTGACCTGCATCAAAATACAAATGATTATGAAAAAAATCTTATTAACAATTATCGCTTTTTACACATTACAATCTTTTGCACAAGTTGGAATTGGAACAACTAATCCACATGCAAGTTCAATTTTAGATCTAACTAGTACAACCCAAGGATTTCTTGTGCCTAGATTAACCACAGCTCAACGTGATGCTATTGCTTCACCAGCTAATGGATTAATGATTTACAACACCACAATTAATTGTTTCCAATATTACAAAAGTTCTGCTTGGAATTCACTTTGTGACGCCACTATTTCAATTTTAAATTGTGCTGGAGTAACAGCAAGTCCAGGCGCAGTTGGTGTGAGTTATTCTGGAAATGCTACTATTCCTTATACTGGAGGAAATGGAGGTTCATATCCTTTAGGCTTTCCAATTACTTCCACAGGAGTTACAGGTTTAACCGCAACTTTACAAGGAGGAACGCTAACCAACGGAATAGGAAATTTAACTTATGTTATTTCGGGAACACCAACTTCAAGCGGAACAGCTAATTTTGCAATTTCTTTTGGAGGATTAAGTTGTTCTTTTTCTATAACTGTTAACGGTCCTACTATTGCTTCTATTCCTTGTACTGCTCCTTTCACAGTTACACCAGCCGGAAATGGAATTGCAGGTTTACCTTACAATAAAACAGTAACCGTTCCTTATTCTGGTGGAAATGGTGTGGCTTATTCCGCCGGAACACCTATTGCTTCAATAGGAGTTACAGGTTTAAACGCAACTTTAAATGCAGGAACTTTAGCAGCTGGAGCGGGAAATTTCACTTTTACAGTAACCGGTACTCCCAACCCTTTTGTCGCAGCTTCAACAACCGCTACTGCAACATTTCCTTTTACATTTGATGGAAAGAGTTGTAGTTTCACAGTCACTATCAACAAAGCTAGTATTGCACCTATAACCTGTTCAACATCCGTTGTGGAAAGTCCGGCAACTGGAATTAATGGTTCGCCTTACACAGGAACTATTACGGTGACATATCCTGCTGGTGGAAATGGTGGTAGTTATGATGCTCAAAGTATTCCTTCAACTGGAGTAACAGGATTAACCGCAACAATTGCTGCTGCATTTACAAACCCTACTGGTGGAACATTGGTTTTTAATGTTAACGGAACTCCTTCTGGAACTGGTAATGCACAATTTAATTTGAGTAATTTTATTACCAATTTAGGATGTTCTGGTTCCAATGTTCAAATTGTAATTAGTGGAAGTCCGACAGTAACCAGTTTGAACTGTAGTGGAGCAACACACTCTCCAGTAACTGCAACACAATTTAGCACATATTCAGGTACAACCACGTTACCTTATACCGGAGGAAATGGTGTAGCTTATCCAACCCAAACCATAAACTCAACAGGTGTTACTGGATTAACCGCAACTTTAACACCTGGAACTTTGGCTTTAGGAAATGGGAACTTAAGTTTTATAGTTTCAGGAACTCCTACTTCCTCAGGATTAGCAAGTTTTGCCATCACATTTGGAGGACAAACTTGTGTCTTTTCAATTCGTGTAAACGGAAGAGTAATCTCAATTGCTTATATTGATGGTAGTTCGTATTATGCTACTTCTGAATTTGGCCAACAAACGGTTCCTCAAAACTATGGCCCTACAGGTATTTTCAATACAATTGGTGGAATATTACATGATTCGTATACAACTACTTTTGATGGTGGAATCTCACCACTAACCATGAGAAATACAAGAGAAATTATCGCTTGTGGACCAAACAAAACGGCTGGAGCTAGAGCTTTAACAGATTGTCAAAGGATAAGGGATTATGTTGCCTTAGGAGGTATAGCAATTATTACTCTTGATGCTAATGACGCCAATGCGATTACTACTTCTAACAATTACCATATTGCATTTGGTGGTACAGGAACATTTATTGCTGGAGCAAATCCAACCACTGTAAATTCTACAATTCCACTTAGTAGTAGTTATTGGGGTACTGCTAATGCTGGAGTAAGTTTAGAAGGTGTTGGTGTTAGTGCAGAATTTAATGGAACATCTTATACTTTACCAATTGGAGCTCAAGTAA
>Ga0209480_10001124_pt1 | contig 19844 bp, 14 predicted proteins | sample JI61114C2DNA_FD_187501 | JGI IMG/M metagenome (GOLD analysis project Ga0209480, IMG submission 187501) | Wastewater effluent complex algal communities from Wisconsin, to seasonally profile nutrient transformation and Carbon sequestration -... | ecosystem: Engineered > WWTP > Effluent > Algae... | reverse complement strand
TTCTTAAAATCGGCTACTTCTACTCTACCCACGATTTTTGCATCAACATTAAATGATTTTGAAATCGCAATAATGTCTTCGGCAACAGTTTGGGGAACGTAAATTTCCATACGATGACCGCAGTTGAAAACTTGGTACATTTCTTTCCAATCCGTTTTAGACTGCTCTTGAATGAGTTTAAACAATGGTGGAACTGGAAATAAATTGTCTTTTATAATGTGTAAGTTTTGCACAAAATGCAGAATCTTGGTTTGGGCTCCTCCACTGCAATGCACCATTCCGTGAATTTCGTTAGACGAATATTTATCTAAAATTTTCTTGATGATTGGTGCATAAGTTCTGGTTGGTGAAAGTACTAATTGCCCAGCATCGATTGGGGAATTTTCGACAGCATCAGTCAATTTTACTTGTCCTGAATAAATCAATTCTTCAGGAACGGCGGCATCATAACTTTCTGGATATTTGGTTGCTAAATATTTTCCGAAAACATCGTGACGTGCTGATGTCAACCCGTTGCTTCCCATTCCGCCATTATAACTTTTTTCGTAAGTGGCTTGTCCGAAAGATTCCAATCCTACGATTACGTCACCCGCTTTTATATTGGCATTATCAATTACTTTCGAACGTTTCATTCTTGCGGTAACTGTCGAATCTACTATAATGGTTCGAACAATATCTCCTACATCAGCCGTTTCTCCACCTGTTGAATGGATTGTCACTCCAAAAGAATCGAGTTCTTTGATGAGTTCTTCGGTTCCGTTGATGATGGCAGAAATGACTTCGGCAGGAATTAGGTTTTTGTTTCTTCCAATGGTTGAAGAAAGCAGAATATTGTCGGTTGCTCCTACGCACAATAAATCGTCGATATTCATAATCAAAGCATCTTGTGCAATGCCTTTCCAAACTGAAATATCGCCAGTTTCTTTCCAATACATATACGCCAAAGACGATTTGGTTCCTGCTCCATCGGCGTGCATTATCAAACAATAATCGGAATCGTTGGTTAAATAATCGGGAACAATTTTGCAAAAAGCTTGAGGAAACAATCCTTTGTCGATGTTTTTTATGGCGTTGTGCACATCTTCTTTAGATGCTGAAACTCCTCTTTGTGCATAACGTTTGCTAGAATCTGAACTCATTGTATAGGTGTGTAGTTTGGCGCAAATATAAATCTTTTTTTGGGTTTTGCCTATTGGAGGTTGAATGGGTTTGATGAATTTTACAACTAATTTAAAAAACTGATTTTTTTTGATTATATTTGAATTACACATCTGATATTTAATAGATTATAAAATAATTTAGATGCTGTAAAATAATAAAAGTGGAAACCAGATACCACTCAAAAAAACGGGGCACAACCGAAAAGCCATAGCAGTAGGAAATTAAAATCATACAAGATGCCAAAATATGTAATTGAAAGAGAAATTCCTGGAGCAGGTAAATTAACTCCAGAGCAATTGAAAGGTATTTCACAAACTTCTTGTGGTGTATTGAGCAAAATGGGACCTCAAATTCAGTGGGTTCACAGCTATGTCACCAATGACAAAGTATATTGTATTTACAATGCTCCAAACGAAGAAATGGTTCGAGAACACGCTAAACAAGGTGGCTTTCCTGCAAATTCTGTAAGCGAAGTAGCCACTATCATCGACCCTACAACAGCCGAATAATTTATTTTAAATAAAAAATGCCTCTCCAAAACGGATGAGGCATTTTTAGTAAATTGTGAGTTTTTACTATTTCGTAAGCAATAATTCTCTGTATTTAGTCAAGGTCCAAATTTCGTCATCTACTAATAATTCTAATTTATCACAGTGATTTCTGATTTCTTCGAAATAGGGTTTCACTTTATTGCAATAGGCTTCAGCCATTTTTTGGGCATTTTCCAAATGATTGGCAACTTTTCTTTCGTTGGTCATTGCTTCTACTTTCGAATTAATTCCTTCTATATGTCCCGAAATTTCTCTGATAATAGAAATTTGCTCTTTGGCCAATGCTTTAAATTCATCTCCAAAAATATCTTTCAAGCCTTTTACATTTTCGATCAAAGTATTTTGGTACCGAATCGCTGTTGGAATAACATGATTGATAGAAAGATCTCCTAAAACTCTACCTTCAATTTGAATTTTCTTAGTGTATTCCTCCAATTCAATTTCGTAACGTGCTTCCATTTCTACGTGATTCAAGATTCCCATTTCTGAAAACAAATCCAAAGCTTGTTTAGAAACTCTAGCTTTCAAAGCTTCTGGAGTGGTTTTGAAATTACTCAAACCTCTTTTGGCAGCTTCTTTTTCCCATGCATCGCTATACCCATCGCCTTCGAAAAGGATTTTTTTAGAAACTTTGATGTATTCTCTTAAAACATTAAAAATAGCTTCGTCTTTTTTCAACCCTTTGTTTTCAATTAAGGCATCGACTTCAATTTTGAAATCTTTCAATTGTTTGGCAACGATAGTATTCAAGGTGGTCATGGCATTCGAACAGTTTGCGGAAGAACCTACTGCTCTGAACTCGAATTTATTTCCAGTAAAAGCAAATGGCGAAGTTCTATTTCGGTCGGTATTATCCAAAATTACTTCTGGAATTTTCCCTACAACATTCAATTTTAAATCGGTTTTTTCTTCAGGCGATAATTTACCGTCGGTTACACCTTCTAATTCCGCCAAAACTTTGGTCAATTGTTCTCCAATAAATACAGAAATAATTGCTGGAGGCGCTTCATTTGCCCCTAATCTATGGTCGTTACTAGCCGTTGCAATGGCAGCTCTCAATAAAGTTTCATAATCATTTACCGCTTTGATGGTATTGATAAAGAAGGCTAAAAACTGCAAATTACTCATCGGAGTTTTACTAGGACTCAACAAGTTAACTCCTGTATCAGTGGCTAACGACCAGTTGTTGTGTTTTCCTGAACCGTTTACTCCTTTGAATGGTTTTTCGTGTAATAATACTTTTAAATCGTGACGTTCAGCGACTTTTTGCATCACATCCATCAACAAACAATTGTGATCGACAGCTAGGTTTGTTTCTTCAAAAATGGGAGCCAACTCAAATTGATTTGGAGCGACTTCATTATGACGCGTTTTTACTGGAATTCCGAGCAACATACATTCTTGCTCTAAATCTCGCATATACGTCAAAGCACGTGTTGGAATGGAACCAAAATAATGATCATCTAATTGCTGACCTTTGGCAGAAGTATGACCTAACAAAGTTCTTCCCGTCATTAAAATATCTGGGCGAGAATTTGCCAAAGCACTGTCAACCAAGAAATATTCTTGCTCCCAACCTAAAGTTGCAGTCACTTTTTTTACATTTTTGTCAAAATATTTACAAACATCCGTAGCGGCTTCATCAATGGCTGATAAGGCTCTCAATAATGGGATTTTATTGTCTAATGCTTCTCCCGTATAAGAAATAAAAACCGTTGGAATACACAAAGTTGTACCATAAATAAACGCTGGCGATGTAGGATCCCAAGCGGTATAGCCTCTTGCTTCGAAAGTGTTTCTAATTCCACCATTTGGAAAACTAGACGCATCTGGTTCTTGTTGTACCAATTGTCCACCTCCAAATTTTTCGACTGGATCGCTACCGTCATACGAAGTTTCGAAGAAAGCATCGTGCTTTTCGGCTGTAGTTCCTGTTAATGGTTGAAACCAATGTGTATAATGAGTTACTCCTTTTGATAAAGCCCATTCTTTCATACCCATGGCGATATAATCGGCTAATTTTCTATCTATTTTTGTTCCGTTTAAAACAGCACTTTGTACTGCTTTTAAAGCATCTGAAGTCAAAAATTGCTTCATCGCTTTTTCGTTAAAAACATTCGAACCAAAAATAATTGATTTCCTGTCAGTCTCCTCAAAATGGACTGGTTTTCTGCTAGAAGCTTCATTTAAAGCTTGAAAACGTAATGTTGCCATAATTTCGATATTTTTTAACAAAGGTAATTATTAATTTTAGCATATAAAAAATTTTAATTTTACAATATTACCCATCTAATTATAGGGTATTCACAAAAATTACAACATACATATTAATTTGCCCCCCTTTGTTTTATACTAACAATACTTTTATTTTATATTTGCATAATAATAAAACAACACTTAATTAATTTATATTGTTATGGCAAAAATTAAACTAGAGTACCTTTGGTTAGACGGATACGAACCAACTCAAAATCTTAGAAGTAAAACTAAAGTAGAAGAACACGAAAACTTTCAAGGAACATTAGAAGAAATAGGAAACTGGTCTTTTGACGGTTCATCAACTAGACAAGCAGAAGGAGGTTCATCTGACTGTATGTTGGTTCCTGTTGCAATTTACCCAGATCCAACTCGTATTAACGGATATTTAGTAATGACTGAAGTTATGAATGCTGATGGAACTCCACACGCTTCAAATGGTAGAGCTACTATTGATGACGATGGTGATTTCTGGTTCGGTTTCGAACAAGAGTATTTCATTATGGATACAAAAACTTTATTACCTCTAGGTTTCCCTGTTGGAGGTTACCCTGCTCCACAAGGAATGTACTACTGTTCAGTAGGTGGTAAAAATACTCACGGAAGAAAATTAGTAGAAGAACATGCCGATTTGTGTATTGCTGCTGGTTTAAATTTTGAAGGAATTAACCAAGAAGTAGCTTGTGGACAATGGGAATTTCAATTGTTTGCAAAAGGAGCAAAATTAGCTGGAGATGAAATCTGGGTTGCTCGATACCTTTTAGATCGTTTGACTGAAAAATATGGTTACTATATTGAATACCACCCAAAACCACTAGGAGATACTGACTGGAATGGTTCAGGAATGCACGCTAACTTCTCTAACGAAGTTTTAAGAACTTGTGGAGACAAAGCGATATATGACAAAATATGTGAAGCTTTCCGTCCTGTAACTGCTGAGCACATTGCTGTTTATGGAGCTTACAACGACCAACGTTTGACTGGTAAACACGAAACAGCTTCTATTCACGATTTCTCTTATGGAGTTTCTGACAGAGGATGTTCAATTCGTATTCCTTTATATACAGTAAAAAATGGATGGAAAGGGTATCTAGAAGACAGAAGACCAGCATCTAATGGTGATCCATACAAAATTGCTGCAAGAATTATCAAAACTGTAAAATCAGCTTTGTAATTTTTATTCAATTATAAATTAAAAGTGCTTTCAGAAATGGAGGCACTTTTTTTATGGTGCAAAATCATAATTTTTCGCTTTAAATCAACACCAAAAGGTATCTTTGCATAATAAACATAACAAAACTGCATAAATTATGATTGTCTGGATATTATTTTTAGCTGCTATCTTATTATTCCTTGCTCTTGATTTGGGTATTTTCAATAAAACGCCACATATTATTAGTTCCAAAGAAGCTGGCAAATGGACTGGCATATTTGTAACCATATCTTTTTTATTCTCTGGAGTAATTTATTGGCTTTATAGCACTAATTATATTGCAAATCCAGATGCGTTGAAACCAGCAGAAGCTTCCATAAAATTCATTACTGGTTATTTAATAGAATTATCGCTTAGTGTCGATAATATATTTGTTATAGCTATCATTTTTTCTTCCTTTAGAATTCCGCAAAAATACCAACATAGGGTTTTGTTTTGGGGAATCATAGGCGCCATTATTTTTAGAGGATTGATGATTTATTTTGGTGTACTGCTTATCCATAAATTCAGTTGGATGACTTATATTTTTGGAGTTTTCTTAATTTTCACGGCTGTTAAAATGCTGTTTTCAAAAGAAGATGATAAATTTGAACCAAAAAAATCCTTTGTTTATAGAACATTACGAAAAATAATTCCCGTAACAACTCACATCGACGGCGAACATTTCTTTGTAAAAAGAAGACATATAACTGCGGCAACTCCACTATTTGTAGCATTAGTTGTTATCGAAGTAATGGATGTTATATTTGCAGTTGATAGTGTTCCCGCAATTTTAGCTATAACAAGTGATCCTTTTTTAGTCTTTAGTTCCAATATTTTTGCCATTTTAGGTTTGCGTTCCATGTATTTCTTTTTATCCCATATGCTCAATAGATTTGCTCATCTCGAATACAGTCTTATCGCTATTTTGAGTTTCGTTGGATTAAAAATGTTACTTCATGATTTTTATGTATTACCTGAGTGGGTGTCATTAACTTTCATTGCGCTATCACTTCTGATAGGAATTATAGTGTCATTGAAAATGAGCGAAAAAAATTCCTCAAAATAACTCACAAAAAAAAGGAAATCTCTCGATTTCCTTTTTTTATTCAAGTCAAATTGATTTAGAAATTAATCTTTTGAATTTGATTTTCTTTGACGTTTAAAGCTGAAATAACCACATTATAGTTAGTCGATTTCAATGAAGTTGCAAAATTAGCAGGAACAATTACGATTCTAAATATTTGATTTAATCGATTTCCTGATGGCACGGAAATCAAATCATTACCGTTTAAATAGATATCAACATACGATTTTGTAAAATTAAAATTATAAGAGAAATCCCTTGTACCATCAGCAAAATAATAGGTTTCAGGTAAAAATTCCCATAAGTCAGCTCCATTCACGATTCCAGCTAAACGATAAACTAGTACCATATCAGAGTCATAAATTGTACCTGGGAAATTATATCGTACTATAAAATTATTTGTTGTAGTAAAGCTAACTGTACCTGTTTCAAAAACAGTTCCAATAGTATCATTATCCACATAATCAGAATCAGTTGTTGTTGTACATCCTTGTAAACTTAACATTCCGATAACGGCCAAAAGTGTAATTATTTTTTTCATAATTTATTTATTTTATTGGTTCGAATGGGTTATTCCAAAAATCAAACCAAAATACATTTTTTTACTGAATTAAATGAAAATAAATGAAAATAAGGCAAAATAAAATCGCAAACAATTGATTTTCAAATGATTATTATTTTTAACAAAATCATAATTTTATATAGGATAAACAATTTACACACTTTTTGCTTCACAAAAAGCGGTTCTCTGTTTACATATTTCGTCTATACTGTCCGCCAACTTCAAATAAGGCAGCCGTGATTTGTCCTAAAGAACAAACCTTGGTCGCTTCCATTAAATGTTCAAACAAGTTTTCATTTTTGATGGCAGCTTCTTGGAGCAAATTCAATTGTTCTTTTACTTTATCTGGATTGGATAGATGCAAATTTTCCAGCATCTTGATTTGATATTGTTTTTCTTCTTCGGTGGCTCGAATCACTTCGGCTGGAATAATCGTTGGAGAACCTTTGGAACTCAAAAACGTATTCACGCCAATAATCGGGAATTCGCCTGTATGTTTCAAAGTTTCGTAATACAAACTTTCTTCCTGAATTTTACTTCTTTGATACATCGTTTCCATCGCACCAAGAACTCCGCCACGTTCCGTAATTCGGTCAAATTCCAACAAAACGGCTTCTTCAACCAAATCAGTCAATTCTTCGATAATGAAAGAACCTTGAATTGGATTTTCGTTTTTGGTCAACCCTAATTCTTTATTAATAATCAACTGAATGGCCATAGCTCGACGCACACTTTCCTCAGTTGGAGTAGTAATCGCCTCGTCATAAGCATTCGTGTGAAGAGAATTGCAGTTGTCATAAATAGCATACAAAGCCTGCAAAGTAGTTCGAATATCATTAAAATCGATTTCCTGTGCGTGAAGAGAACGGCCTGAGGTTTGAATGTGATATTTCAACATTTGCGCTCTTTCATCGGCGCCATATTTATTTTTCATGGCTTTCGCCCAAATTTTTCGTGCTACACGACCGATTACTGCATATTCCGGATCAATTCCATTCGAGAAAAAGAACGATAAATTAGGACCAAAATCATTAATTTTCATTCCACGACTCAAATAATATTCTACATAAGTAAAACCATTAGAAAGCGTGAAAGCCAACTGCGAAATAGGATTGGCTCCAGCCTCGGCAATATGGTAGCCCGAAATAGAAACCGAATAAAAGTTTTGCACCTTTTTGGTAATGAAATATTCCTGAACATCGCCCATTAATCGCAAAGCAAATTCTGTCGAGAAAATACAAGTATTTTGGGCTTGATCTTCTTTTAAAATATCCGCTTGAACCGTTCCTCGAACTTTAGAAAGTGTTTTGGCTTTAATCTCGTTATAAATTTCCAAAGGCAAAACTTGGTCACCAGTCAATCCCAAAAGCATCAATCCCAAACCATTATTCCCTTCGGGCAAATCGCCTTGATATTTTGGACGTTCCGTTCCTTTCTTTTTATAAATAGCCTTGATTTTTGCCTCGACTTCATCTTCCAAATGATTGGTTTTAATATAAATTTCACAACGCTGATCGATAGCAGCATTCATAAAAAACCCCAACATCATTGGCGCAGGACCATTAATCGTCATACTCACCGAAGTCATCGCATCGACTAAATCGAACCCGGAATATAATTTTTTGGCATCATCCAAACAACAAATAGAAACTCCTGCATTTCCAATTTTTCCATAAATATCAGGGCGAATATGAGGATCATTTCCGTATAACGTTACACTGTCAAAAGCGGTAGAAAGTCGTTTGGCTGGTAAACCCGCACTCACATAATGGAAACGTTTATTGGTTCTTTCTGGTCCACCTTCGCCAGCAAACATTCGTGATGGATCTTCGCCTTCTCGTTTAAAAGGATACAATCCAGCGGTAAAAGGAAATTCTCCCGGCACATTTTCCTGCAAATTCCAACGCAAAATATCGCCCCAAGCTTGATACTTTGGCAAAGCAATTTTCGGAATCTGGGTATGTGAAAGCGACTCGGTATGAGTTTCAATTTTGATTTCTTTATTTCGAACTTTAAAAGTGTAAAATTGTGCTTTGTATTGATTAATTTTATCGTTCCAAGTCAGAATTATTTCCCAATTGTAAGGATCCAAATCCATTTTTACTTTTTCAAATTCTTTTGCTAATAAATCAATAAACGGAAATAATTCAGCTCTTTCATCTACACATTTATAAATTTCTGCTCCAGATTTTGACAGTGGCGGAACTTCACCTGTAACCGTTTCAATCGTTTTATAAATCCCATATAATTTCTGAGCAACTTCAACTTGAGTCAAAGCAATGGCATCATATTTTCTGTTATTTTCAGCTATTTCAGATAAATATCGGGTTCTATGTGGCGGAATCACGAAGATTTTTTCACTCATTTCGTGAGAAACTTTAAAAGTCGATTGCAATTCGGACTTGGTTTTCTCATGAATTTTTTCCAAAACAGCCTTGTACAAAGTATTCATTCCCGGATCATTGAATTGAGAAGCAATGGTTCCAAAAATCGGTAATGAATCCAAATCCTTGTCCCAAAGATTATGATTGCGCTGGTATTGTTTTTTTACATCACGCAAAGCATCCAAAGAACCGCGCTTATCAAATTTATTGATCGCCACCAAATCGGCAAAATCAAGCATATCAATTTTTTCCAATTGAGTTGCCGCACCAAATTCGGGTGTCATTACATAAAGGGAAACATCGGAATGTTCAGTGATTTCTGTGTCTGATTGTCCAATTCCTGAAGTTTCAAGAATGATAAGATCATATTGGGCAGCTTTAATAACCTGAATCGCTTCGGATACATATTTTGACAAAGCCAAATTAGATTGTCTTGTCGCCAAGGAACGCATATAAACTCTAGGATTATTGATGGCGTTCATCCTAATTCTATCACCAAGCAAAGCTCCGCCTGTTTTCCGTTTGGATGGATCTACAGAAATAATTCCGATGGTTTTTGTTGGAAAATCAATTAAAAAACGACGCACCAATTCATCTACCAAAGAGGATTTTCCTGCACCGCCAGTTCCCGTAATTCCGAGAATAGGAGTTTTGCAATCAGTATTTATTTTATGAATTTTATCCAAAGTGGCAGCCGCAACTTCAGGGAAATTCTCCGCCGATGAAATAATTCGGGCTATTGCCTTTGGATTTTTACCTTCCAAATGATCGATTTCATTATTTAATTTATCACCAATAGGAAAATCGGATTGTTTCACCAAATCATTGATCATTCCCTGTAATCCCATCGCTCGACCATCGTCTGGCGAATAAATTCTGGTAATTCCGTAAGCTTGTAATTCGGTAATTTCTGAGGGAAGAATGACACCACCGCCACCGCCAAAAATTTTAATGTGAGAAGCTCCTTTTTCGCAAAGTAAATCGCGCATATATTTGAAATATTCATTGTGACCGCCTTGATACGAAGTCATAGCAATGGCATTGGCATCTTCCTGAATCGCCGTATTCACTACTTCTTCAACGCTTCGGTCGTGACCTAAATGAATGACCTCAACTCCTGTGGCTTGAATAATTCTTCGCATAATATTGATAGCAGCATCGTGACCATCAAAAAGGGAAGCGGCAGTTACAATTCGAACTTTATGAACAGGAATATAAGGTTTAACGATTTCCATTTTTTTATGAATATGATAATTTTAATACTGCAATTTACAATTATTTTTAAGAATCAATAACCATCCAATTTATTTATTAGAAAAAAGAAATCATTTTTAATGATATTAATTTAGCATTTTATGTTCCTCAATAAAATTATGGTATTGTTATTGAAAGTAGTATTTTTGACCCGAGTGTCCTATAGAATACACTGGGCTAACTCATAAAATAGTTAAAATGAAAAAAGTAATTATGTTAGTGTTGGTGTTTTCCCTTTCTAGTTGTGCCGAAATGCAACAAGTGATGAATCAATTTCCGCAAACGCAAGGTTATGGCATCGATATTTCGGGCGGACTGAAAGAAGCTTTGAACAATGGGATTTCAAAACAAGTAACAAAATTGACCGCTACTGATGGTTTTTATAGAAATGAAGCCGTAAAAATATTGCTGCCTGACGAATTGAAAAAAGTAGATTCAAGTTTACGTAAAATTGGTCTTGGTTCTTTGGCAGATGAAGGATTAAAGGTACTCAATCGTGCCGCAGAAGATGCTGTAAAAGAAGCAACACCTATATTTGTTGACGCTGTAATGAATATGTCTTTTTATGACGCCAAAACTATTTTGATGGGCAATGAAAACTCAGCAACCCTTTATTTACAAAATACTACATCTACCGCTTTATATGGAAAATTCAATCCTGTAATTAAAAATTCATTTTCCAAAGTAGGAGCTGACAAGGTTTGGAGTAATATTATCAATAAATACAATATGATTCCTTTAGTGCAAAAAGTAAATCCAGATTTGACTGATTATGTGACCAATCAGGCGATGACAGGTGTGTTTAAAATGATTGCTGTCGAAGAAAAAAACATTAGAACCAATTTGAATGCAAGAACTTCTGTTTTGCTACAACAGGTTTTTGCAATGCAAGACAAAAAATAAATAAACGAACACAAGGCAGAGCACCAGAGGTATTAGCAAAATAACAGCCACAGATTCACAGATTTTAAAAAATCATTTTTAATCTGTGAATCTGTGGCAAAAAAAATCGAAGCAGAGCTTCGAAGAATTAAACCTAAAGAAATTAAAACAGTATGCAAAAAATTATCATTCTCATTCATTGCGAAGACCAAAAAGGGATTATCGCCGCAGTGACTGATTTTATTGTTAGAGTGGAAGGAAATATCATCTATATTGATCAACATGTCGATTTCGAGCAGAATGTTTTTTTTATGCGTTTAGAATGTGAACTGACCAATCCAAACAGTAATCTCACGGCTATAAAACATGTATTTGAGCAATCTATAGCGGCTGATTTTAAAATGGCTTGGGAGATTCAACCTAAAGAAAAAAAGCTTAAAATGGCGCTGTTTGTCTCGAAATACGATCATTGTTTGTTTGACATTTTGGGTCGTTATAGTGCTGGAGAATTTAATATAGAAATCCCTTTGATTATCAGCAATCACGAAGATTTGAAGTCGGTGGCCAACCGTTTTGACATTCCGTTTTACCATATTCCATTTAACAAAGACATCAAGGAAGAAGGCGAAAAACAACAAATGGAATTACTCCAAAAACACGAAATAGATTTTATTGTTTTAGCGCGTTATATGCAAATTATCACACCCAATTTAATTTCATTGTATGTAAATAAAATCATCAATATTCATCACTCGTTTTTACCTGCTTTTCCGGGAGCTAAACCCTATCATTCCGCTTTCAAAAGAGGTGTGAAAATTATTGGTGCCACAAGTCATTATGTGACAGACCACTTGGACGAAGGTCCAATTATCGAGCAAGATATCACCCGTGTTTCTCACATCAATTCTATCGATGATTTTATTATGAAAGGTCGAGATTTAGAACGTATCGTTTTGGCAAGAGCCATAAAACTTCACGCTGAACGAAAGACTATGGTTTATGACAATAAAACGGTCGTCTTTTCCTAAATTAACGTAATTACAACAAAGTAATAACAAATCATTAACAGCTCTGAAACCTAAATTATCTGACCTTTGCAAAGTAATAAACTGGTTATTTATTATTTTGGTTTTGGTTAGTTAAAAAATGTCTCGCAAATCATATTGTGAGACTTTTTTTTTTTTGCTAATTATAAATTTCCTAAAATGATTTCCTAGTATTTAAAAACTAATGTCTTTTCGCGTTTTTAACAAAATAGATTTTTAGAAAATATTTTTCAATCACTTGATTAACAAATATTTGCTTGACTTTTATATGTATTATTTAAATAAATAAAAAAATATTCCTAAGAAATCTTAACTTATAACCAACAAAGTAATAACATATCGTTAACAGCATAAAATCAAAAAGTGTGTGATCTTTGCAGAGTAATAAACTGGTTATTTATTATTTTGGTTTTTGGTTAGTTAAAAGAATGTCTCGCAAATCGCGGGACATTTTTTTTATTTAATAGTACCAATAAAAGATAAGACTTCCGAATTGAAAATCACTGGTTGCTCTACATTTACCACATGACCACATTGCTCGACAACAAATAATTTAGATGATTTATAATGCTTTTCGACCACCAATCGAACCGAGGGTAAAAACATATAATCTTCTTCTCCCATTACATAAAGTGTCGGGATATTCAATTCTACTTGTCGAAACCATTTGAGCAATGGATTAATTTCGGCGGTGAGTTTGAACCATTTTATAAATTCTTTCTGGTATAACTTTTTGGCTTCATTTATAAAAAGGATTCGAGATTGTTTGTGATTTTTTTTAGGCATTATCACAAAGGCAAAAAACTTGTAAAGCACTAAATAAGGTAGCACATATTTGAAAGTATTCCCTAATTTCATTAAGATTTGAGAGCGAAAATTCATTTTCAGAATAGCGCCACCCAAAATCATACTTTGTACGCGTTCGGGATGCATTTCGGCCAATTGTCGAATCAAAATTGTGCCTAGTGAAATACCAACGAAATGTGATTTTTCAATCTTCAAATGATCGATAACTTCCAGAACGTCATTGGCAATAGATTCGAAAGTATATTTTTGTTTGAAAGCTTTTTTGATTTGGGAATTGGAATTTCCATGACCGCGTAAATCCAACAACAAAATATTATACTGACTCTTAAAATCCCGAATTTGCTTGAACCAAATAGACGAACTACCACCCGCTCCGTGGACAAAAGTCACCCACTGATTGGAATTTTCGTTTTTATAGATGGTGTAGTTTATCATTTTTTTAAATGGAACACAGATTGAACGGATTCGCAAAAGCGAAAACACTGAATAAAACGGGTTTTTTCAATAAATTTAATTCCTTGCAATGTAGAAAAATTTCAGCCACGAATTTTACCAATTATCACGAATTAATTTGTGAAAATTCGTGTAATTTGTGGCTAGTTTTATTTCAAGATTTCTTCCATTTCTTGTTGCATTTTCAGGGCTTCTTCCCTAGCCTTTTCGGCAAAATCAGTTCCATTCGACGCATAAATAATCGCTCTCGAAGAATTGATTAACAGACCTACATTTGCATTCATTCCGTATTTGCAAACTTCTTGAAGGCTTCCACCTTGCGCACCAACTCCTGGAACCAATAAGAAACTATCGGGAACAATTTTGCGGATTTCTGTAAAATATTCTGCCTTAGTAGCACCAACCACATACATCAGGTTTTCAGAATTTTTCCAAGTTTTTGAGGTTTCCAAAACCTGTTTGTACAATTCGGTTCCGTCCACATTCAAGGTCTGAAAATCAAAAGCACCTTCATTGGAAGTCAAAGCCAGCATTATAGTATGCCTATTTTCGGATGCCAAAAATGGTTCCACCGAATCTTTCCCCATATAAGGCGCAACGGTAACGCTGTCAAAATTCAAATCTTCGAAGAAAGCTTTGGCATACATCGAAGAAGTATTCCCTATATCACCACGTTTCGCATCGGCAATCGTGAAAATTTCGGGATGGTTTTTGTTGATATAATTGATGGTTTTTTGCAAAGAAATCCAACCTTTTATCCCATACGCTTCATAAAAAGCCGTGTTGGGTTTATAAGAAACCGCTAAATCGTGTGTGGCGTCAATGATGGCTTTATTGAATTCGAAAATCGGGTCTTCTCCTTCTAATAAATGTTGTGGGATTTTATTCAAATCAACGTCCAATCCAACGCAAAGGAATGATTTTTTGATTTGGATTTGATCGATAAGTTGTTGTGTAGTCATTGTAAAATTTAGTTGTGGACAAATTTACAAACATGAATCTAATAAACTTGAAATTTTGTAACAATCCTGAAAAATTATGTAAAGTCAATTCTGCTGACCCATAATATCTTTGTATAGAACGGTACAAAATGATTCAAAAAAATAAAAATTAATTCTAAATTTAAAAGTATGGATACTACAAAAATCAAGGTGAATTGGAACGAGATTAAAGGAAAATTTAAAAAAACATGCTGATTTAACGGATGAATATTCATTGTTTGAAGAAGGAAAAGAAGATGAAATGTTTGGTAAAATCCAAAAGAAAATTGGCAAACAAAAGATGAAATCACAAAATGGATTGCTGGTTTGTAAATAATTCTTCTTTAAAAAAAAATTGAACAACCTGTAGAAATGTTAGTTTCTAAATTTTATGAATTACTATTTCTATAGACAGTTTTATTTTTATTGCATTAGTTACCCACTATTTTTATAACTTTAGCCACTAATAGTTTAGTATATGAAAGCATTTATCAAGTTTGATTTTAATACTGCCTGTAAAAAAATCCTTAAAGAAAAATTAGAAGAATGTGGAATAAAACATAGGATTTTAGGATTTGGAGAAGTTGAATTTTTAGAAAAAGTGTCTCCAGAAAAACTTAATTTATTTTCCAAATTATTGGACCCTTATGGTATTGAAATTGTTAAAAATCAAAAAACAATTTTAATTCAAAAAATTAAAGACGCCATAGTGGATATGGTTTTTAATGAAAATATAAGCGTAAATGTAAAAAGTTCTGTGTACTTGTCTGAGAAATTAAACTACTCTTATGGACATTTATCTACTCTTTTTTCAGAAGTAACTTATACTTCTATTGAGAACTTCATCATTCTTCAAAAAATTGAGTTTGCCAAACAATTAATTATCAGCAACGAGTTATCTCTAACTGAAATAGCCTTTAAACTAAATTACTCCAGCATTGCACATTTAAGTTCACAGTTTAAAAATAGTACAGGAATGACACCTTCAGCTTTTCAGAGGGTGATTATAAAAAGAAAAGAGCTCATAAATAAAAATAATCCCTAATCCCTAAGCTATGATGACCGAATATATAACCATTTATCTTGCCGACGATGATGCTGATGATCGATTATTTTTCACTGATGCATTTGATGAATTAAAAATAAATACAAAAGTGAGCACTTTTAATGATGGTGTTGATTTAATGAATCATCTCAATGACCCTGACGCCATATTGCCCAATGTTTTATTTTTAGATTTAAATATGCCTAAAAAAAATGGTTTAGAGTGTTTATTGGAAATCAAAAAAAACGAAAAGTTCAATGACATTGCCATCGCTATTTACTCCACTTCGTCCACCGAGGAACACATAGAAGAGACTTTTATTAATGGTGCCAATATCTACATAAAAAAACCAAATGATTTTGAGACTTTAAAAAAAATATTGTCTGAAGTGGTTACCATAAATTGGCAGTATCATACATCTAATTTAAATAAAGATAATTTTTTAATGAGAATGTAAATGAAAGCTAAGCAACTTTATAATTCAACCTTATTATTAAAAGTAATTTTTACTATTTCAGTTGCTGTAATATTTTTTATTGCTGCTATCACATATAAACACATTACAACATTAAAAGAATCATCAAAATGGGTGGAGCAAAGTCACGAAATAAATATGGAACTCGAGCGATTGATGTCCTATATAAAAGATGCAGAAACTGGTCAAAGAGGATATCTTTTAACAAAGAATGAAGAATATCTTAAACCCTATCTAACGTCAAAGAGTTTAATAAATAATTCTTATAAAAGGGTTTCTAAACTAACTTCAAATAGTCTAATACAAAAGATAAATTTAAAACACTTATTATTTCTTATTAATAAAAGACACAACTACCTTTCTAAAACATTATATCTTGTACAAACAGAACCCAATTATGATCACAAAGTATTGAATGAATATTTGCATGTTGGCAGACTTACCATGGATTCTATACGCCTCAAAATAGAAGAGATGTCTAGTACTCAAAAAAAGATTTTACAAAATAGACAACTGGAATATGAATCTTCTATGAATTATACTCCACTGCTAATCTATTTAACTCTTATGGTAACCTTAGTTTTAATTACGATTGCTTTTATTAAAATAAATCGGGATGTAGTGAAACTGAGCAAAACTGTTAACACGCTTTCCGTTGCTAATGAGGTCAGTAGTCTCGCCGAAATAGTTGGGGGGTTTGGAAGCTGGCAACACAATTTCGAAACTAACACTTATACATTCTCTGATAATGAATATCGATTACTAGGCTGTGAACCGCAATCTTTTGAAGCAAGCATAGAAGAATTTATTAAATTCGTTCACCCTGATGATTTAGAATATGTAATGGAAAATGTAAAAAATATGGCTTTATTAGCTACTTTACCTTCGTTTACGTATAGAGTTATTAGAAAAAACGGAGAAATCAGGCATTTTAGAACAATAGGTAGAGCCGTAAAGGTATCCTCTGGAGAAAGAACGTATATTGGCACAACAAGTGATGTAACCGAAGAAATTTATGCTAAAAATTTTATTGAAGAACGCAACAGGGAACTAGAAAGCAACAATAAAGAACTCACCGCTTTCAATTACATAGCAAGCCATGACTTACAGGAACCTTTACGAAAAATTGAAACCTTTCTGTCGCGATTAATTAGTTCTGATTTTTCAACTTTATCTAAGCCAGGTCAACAATACGTCAACAGTATTCAAACCTCAGCCAATAGAATGCGTACTCTAATTGACGATTTATTGCAATTTTCTAGAACAACGAAAACCGAAAAAAGTTTGGAGAAAGTTGATTTTAATCTTTTACTTGAAAATGCAAAAGTAGAATTGAATCAAATAATGGAAACAAAAAATGCAGTTATAGAGAGCAATAATTTACCTACACTCAAAGTAATTCCATTCCAAATTCAGCAATTATTCATAAACATAATAGGAAATTCTTTAAAATACAGCAAAGAAAATACCCCTCCAATTATTAAAATTAATTCTTCTAAAATTGCTGCTAATTCTGATAAATCTTTGCCTGCAAATAATCACAATTACTACAAAATTACGTTTGAAGATAACGGAATTGGTTTTGAACAAGAATATGCCACCAAGATTTTTACTCTTTTTAACAGACTACACAACAAAAACAAATATGAAGGAACAGGAATTGGTCTAGCCATTTGTAAAAAAATAGTCGAAAATCACAATGGTTTTATCTTTTCCAAAGGGGTATTAAATGAAGGTTCCATGTTTTCAATTTATCTTCCTTTTGAATAAAAAAATAGTAGTTCCTACTTCGCAAGACCCTTTTTGGATACTTTCTAAAATCAAAAAAGGACAGTTACACTATTTTTACACAAACCAATATTTTAATTATGTAATAAATTTAGGAATTTATATAAATTGAAACATAAAAAGGATCGCATCTTTGTTGTCTAATATAAATGTAATATAAAATGAAAAATTTATTGTACACAATAGCAATTGTGCTAGTAATACTCTGGTTATTAGGTTTTTTCTTTACTAATATAGGCAGTATAATTCATCTCTTGTTACTTATTGCAGTAATCATAATTCTACTGAAAATCATTAAAGGTTAAAAACAATAATTATAAATAAACGGAAATTCAATATTAAAAACTCCGTCTTCGCTTTTGATCGGGAGTTGTTGGGAAAAATCAGCTAAAAATTTTTAAACCCAAATAAGACACAAACCACACAAATAAAAAAATGCCAACCTTATTCAGATTGACATTTTAATTTCTATGATTTCGTATGTTATCTTTTTTTTGCAACTAATTATAAAGAATAGCACAAATTTTAAAATCTTTTTAATCCTTCAAATCTGTGGCAAAAAAATGAGGCTTTATTAAAAAACCTCACTAGCTTCTTTCAGTTTCTCCATATTGTTCACCAATTGCAATTCGTCAACAATTTTCTGGATGTCGCCATTCATAATATTTCCTAAATCGTACAAAGTCAAACCCACTCTGTGATCAGTCACACGACCTTGAGCATAATTGTAAGTTCTAATCTTAGCCGAACGGTCACCCGAACTCACTTGCGAAGTACGTTTGGTCGCATCTTCGGCTTGTTTTTTGGCCAATTCCATTTCATACAAACGAGAACGCAAAACCGTCAACGCCTTGTCTTTATTCTTATGTTGCGATTTCTGATCCTGACATTGCGCCACCAATCCGGTTGGAATGTGCGTCAAACGAACCGCCGATTTCGTAGTATTTACAGATTGTCCACCAGGTCCTGACGAACAGAAGAAATCCACACGAACATCATTCATATCAATTTGAACATCAAATTCTTCGGCTTCTGGCAATACCATAACCGTCGCTGCCGAGGTGTGAACACGTCCTTGAGTTTCCGTTTGTGGCACCCGTTGCACACGGTGAACACCCGCTTCAAACTTCAAAGTACCGTAAACATCTTCGCCGGTAACTTCAAAAATCACCTCTTTGAAACCACCCGAAGTCCCTTCGTTCATATCCACAACCGAAGTTCTCCAACCCATTCCTTCGCAATACTTGGTGTACATACGGAACAAATCTCCGGCAAAAATACTCGCTTCATCCCCACCCGTTCCGGCACGAATTTCGACCATCACGTTTTTAGCATCTTCAGGATCTTTAGGAATCAACATAAATTTGATTTCTTCCTCTAGTTGCGGCAATCTTTCCTTGGCTTCATCGAGTTGCATCTTGGCCATTTCGACCATATCCGCATCACTTCCGTCAGCAATTATTTCGTTAGCCTCATCAATATTGGCTAAAACTAAAATGTATTCTTCTCTTTTCTCCACCAAAGCTTTGATGCTTTTGTACTCTTGGTTCAGTAGCACATAACGCTTTTGATCGGCAATCACATCGGGCTGAATAATCAAATCCGAAATCTCGTCGAAACGCTGCTTTACATATTGAAGTCTATCTAACATATTCTTGTTCCTTTTATTGGAGTGCAAATTTAGTGAAAAGATTGCAGACTTTAGATTGCAGATTTCAGATTTTTTTCTGGAGCTATTTCCAGCTGTCCGCTGTATCTTTCCTTGCTTAAAGAAAGCAAGAAAAGGATGCCGCTACCATCAGGGCTAGGGCAATCGTTGAACAATTCACTATTTCTGTCCATCGAAATAACTCTTTCCCTTTCTCCATCACTTCGATTTCTATGACAAAACAAAATCTTTTTTATAGAAATTTTCGTTTTT
>Ga0209480_10001123_pt1 | contig 19844 bp, 13 predicted proteins | sample JI61114C2DNA_FD_187501 | JGI IMG/M metagenome (GOLD analysis project Ga0209480, IMG submission 187501) | Wastewater effluent complex algal communities from Wisconsin, to seasonally profile nutrient transformation and Carbon sequestration -... | ecosystem: Engineered > WWTP > Effluent > Algae... | reverse complement strand
GCGGGCGAGCGCGCCGGACTGGCGCGCCCATTCGCTGTATGCATTCGTCGCGCGCGCGGTGTTCACGGCCAGCATGGAGGCGCTGTTCGGCGACGGCGCGGCCGACGGCGACGTGCAGGCGGCGTTCGAGCGCTACGATCGGTGGTTCCCGCTGATCGTCGCGGGCGTCCCGCTGCGCCTGCTGCCGGGCGCGTGGGCGGCCCGCGAGCGCCTCGCGGAGGTGCTGGACGGGCTCGGAGCCGGGGCGAGCCGCATCATTAGCGAGCGGGACGCGCTGTTTAGCGCGCGGATGAGCCGCGACCAGCGCAATCACCTCCAGATCGGCCTGCTGTGGGCGACGCAGGCTAACACCATACCGGCCGCGTTCTGGGCGCTGGCCTTCATCTTGCACGACGAGGCGGCCCGCGCGGCGGTCACCGAGGAGCTGCGCAGCTGCGGCCCCGCCGACCTGCGACGGCTGGTGCGCCTGCAGAGCTGCGTGTCCGAGGCGCTGCGGCTGAGCTCGGGCTCGTTGACGCTGCGCCAGGCGCGGCGCCCGACCACGCTCACCCTCGACTCGGGGGAGACCATCGCCATCCGCGAGGGGGACCGCGTATGCCTGTACCCCTACGTCAGCCACCACGACCCGGAGCTGTTCCCGGAGCCCTGGCGCTACCGCTGGAACCGCTTCCTCGGCGAGGACGGCGGGCGGCGCTTCGTTCGCGGCGGGCGTCGCGTGACGCTGGCGCTGATGCCCTACGGTGGCGGTGTGAGCATGTGTCCTGGGCGCTTCCTCGCCAACGACGAGGTGATGCAGCTGGTCGCCCTGGCGTTGACGCGGCTCGAGGTCGAGCTGCTCTCGCCGGATCTTCCCGGCCTCGATCAGCGCCGCGCGGGGCTCGGGGTGCTGCCGCCGGTGAGCGAGCTGAAGTGCCGGATCCGCCGGGCGCCCGCGGCGAGCTGAGCCCTGACGAGCGGAGGCCCGCGCGTTGTACTCTGGGGGTCCATGTTCGCGGGACACCTCGACCTGACCCAGCCGCTGTTTTGGACCGTCGACGAGGCGCTGCCCGCCGACCTGTGCGCGGCGTACATCCGCCGGATGCGTGAGGGGCGGACCGAGGTCGCGCCGATCGTCGGCGCTGGCGGAGGCACGATCGTCGAGCTCGAGACCCGCAACAATACGCGGGTGATGTGGGACGACGCGGACGAGGCCGCGGCCCTGCTCGAGCGCCTGCGCGACAAGGTGCCGGAGCGGCTGTCCGGGATGGTGCTGGCGGGCGCCAACCCGCGGCTGCGGCTGTATCGCTACGGCCCGGGCGAGAAGCACGGCGCGCACTGGGACTCGGTGGTCGAGCTGGCGAACGGCGTGCGCAGCATGCTGACCCTCGTGTTCTACCTCAACGAGGGCTTCGAGGGCGGGGAGACGGACTTCGTCGAGCTCGACGCCCGGGTGAGGCCGGTGCTCGGGCGGGCGCTGCTGTTTCAACACCGGGTGATGCACATCGCGTGCGAGGTGCGGGCCGGCGAGAAGTTCGTGTTGCGCACCGACGTGCTCTACCGCCCGGCCTGAAGCCGAACTGTTCGCCGCGCGGGCGACAGAGGATTGCCCCGCCCAGCGGCGCCTGGCATCATCACGCCATGAGATGTTCCGTGGTCCTGGGTCTATTCGCGCTGATCTCGACCGGCTGTCCGACGTCGGACGGCGACACCGACGCGTCATCCACCGTCGCCGCGACGTCCGGGACCTCCGCCCCGACGGGCGGCCCCACGCCGCTTGTTGGTCGCCCCTGCGACCACGTCGGCGACGTCTCCGCGTCCTACGGCGTCCAGCTCACCCCCGCCGACCCCGCTTGCGACGGGGACTTCTGCGCCTTCGCCCGCGACGAGGTGCCCTTGCTCGCGGCGTGCACCGTGGACGCCGACTGCGTCTCTCCGGCGTACATCTGCGTTGACAGCGCCTGCACGTTCTCCACGTCTTACAAGCTCGCCCATTCGATGTGCGCACCTGCCTGCGAGGACGACGCCGGCTGCGCCGTCGAAGACCCCGCGACCGCCTGCGCCAGCGGGTTCGCGTGCGTCGCCATCTCTCCGTCCTGCTGCGCGAAGCGCTGCTACTGCAGCGACGACCTCAACGCCGGGAGCGTCGACAAGGTCGCTCATGAGTGCGAGCTGTCGGGCGCCATCGACTGCGCCGCGATCACCCCGTCTTGACCAAGGCAGGGCGTGCGGCGAGGCCCTGAGCGGAGGCCGGGCTCAGAACACGTTCAGGAAGAACACGTGCTCGGAGGCGGCGGTCGGGCCCATCGGGGCGCAGACGTTCATCGCCTGCCCGTCGAACCACGAGATCTCGCTGGATGGAGACCAATTCGGGAACATCCGCGGCGTGCCCGAGACGCCACCGTTGTAGCTGAGCACCATGAGCTTCGGGTTCATGGTCGCGTTGGGCACCGGCGGATAGACGACGATGCCGTAGCCGTTCCCCATCGCCTGCCAGCAGCCGGCGCCCGCGCCGGCTTTGTGGCCCGTGATCATCAGCTTGTCGCCGTTCCCCAGGGCGATGAGGCTGTCATGGTTGGCGACGTCGTACTGAAATTCGCCCTCCTTGATGGAGGTGATGTTGGTCAGCGACCATTCATTGGAGATCATCCCGGCGCCGAAGTACACGAGCTTCTTGCCCTGCAGCAGCGCGATCGCCAGGTTCTTCTTGCCCGACATCTGCTTCACGACGCAGGCGTCGAAGTTGCCGGCCTTGAGGTCCTCCAGCTTGCCGTTCTCGACCCGCAGGCAGTAGTTCAGCATGCAGGTCTTGTTGCACGCGTCGATGTCGATCAGGTTGCCGTCGTCGCACTGCTCGACGCCCAGATGGACGAGCTTATCCCCGCACTTTGCGGTCATGCACTGCGAGGTGCACGCAGCCCCGTCCTTGTTCATGTCGGGGCCGAGGTCGCACTCCTCCACCTTCTCAAACACGAAGCCGTCGCCGCAGGTCGCGAACATGCAATCGCTGAGGCAGGAGTCCGTGTCGAGGGCGTTTTTGTCGTCGCACTGCTCCCCCGGCTGGATGATGCCGTCGCCGCACACGGGGGTCTTGCAGTCGTTGCTGCACGCGTCGTTGTTGACGTCGTTGCCGTCGTCGCACTGCTCGACGCCGGCCTGGACCTTGCCGTCGCCGCAGGTCGCGAGCACGCAGGTGTTGAGGCAGGCATCGGCGTCGTCGAGGTTGCCGTCGTCGCAGGTCTCGACGCCGGCCTGGATGACGCTATCGCCGCAGGCGGCGTGGAGGCAGTTGTTGGTGCAGGCGTCGCCGCTCTCGTCGTTGCCGTCGTCGCACTCCTCCCCCGGGTCGAGCTCGCCGTCGCCGCAGCTCTCGAGCACGCACACGGCATCGCAGCCGTCGCCGCTCTGCTGGTTGCCGTCGTCGCAGGCCTCGGGCGGGGTGACGATGGTGTCGCCGCAGCTCAGCGGCGCCTGGCAGGCGCCGTCGCAGTAGCCCAGCGCGCCGTTATTGACGCCGTCATCGCAGACCTCGCCGAGCTCCGGCTGGACCGTGCCGTCGCCGCAGCCCGTCGTCACGGTGGTGTCCGTGCCGCCGGTCATGGTCGGGTCGGAGGTCGGGTCGGAGGTCGGGTCGGAGGTCGGGTCGGTCGAGGTGGCGCTCGCCGCACCGGTGCTCGCGGGGGAGGGGTCGCTCGTCGGCTCCGAGCCGGTCGTCGTGCTGTCGTGGGTGTTCACGGGCACGAACAGGGGGTTGTCCATCGAACACGCCGCCATCACCAAGCCGACCAGAGCCAAGCCACGCATGCCACGATGGTATCCGCAGGGGGGCCTCCGGCGTAGATCGCCGGCTGGAGTGAATGCTTCGGGAGCTCACTGACGCCATCGATCGGGCGGCGCGATATTGTGCATTGCGGCTCGAGCGGGCGCTCAGGGGACGTCGACCATGCCCGACCATGATCCGACCAGGACATCCCAGGTGCCGCTGTCGAGGTTGCTGAGGGTGGTGGTCACCTCGAACTTGCAGGTGCAGTCGTTGGGCTGGCCCATGATCTCGTAGGTGACGATGATCAGGCGATCGGGGCCGAACGATACGTTGGTGCCGTAGGTGACGTTGCAGGCCCCGTCGCGGCCGATCTCGGTGATCCGCAGCTTGCCGGGGCCGAGGGGCTCGAGGCGCAGCTCGTCCTTGTCCGGCGGCGTGTCGGGGCAGAAGGAGCCGACGTCGCTGACCATCACGCCGCAGTCCTCGGCGGAGGTCTCGCAGGCCGGGGCCTCGCCGGTGGTCGGGCTGCCGGTGGTGCCGCCGGTGCTGGCGGCGGCGCTCGTGTCCGCGGTGGTCGGCTCGATCGTGGTCACCGCCGCGGTGGTGCTCGTCGACGAGCCCGCGGTGCTGCCGTCGGTGGTGGTGGTCTCGTCCTTGTCGCCGCAGCCGAGCGCGAGGACCAGGAGCAGCCAGGAGTGCCGGAGAGGTCGCATCATCGAGCGCTGGCATCGCCCAAAGGATGCGCGACGTCAAGCGGCGTGCGCGAGCCGGGCGGCGATCCCCGCGAGCGGGATCCAGGCCCATTCGGGGCGGCTGCCGAGCTCGTAGCTCAGCTCGTAGAACAGGCGCTCGGTCTCGAAGAGGGTCAGCAGCCCGACGCGCTCGGGGTCCTGCGCGAGGGTGGGGTCGTAGCCGCGGAGGAACGCGGTCCGCAGGGCCTGCTCCCACGCCGTGCTGCTGGCGCCGGGCGCATCGCGGGCGGCGACGGCGGCGACATAGGCGAATGAGCGCAGCATGCCGGCGAGGTCGCGGACCGGGTGGTGGTGGGCCCGGCGATCGTGCAATGGGCGGGTCGGCTCGCCCTCGAAGTCGATGATGTGCCAGCCGTCGTCGCGGGCGCGGAGCACCTGGCCGAGGTGATAATCGCCGTGGTGGCGGATCTGCGGGCCGACGGCCGCCGCGGCGATCGGCGCGGCCAGGCGGGCGCGCAGGGCCCCGGCGCGGCCGAGCAGCTCCTGCGCGCTCGGGGCGATGTCGGGGGGCAGGCAGGTGTGCCGGGCGGCGAGGCGGGCGAGGGTCGTGGTGAGCTGGGTGTCGGCGTCGGCGCGCCAGCGCTGGAGGTCGGCGTCGGTGGTGGGTCTGGGCGCGAAGTCGGGGTCGGAGGGGTCCGAGGCGAGGGCGGCGTGGAGCTCGGCGGTGAGGCGGCCGAGGGCCTCGATCTCGCGGTCCAGGGCGCCGTGGTCGTCGCAGCGCTGGGCGCCGTCCTTGAGGGCCGTGAGGACGTGGACCCAGCCGTCGACGGCGTGGGGGACGAAGGCCTGCAGCATGCCGGCGACGGCCTCGCCCGCGGGGGTCCGCAAGCGGAGCACGCCGAGCAGGGGGGGTGTCCCGCGAAAGGCGGTGCGTGCGGCCAGGAACTGGCAGATCTCGACCTCGGGGTGGGTGCCCGGCTCGAGGCGGCGGTAGATCTTGAGGATGGCGCGCTCGCCATACACGATCGAGGAGTTGCTCTGCTCGGCGCCGCCGATGCGGGAGGGCAGCGCGGCGAGCTCGTCGAGCGCGGTCAGCGGCTCGAAGACCCAGGCCGCGTCGGCGTCGGCGGTCGGGAGCTCGGCGCCGCGGGCGAAGGCGCGGCCGAGCTGGCGACGGAAGGTCGTGAGCTCCAGGGCGTCGAACAGGCGGGTTGCGCCCCCGTCGGCGTTCACGGCGAGCGGGACCTGATAGTCGGCCGCGGCGCCGCTGGCGAGGCAGACATGGACGCGGGTCAGGGCCGCGGGCTCGGGTGTCTCGAGCATTGGCGCGACCTCGAGGAGCCGGGCGCTGGTGATCGCCTCGCCTCTGGCGCCGAACCAGCGCGCGGCGGCCAGGTATTGTGCCAGCTCGGCGGGCGTCAGGGCCCGCAGGGCCCGCTCGGCGGCGGTGATGGTGGTGTCGTTCACGCCGGCGCCAGCTCCTGGTCCTTGTCGGTCCGCAGGATGCGAAACCACAGGAACGCGTAGGGGGTGAGGGTCAGGACATAGGGCTGGTCGGTGATCGTCGGGAAGGGTCCGTCGCTGAACAGCTCGATCGGGGCGCAGCCGACGAAGCGGCCGAGGTCGAGCGCGGTGTATTGCGTGAACTTCGAGAGGTTGTTGACGCAGAGCAGCGTGTCGTTCTCGAACCTGCGCAGGAACACCAGGACCCGGCGATTGGCGGCCGGCAGCGCCTCCCAGGCGCCGCGGGCGAAGGCCCTGTACTGCTTGCGGACGCGGATCAGGCTGCGCATCCAGTGCAGCAGCGAGCTCGGGAACCGCTCCTGGGCCTCGACGTTGACGGCGTGGAAGCTGTAGGGGCTGTCGGCGATCAGGGGGCAGTGGAGGGCGGCGGTCTCGCCCTGCGAGAAGCCGGCGTTGCGGTCGCCGGTCCACTGCATCGGGGTGCGCACGCCGTTGCGGTCGCCGAGGTAGACGTTGTCGCCCATGCCGATCTCGTCGCCATAATAGAGGATCGGGGTGCCGGGCATGGACATCAGGAGGGCGCTCATCAGCTCGATCTGGCGCCGGCCGTTGTCCATCAGCGGGGCGAGGCGGCGGCGGATGCCGACGTTGATGCGCATGCGCGGGTCGCGGGCGTATTCGCGGTACATATAGTCGCGCTCCTCGTCGGTGACCATCTCCAGGGTCAGCTCGTCGTGGTTGCGCAGGAAGATCGCCCACTGGCACTGGGGCGGGATATCCGGGGTGCGGGCCATGATCTCGACGATCGGCGTGCTGTCCTCGCGGCGCTGGGCGATGTACATCCGCGGCATCAGCGGGAAGTGAAACGCCATGTGACACTCATCGCTGCCGTCGCCGAAGTAGGGGATCACGTCCGGCGGCCACTGGTTGGCCTCCGCCAGCAGCAGGCGGCCCTCGAACTCCGCGTCGACGATCTTGCGGATCTGCTTCAGGATCTGGTGGGTGCCCGGGAGGTTCTCGCAGTTGGTGCCCTCGCGCTCGATCAGGTACGGCACCGCGTCCAGGCGCAGGCCGTCGACCCCCATCGCCAGCCAGAAGCGCATCGCGTCGAGCATCGCGTCGACCACCGCCGGATTGTCGAAGTTCAGGTCGGGCTGGTGGCTGAAGAAGCGGTGCCAGTAGAACTGGCCGGCGACCGGGTCCCAGCTCCAATTCGACTTCTCCGTATCGGTGAAGATGATGCGCGCATCCTTGTACCGGTCGGCGGTGTCGCTCCACACGTAGAAGTCGCGGTCGGGCGAGCCGACGGGGGCGCTGCGGGCCCGCTGGAACCAGGGGTGCTGGTCGGAGGTGTGGTTGATGACCAGCTCGGTGATGACCCGCAGCTCGCGGCGGTGGGCCTCGTCGAGCAGGCGCATGAACTCCTCGAGGGTGCCGTACTGCGGGTTGATGGCCTTGTAGTGGGCGATGTCGTAGCCGTCGTCGCGCAGCGGCGAGGGGTAGAACGGCAGCAGCCACAGCGCGGTGACCCCGAGCGACTGGATATAGTCGAGCTTCTGGATGAGGCCGCCGATGTCGCCGAAGCCGTCGTTGTTGCTGTCGTAGAAGGACTTGATGTGGATCTGGTAGATGAGCGCATCCTTGTACCAGAGCGGATCCATGGTCATTGTGCCTCCTGCGCGGCGCCTCCTTCATTGCGAGGACTTCGGCGGATCCGCAAGCGGCCGCGCTGGACCGTGCGCGGGGCGTCGGCGCGGGGGGGCGAGCCTCGCGGCGCGATCACGACCTCATCATGCGGCCCCTGGCGCGAGATCGCCGAGGGGGCGCGCGCTCGGCTCGAGGTCCGCGGGCAGCGCCGCATCGCCGCGGCGAGCTTGACGCCGACCCGCGGTCCACGGGATTGTGGGCGCCGTGCGACGCTCACTCCTCGTTGGTCCAGTCGGTGCGGCTCTCGCTGTCGTGGTCGCTTGCAAGTCGCCGTCGTCGGGCAGCGACGCGGTGCACGGGTCCGGGGGCGCCGCCGTGAAGGTCGAGCCGCAGTGGCCCGCGCTCGATGAGAGGGCCGCCGCGGAGGTGGCGTCGGCGCTCGACCTCGTCTCGCCGGAGGCTCGCCCGGTGGTCGCGGCGAACGGGCTCGTGGAGCTCGAGCAGGGCCGCATCGGCGGGCCGCTGCTGGCGGCGCTGGCGAGCTTCGCCAACGGCGCTCCCGACCAGCGGGCCGTGATGTTCGTCGCGGGGCTGGATTCATCGGACGGGCGAGCGGGTTGGGCGCAGGTCTGCCCGGCGAGCTTCGACGAGACCTTCCGCGCGCTGGCGACCGTCGCGGCGGTGGATCAGGTCTCGCTGCTGCGCGGCGCCTGTGATCCCGCCAAGCTCCGCCTGCTGGGCGACGACGGCTCCGCGAACCGCGATATGATGGCGCTGGCGCTGGCGCTGGTGACGTACGGGGCGCTCGAGCGTCACGGCGGCGTGCACGACGCCGAGCTCAAGGCGCTCAAGGCCCTCGCGGGGGCCCTGACCAGCGCGGTCCACATCGACGATTGATTCCGCGTCCTGCGATTATTCCGCAACAAACGGCTCAAGTGCCTTCAGCGACCGCAATATCCTGCGCAGGTCAACCGGCTTCTTGCCGCGTTGAGTGGTCACGATTCGTACATCAACCTGGGTCTTGTTGGTAAACTCGCGTTGTCTGTTCAGTCTGGTCGTGGGGCGAGCGCCGTCCGAGACGACCAGGGCGAGGTATTGAATCGTCTTCGGGACTGCTGCCTCGACACGAGGCTTCACCGCCCCGATCGTCGCCTGCAGTTGGTCGAGCGCGTGGGTCAAGTTCGCTCCTTTCAACTCCACGAAGACCAGTACAGGGTCTTTATCGCCGGACTTATAGAAGTACAGCGCATCGCAGGCGATTTGTGGGTCCGTGGGGGCGTATAAATACTTGCGAAATGCGGCGCCGTCGGTGCGAAACAGTAATATCGTCTCGTCGCTGTGGCGGTCAATCGAGAGTGCGAGCCCTGCCTCGGTGAGCTGTGTCCCGTGCTCCAGACACGAGCAGAGTAGGCGCTCAAACACCACGAGCCAACTCCTCCGTCAGCACATCGCTGAGGAGATTTGTCTCGGCGTCGCCGACATCGCTGAACGTCGATAGATCCATTGATCGTGTCTCCTGGTCGAAGATCGAGGTCACCTTTCCTTGGAGGTCAAAGCGATAGACCGCGAGTTGTTCAGGGCGTAGGAGCGCGCCTTCATTCTTGAGACGCAGCTTCTCCACGATGCGTGCGCGACCAGCGTCCTTCAAGCGCGACGCTTCGACGAGCGTGCCGAGGTGATCGAGCACGTAAGGAGAGTGCGTAACCAGCACAAGTTGCACGCCTGCTTGGATCATGAGAGCAAACAGCTCGACGAGGGCCAACTGGGTCTCAGGATGGGCGTTCATTTCTGGTTCGTCGATGACCAGGAAATCGCCCGGCCCAACCGATGACAGAAAGATGTCCAGACCCGCCAGCGACTTTCCGAGCGACGCCGATGCCTTGATCGGGATCGACCCGACGCCTGGCTCGGAGGGCTCGAACACGAGCTCCCGGGTCGGGCCGGCGAATCGGAAGCGGCCGCGTAAGATCTGGTGGACCACGCTGCGCAGGTCGCCATCCGTCGAGCCGACATCGGAGCGCCCGCGGGCCTCGTTCATCAGATAACAGAAGTCAACCAGTGCACGGGGCATTGGAATTCGGTAGTCGGTGAGGAGCCACGAGAAGATCTGCGCCAGGTGCTCGCGTTCCACCGGCATGACACGCACCCGCCGCCTCCAGGCGAAGAGCAGATGTTCGAGCGCCTCTCGGACCTTCTCCTGGGCATCGACCGGTGTGCCGGCGACCCCGAAATACGTGGCGTGGGTTAGCTCCGTGTCGTCATCGAGCGAGAGATCGGTGACAAGCTGGAAAGGGTCGAGGGACAAGCCGAGGCCGAGCGTCGATGCGGCCCCGGCAGCAAACTCGTCCCGCGTCAGCGAGAGCGTGAGTCGTGCCTTTTTGTGCGGTGTGAAACCCAGGGCCGAGTCCCATCCGGGATGGGCGAGCCCGAAGGTCAGTTCTGGCGGTAGTTCATTGATGAGGTCCTCGCGCGAGATTTCGAATCGCGCTTCACCTGAGGTTCCCCTGGCGCGCTGGACAATCGCTGCAGCACGTTTGTTCAGCACAGCGGCAAGGGCACTGTCTGACTCGCTTGCCAGAGCGGGCTGGCGGGCATGGCGCCGCAGCCTTTCAAGGATCTTGAACAGCCCCTGAGCGACCCATGTCTTGTTAGTCCCGTTCTCCCCGACGAACACGGTGAGCGGCCGAAGTTCAATCTCCGCACGCACAATACGCCCCAGATTCTCGGCGAGGAGCTTCATCGGCCGTTACGGTACCGTCCATCCCCGAGTCCGGCAAGATCATCCGCACGGGGGCGCGGGGCGGGTGGGGACTTGAAGCGGAGCCAGGTGACGCGTCCCGGGGCGACGGCGAGCACGTGAGTTTTGGTAGATTTCGCCCGTAGACGATGGGGCTGGGCCGGTGACGATCAGCGCGTCCGTGCGAGGGCGTCCAGGCCGCGAGCACGTCGCTGCGCTGGCGCTGGCGTTGGTCACGTACGGGGCGCTCGAGCGTAATGGCAGCGTGCACGACGCCGAGCTCAAGGCGCTCAAGGCCCTCGCGGGGGCCCGACCGGGAGCGAGCCGGTCGTCGACCAATTGAGGTCGTCGATGGTGCTGTATGTCCTGACGTACGAGCGGATCGTCGCCCATCACCCGTAATCCATCATCCCGATGGGCGCGCCCGTGCGAGGGCGTCCATGGCCGCGAGCACGGCGGCGCGCTCGGGGCTGTCTGGCTGGTCGCGGCGGCGCAGGGCCATGGCGAGCGCGGTCGGCAGGTCGAGGGCGCTGCGCTGGCCGCGGCGGGCGGCGTGGCGCTCCGCATAATCCTCGGGGATGCGGTAAGACCAGTTGAGGTCGTCGACGGTTCCGGGCACGTTATATTGGTACTTCTCGCCGAGCAGGTCGGCGTAGAAGATCTGGACGTGGCGGGCGGGGCTGGCGAAGATGTCGGCGAACTTGGCGTGGGCGAGCTGATGCGGGTCGGCGGCGAGGCGGGCGGCGAGGGCGGCGATGTCGGCGTCCGCGGGGGCGAGGCGGGCGGCGAGATAGTGGGCCTGGGCGCTCGCCTCCCCGCGCCGCTGCCAGCGCTCGACGAGCTGCCAGATCGTCGGGGTGTCATGATTGCCGACCATGATCCAGTCCGCGGGCGCGGCGTTCTCGCTGCGATAGACGTCGGCCGGGTCGGCGAGGTCGGCCTTCTGGGTGACGCGGAAGCGGCCGAGGCCGTGGCGCTGCATCACCCGATACAGCGGATAGGGCTGGGTGCTCAGGACCTCGCACAGGACGTCGCTGCGGGCCCGGCCGTGGCCCGTCGCGGCCGCGAGCACCGCGTCGATGAGAGCGCTGTAGGCGAGCACCTGCGCGTCGTCCAGGGCCCGCACCCAGTCGTCGGCGTGGCGCGGGGTGCGAGGATCCGGGGACAGCTGGTCGGCGCGGGCGATCGCGTATCGCGCGAGCGCGGGGTGCTCGGGGAGCTTCGGGGAGGAGAACAGGCGCGCGCCGGTCTGCACGGCGTGCAGCGGGTCGGGGTCGTCGGCGCGGTAGACCCAGGGGCAGACCAGGCCGTGCGGGTGGTCGAGGCGCAGGCCGTCGAACTCGGCCAGCAGCTTGCCGACGCGCAGTGACATGAACTCGAGGACAGGTCCCGGAGCGCCGCGGGTATGATGATACTGGTCGGGGTCGAGGACCGGATAGCCCCAGGGCTGGCCGTCGGGGTTGGTGCGGCTCGGCGGGGCGCCCATGCGATAGGCGCCGAGGAACAGCGAATGATAGCTCCACAGATCCTGCGTCGATACGCCGATCTGCAGGTCGCCGTAGCGCTTGAGGCCGAGCGCGCGGGTGGCCCGGCTCAGGTCCTCGTGCTGCGCGTGGGCGATGAATTGCTGGAAGGTGTAGCGCTCGACGGCGGCCCGGTGGATCGAGGCGAGCTCGGGGGCGGGGAATCTCGGCTGGCGCAGCGCGGCCGGCCACTGGCGCCAGTCCTCGCCGTGGACCCCGGCGAGCGCGGCGTGCAGGGCGTCGCGCTCGAGCCACGGGTGGTGGCGCTCGCGGAAGCGGGCCAGGCGATCCAGCAGGGCGGCGGTGAGGGTGGCGGTGGTGTGATCGAGGGTGTTTGCGGCGAGCGCGGCGCGGCGCGCCTCGAGGCCCAAGCAGGCCTCGGCGAGGGCTGCGGTGTAGGCGGCGTGCACGCGGCGGTGCTGCACGTGCGGGCCGGGGCGGGCGTCCGCGACCACGCGGGTATAGGTCGACAGCGAGAGCACGCCGAGCCACTGCGGGTCGTGGGCGAGCGCGTGGAGGTCGATGGAGAGGAGGTTGCGGGCGAAGATGGTGCCGTCGTAGGGGGAGGCGTTACCGGCGGAGGCCTGGCCCTGGGGGCCGAGCTGCACGCCGGTGAAGCCGAGGCCGGCGGCGAATGCGAGGAACGCCCGGCCGCCGCGCGAGTAAGGCGAGCCGCGGCCGGTGTCCTCGCCGGGGGCGGCGGGGAAGCAGGGGTCGTGCATGGCGAGCACGAGGTCCTGCTTGCCGAGCAGCGCGAGCGCCCGGGCGACGATCGGGGCCTCGGTCGACATTCGGACGCGATCGTGCGACCGCCTGCGGATGCCTGTCAAGCCGGCGCGGACGGCGAATCATGCATCGGGCGGGCGTGTCAGACGGGCTGGCAAAATTGCAGGATCTCGTCGGCGACGGCGGCGAGGGTTGTCGCCGGCTTGCAGGTGCAGCATGGGCAATACCCTACCGAAGCGAGGGGGGGGACAAGCCGTCAATGCGCGCATGCATCCGCGGTTTCGCGCTATTGTGGCCGCGCATGGGCATCCTGAAGCTGCAGCAAGAGATCCACTGTGACGTGCCGACGTTCTGGCGCCAGTTCTTCGACCGGGAGCTGTCGCGTCGATTGTTCCTCGAGGGTCTGGGCTTTCACGCCTACGAGACCCTGTCCCAGGAGGAGACCGACGCGGAGATCCGGCGGACGGTGGCGGTCGAGCCGAAATTGAGCATGCCCGGCCCGCTGGCCAAGATGTTCGGATCGTCGTTTCGCTACACGGAGGAGGGTGTATTCGACAAGGCCGCCGGGGTCTTTCGCTGGAAGCTGGTCCCGGGATCGCTGGCGGGGAAGGTCCGGGTCGACGCGACGCTGCGGGCCGCGCCGCTCGGGCCGTCGCGGCTGATGCGGCACGTCGAGTTCGTGATCGAGGCGCAGGTGTTCATGGTCGGGGGATTGATCGAGGACACCTTTCGCAAGCAGCTCACCGAGGGCTGGACCCGCAGCGCCGAGATCCAGAACGAGTGGCTGCGCAGCGCCGCGGGCTGAGGCGTGGTCGCGAGCGAGAAAGTGGGGCCCGTCGGTCGTCGGCTCCTCGGGCTCTGGTGTACATTCACCGCCAGTGAACGAGCCACGGCAGGGCGCAGGTCCTCGCGACCGGAGCGGGCAGGCCCTCGGGCCCTATCGGGTCGTTCGTCTGCTCGGGGCGGGCGGCATGGGGCGGGTGTATCTCGCCGAGGACACGGTGGACGGCCGTCAGGTCGCGCTCAAGGTGCTCAACGACGACATCGTCCGCGAGCGCAGCGCGCGGGTCCGCTTCCTGCGTGAGGCGCAGTCGGCCGCGGCGGTGCTGCACGCGAGCGTCGCCGCGGTGTACGCGATCCACGAGGCCGAGGACGCGGTCTTCATCGCCATGGAGTACGTCGAGGGGCGGACCTTGCGGGCGCTCCTCGACGCGCAGCGCGGCCCGCTCGAGCTGCGGGAGGCGCTGCGGATCGCCCGCGACGTGGCGCACGCGCTGTGTCATGCGCACGCGGCCGGGGTGGTGCACCGCGACCTGAAGCCCGAGAACCTGATGCTCGACCTGCGCGGACAGGTGAAGATCCTCGACTTCGGGCTCGCCAAGCACGGCCAGGCGCAGGGCGACGACGTCGAGCGCGCGTCGACGCTGAGCTTCGCCACCGCCGAAGGCGTCATCCTCGGGACCCCGAGCTATATGGCGCCGGAGCAGATCCAGGGCAAGCCGACCGACGCGCGCGCCGACATCTTCTCGGTCGGCGTGGTGCTCTACGAGATGGCGGCGGGGACCCGCCCGTTCCGCGGCGCGTCGACCATGGAGGTGCTGATCGCTACTGCGCGCGACGAGCTCGGCCCGGCCTCCGCGCACAACCCCCAGGTCACGCCCGAGCTCGACGCCCTGCTCGCGCGCTGCCTGGCCAAGTCGCCGGACGACCGCTTCGTGGGCGCCGAGGAGCTGGCGGCGGCGCTCGACGAGCTGCTGCTGGCGGAGATCGAGGTCGAGCTGCAGGGCGCCGGCCCGGGCGCCGCGCGGGGCTACCTCGGGGAGATCCTGCCGCCCCGCTTTCTCCGCGGCCGCGACAGCGAGACCGCCGCCCTCCTCGACGCGGCCCTGCGCGCGCGCGAGGGCGGCGCGCACCTGATGCTCGTGCACGGCGACGCCGGCGTCGGCAAGTCCGCGCTGCTCAGCAGCGTGCGCGACGCGATCGGCCGCGGCGGCGGGCGCTTCGTCTCCGGCAAGTTCGACCGCAACGCCCAGGGCGCGCCGCTCGCCCCGCTCGCGCAGGCCCTCGCGGCGCTGGTCCGCCTGGTCACCGCCGGGCCCGACGCGGAGCGCTGGCGCATCGACCTGTCCGATGCGACAGGTCCTAATCGACATGTCCTCGACGACATGGTCCCCGAGCTCGGGCGCCTGCTCGGCCCCGCCCCGGACGCGCCCGCCGACGCCGCCGAGGCCAAGAACCGGTTCCACGCCGCCTTCCAGCGCATCATCCGGCTGTTCGCGGCCCGCACGCCGCCGCTGGTGCTCGCGCTCGACGACCTGCACTGCGCCGACCCGGCCGCGCTCCACCTCATCGAGCTGATCCTCAGCGACCCCGCGGGCGGCAACCTGCTGGTGCTCGCCAGCTACCGCGAGGGCGAGCTCGGCGACGCCCACCCGCTGCGGCTCACGCAGGACCGCCTCCGTCGCCTCGGCGTCGCCGTCGACGAGCTGCCCTCGCGCCCTTGAGCGCCGCCGAGGTCACGCAGGTGGTCGCCGACGCGCTCGGCTGCGCGACCGACGAGGCCGCGCGGCTCGCCGCCCGCATCGACGGCCAGGCCCGGGGCAACCCGGCGATGTTGCGCCACCTGCTGCTCGGCCTGCGGCGCGAGGGCCAGCTGACCTTCGACAGCCAGAGCGGTCGCTGGCGGTGGGACGAGGCCTCGCCGATGACCAGCGCAGGCAGCGCGGAGAACGTCGCGGCCGTCCTCGCGGGCCGCCTGCGGCGCCTCCCGGAGGGCGTGCAGCGGGTCCTGGCGATCGCGGCGCTCGCTGGTCGGCCGATCGACCTGAGCTCGCTGAGCGCGGTCGACCGCCGCGGCCCGCTGGAGACCACCCACGCCCTGCGCGAGGCGCTGCGCGAGGGCTTGCTGGTGCCCGCGGACAGCGAGCTGCACACGCTGCAAGCCCGGCCCGGGGTCACGCGCGCGACCTACCAGCCGCTGCACGAGGGCGTCGCGCAGGCGGCCGCGGGCTTGCTGCCGGCCGACGAGCGCGCCGAGGTCCACCTGCAGCTCGGCCGCCATTTGCTGCGCCAGCACACCCTCGACGACGACGACCTGTTCGCGCTGGTCGACCACCTCGATCGCGGCATGAGCAGGATGAGCGACCCGGCCGAGTGCGAGCGGCTGGCGCGGCTGCACCTCGAGGCGTGCCGGCGGGCCCGGAGCGCCACCGCCTACGCCGCGGCCGTCGGTCACGCCCGCGCCGGAGTCGCGGCCCTGTCGGCGATCGTGCCGGAGCAGGGCGAGCTGCCGCGGGTGACGGGCCGATCGACGCCCGAGCTCGCGAGCGTCCCGGAGCCGCTGTGGCGGCGCTACCCGGTGCACACCTTCAAGCTGGTGCGCGAGTGGATGCACGCCGAGGCGCTGCGCGGCGAGCTCGAGGCCGCCGACGCGCTGTTCGAGCCGCTGGTGGTGCACGCCGGCAGCGAGCTCGAGCTGGCCGACCTCTACCGCCTGAAGGCCCAGCTCGACACCTACCACGGTCGGCCCCACGAGGCGATGGCGGCCGCGCTCGCGGGCCTCTACCGCCTCGGCGTGGAGCTGCTCCCGCGCCCCGACGCGGCGGAGATCGAGGCCGAGCACGCGGGGCTCATGGCCCTGCTCGCGACCCGGGACCTCGCGGGGCTCGTCGGCGGTCCGGTCTGCAGCGACCTGCGGGTCGCGGCGGTCGCCGAGCTGATGTCGGCGATCGGTCCGGCGGCGATGTTCGCCGACGCGCGGCTCGGCTATCAGGTGTTCATGCGGCTCGTGCGGCTCTTCGTCGAGCACGGACCGACCCGCGACACCGCCTATGGCCTGGCCGGATACGGCCTGTACCTGGCGGGCGCGCGGCGGGACAGCGCTCGCGCCTTCGAGTTCGGCGAGCTGGCGCTGCAGCTGCGCGAGCGCTTCGCCGACCCGACCCTGGGGGCCCGCATCCTGCACATCGTCGGCGGCCTGATCACCGGCTGGACGCAGCCCTTCGCCGTCGCGGCGCGGCTGCTCGAGCAGGGCTACGCGATCGGCGTACAGACCGGCGACTTCGCGGCCGCCACCTACAACACCACGACCCTCGTGCTCGTGCTGGTGGCGCGTCGTCACAGCCTCACGGCCACGTGCGCGACCGCCGAGCAGCTGCTGGTCGAGGCGCGGCCGATGCTCGAGGTCTACGGCTCGAGCATCATCCGCGGCGCGATCCGCATGGCTCGCTGCCTCGCCGGCGAGCTCACCGAGCCGAGCGGGCTGCCGGTGGCGCGCTGGCTCTCCGAGGTGTTCCTGCGCGAGCTGGAGCGCGACAGCTCCCCGCTGGCGCTGCTCTATCTGCACATCTACGGGATCTGCGTGCTCTACCACTTCGGCCGCCACGACCCGGCCGAGCTGCCGCGATTGCCCGCGCCGGCGGCCGAGCGCCTCGGCGCCCTGGTCACGCCGATGACCGTCGACTACTTCTTCTACAACACGCTCCACGCCTGCGCCGCGCACCCGCCCGGCAGCGCGGGGGGCCCGGCGCTGCACGCCGGCATCGAGTCCGACCTCGCCGAGTTGCGCCGGTTCGCGGCCGGCAGCCCCGCCAATTTCGAGGCGCGCGCGCACCTGGCCGCGGCCGAGTACGATCGCATCTGCGGGCGCGACGACGCCGCGGAGTCCGCGTTCAAGCTGGCCATCCGGGCCGCCCGTCGTCAGGGCGAGGCCGGCACCGAGGCGCTTGCCTGCGAGCTCGCCGGCAGGCACGCCGTCGGCACCGGCGACGACATCGTCGGCGCCATGTATCTGCGGGCCGCCGTCGAGGCCTATCAGCGCTGGGGCGCCCACGCGGTCGCGCGCCGCCTCGGGGCGGCGCTGGGGCTGGATCCCTCGGCGAGTTGAGGGCCTCAGGCGCACTGCGTGCAGTGGCCCTTGATCACGATGTCCGAGATGCTGTTCACCACCGACTTGAGCGAGCCGGGCGCAGGGGTGAGCTTGACCCGGACCTCCGACAGGCAGCTGACCTCACCGCATTGTAGGCACACGAAATGCGGGTGCTCGAGCGGCGTCGCCTTGCTGCGCCCGCGCGGCTCGAAGCGCCACACGTTATCGCCGAGGTTGATCCGGCTGAGCAGCCCGGCGCCGGTGAGGTCGGTCAGGTTGCGGTAGATCGTGGCCGCGTCGAAGCCGTGGTCCGCCAGCACCTCCACCAGCTCGCCGTGGCTGAGCGGCGCCCTGTTGGCGTGAAAGTGCTGGAGCACCGCCACCCGCGGGTTGGTGCTGCGCAGCCCGGCGTCGCGCAGGATCTCCCGCAGGTCGTCCAGTGAGGGCTGAGCTTTTGAGCGCGACATGATCGCCGAAGGCTACCATGCATGCGATGCATGGGTGTCCGACGATCCGGGGGAGCGAGTGATCAGCGCGCGCGCGGCTCGGCGAAGGCGACGTCGAATTCCGCCGAGAAGCGCAGCTGCAGCCCCCATCCGGCCTCATCGGCGAAGTAGCGCAGCAGGCTGGTGTAGTCGCGATACCGGACATTGAGCAGGTTGGTGCCGACCAGGCTCAGGCGAAAGATCCGCTGGTCGGCCAGGAACTCGACGCCGGCGCCGGCGCCGACCAGCACGTAGGCCGGGGGCGGCGCGCTGAAGTCGAGCTCCGGCTGGTAGCGACGCTGGCGCGCGACCGCCGTCGCGTTCAGCTCGACGTATCCGCGGCCCGAGACCCTGGTGTCGGGGAAGTAGTAGCGCCCCGCGAGCCAGTAGCGGTCGGCCGGCACGAGCGCGAGCGGGGCGTCCGCTCGCAGGTCGATCGCTCGCACCCACGCGGCGCTGCCCGCCAGGCCGAGGGGCAGGCGCGGGGCCCTCAGGTCGAAGCGGAGCTCGCCGCCGCCGAAGAACGCGTCGGTCGGCGTGAACGCGAACACCGGCAGCGGCCCGCGGGAGGTGCAGCTCAGCGGCGCGCACTGGCCCTCCAGGGGCTGCGGGAAGAAATAGATGTAGTCGTTGATATAGGCGGCGTGGCCCGAGGCCTCGACGAGCAGCCAGTCACCGTCGTATTGCAGGGTCGACTCGCCGCCCCAGGAGCGCTCGACCCCGATCTTCGAGCTGCCCACGCCGAGGATCGGGAACGATGGCGCGGCGCCGTTCATGAAGTTCTCGTCGACCGAGGGGATCCTCGCCGACGAGTTGAGCTGGAGCCGCGACGTGAACTCGGGCGCCCGGCGGATCGGCCGGGCGAGCAGCCCGAGCGTGGCCGACGCGGTGTTGAAGACATGCTCGCAGACGCCGCCCGAGCCGCTCGCCTTGCAGGTCCCGGCGTCCAGGCGCCCGCTCGCCTGTTGACCGAGATAGTCGCGCTCGTTGAGCTCGGCGACGCGGTGGAGCCCCTCGTAGCGCGCCCCGACCTCGAGCTCGACGCGCTCGTGGACGAAGCGCTCGATGTCATAGACCGCCCAGCTGTCCTGGCGGTAGTCGGGGATGAGCGTCGTCGAGGCCGTGAACCGATTGGTCTGGTGGCTGTAGGTGGTGCCGAGGGTGCCGACCAGCGACCACTCGCGCAGCTGCAGCCGCGCGTGCTCGAAGCGCAGGTCCGCGGCGTGGGTGGCGAGCCCGAAGCTGAACTGCGGCCCCTCCACGCTCTTGCGGACGACGTCGAACTCCTTGCGGTCGTTGAACTGGAACGAGTAGAGCGCGTGCACCTCGCCCGCGCGGCCGAGCTTGACGCGCGCGCGCGCGAACACGATGTGGTGCCAGATCTCCTGCTTCGCGCGCTCGATGGCGAAGTCCGCCCGGTAGGAGGCGACGTCGACGGGGATCCCGCCCGCGACGCTGCGGTCGAACTCCTCGGGCGTCGAGATCTTCAGGCAGGTGCAGATGCCCCCGCGCGCGCGCATGATGCGATAGCCGACGCCGAGGTCGAGGTCGTCGCTCGAGTAGCCGAGCTGCGTCCCGGCGTTCCAGGTCGAGGCGCCGGTGTTGTCGAGCGCGTAGCGGGGCGTCACCACGGCGCGATGCCGCGAGAGGTTGCCCTCGAAGCGCATGGCGAAGCCCCGGCCGCGCGCGGGGGCGTAGTCGAGGCGCGCCGAGCCGCCGCCGCCCAGCGGGTTCGAGAAGCCGACCGTGCCGACCTCGCCGCGCACGCCCGGGCGCTGCGGTAGGGGCCGCGACTCGAGCAGGACGACCCCGCCGATCGCCTTGGCGCCGAAGCGCGTGGTCCCGGCGCCCTTGATCACGGTGATCCGGTCGGCGCTGTAAGGGTCGACCTCGGGGGCGTGGTCGATCCCCCAATCCTGGCTCTCATGGCGGATGCCATCGACGAGGATGAGGTTTCGCCGGCC
>Ga0209480_10001122_pt1 | contig 19845 bp, 28 predicted proteins | sample JI61114C2DNA_FD_187501 | JGI IMG/M metagenome (GOLD analysis project Ga0209480, IMG submission 187501) | Wastewater effluent complex algal communities from Wisconsin, to seasonally profile nutrient transformation and Carbon sequestration -... | ecosystem: Engineered > WWTP > Effluent > Algae... | reverse complement strand
GCCATGTAATCGTTGGGTAATAAAGTAAGTACGAACACCGAGCAGACATGACTAGCGAGGAAAGGAAGATGGTGAACGAAAACGTCACGAATTCTGCCTGAAATAACTTCGGAAGCAGGACGCCCTCAAGTGTGACTACTTGATCGGTATCAGCAGGGCAAGCACAGATTCTGACCCCAATACTGCCAACAAACAGAGTCTGGAAAACATTATCTACAGCAAGTTTGAGGACTATGAGTTCTTAAATCACTGCGAGGGGTACTGGATTTATCCAGACCAATCCAAGGATACTGGAAAGCAGAGCAACCTTTCGCTTCAATTTTTGATAAGCTTCAAGAACTATCTGCAATGTGCATCGCGACTGGAGCAGCACTTGGAGTGATTCTACGTATAGTTATGACTATAATCTTGAAGCATGGCCGGTAGGACTTATGGGCTGGCCTTAAGCCCCTACGATGTACCCAAGGAAGTTAGACTACCACCTTCGCCATGCCGAGCTATGGACTAGCATAGCCCCGGCATTACTGTCCAACCTGAAAATGTATTGCTGTTTGTTTAGAACAAAAACGACTGTTTCGCTCGGTTGACGATCCATAACATCAATCCCAGGAAGATAAGCTACGTAGTCAAGGCCAGCAGCCGTGCGTTTTACAAGGTGTCTGAGCCTTGTGGCAATGTGTTACCGGGAGAGATGAAGGTTATCTACCTCAAACTGTCCGGGTGTAGAAAGACTGAAGAGCGACTGAAGGATCGTTTTCGGCTGTAGATAGCAACAGACCCAAGCTGCCTTCCAGACGTGTACAGATACAAGATTGCCATGTAATCGTTGGGTAATAAAGTAAGTACGAACACCGAGCAGACATGACTAGCGAGGAAAGGAAGATGGTGAACGAAAACGTCACGAATTCTGCCTCGGGTGCATACGAAATGGCTTCAAGGTTCAGCTCTCAGATGCTGACCCAAGCAAGCAAAACAATCATGGGGCAGAATCCAACTCGCAACATGAAGAACAGGGGGATTAGCCTTCAGAACCAGATAACAATGAACGGCGTGAAATTTCAGGTACAGTCTGGCAACAACTAAGGGATATCGAAGTAGCAAACGGCTGGACTAGCTCACCTATCAAAAGGGATTGAGATAAGCTCAAAGGGAAGAACTCCTGGCAAGTATCAAGCGACTGGAGATCAAATATCGTCAAATTCGACTTGAAAAAGGAGAACTAGTGGTCAAGTGGTACCTTGTCGCAATAATCGGCGGAGTCATCTTTGGCATGCTCGCTAACCTGTTCTTCCTTGATTGAATTTTGGTAGCTCGCAGGCATATATTTAACATCTTTTTCGTTAGCAGAATGCGCAAAGCACCGATTCCCAAATAAACTGTACGCCTGCAGTAACAAGTAGATCAACCTAGCCAATTACCGAATCACAACTGAGCAATCCACACACTCCGCCCACACTAACGCTCCCTATCAACCACAGTTCATATTCGAGATGCTCAACAGCAAGCAGTCTGCAGACAGTCGGAGAGGCGAGGTTGCAGCATTGAGCGAACAACGGTTTGAAAGGGTGCTGAACGATCTTAATAAGAGTGGCAGCAGCGTGCATGCAGACAAACATATGAATGAGTTGGAGGAATAACGTAAGAAGTTCGCTGAGATGAAGCTGGAGAACTTGGGAAGGATTGAACGATACAAGGAAGAGAATGAACAACTGATGGTTGAGAGAGATTAGCTCGAAGAAAAATGTTTCGATCTCAAATAAACTGCGAACTAGCTTCGGTAAGCATTATTAGCAGCCCAGCAAGAGTGTCAGAAGCTCAAAACCGCTAACAAACATCTGGAGGAATCGTATGACACTCTAAAAAAGAGAATGGCGACTTCCGAGTACAACTTAAAAGTGATGAAGGAGAACAGAGATCTAGCAGGCAAGGTTGAACCAAAACCTGATCGGCAGCAGATACGAGAGGTCTACGACAGTGTTGAGCAATTTCTAAAGTCTCGAGTCGAGGAGTTTACGAAACAGTTGAAGGCTCATCGAATGAACACCCAATTGGAGACCGTGCTTGAGAATTTCCTGCAGGAACTTCTCCACGTCAATTATATCTCAGTCAACAACTTCAAAAGACACTCAAAGAGTGTCTACGAAACCGAAATGGACTTGAGTCACGACAACAGTTCTACCAACCCAGTGGATAACCCACTTGTGCTGCTCAATGTAGAAAAGTTCCGTCTTGACAAGTCGCTTGAGAGGTTAAGGAACATCGACAAGAAAGAGGGTTGGCAAACCCGACCCAACAACGAACCCTCCAGCACTTTCATGACCTACAATAAGCGGAGCAGGGAGCCCGAGGAGCAGGATACCCAATTTCGAACGAGTTTAAGCGTGCTCGGACCTATCCATACTCAAGACAGAGCCAGTCGGTCGAAGAGCAAGCGTAGAAGGATCTTTGACTGAGCTGCTATAGCTTTATATCTCGCTGCCCGATTGATTGACTATTGGATCCATCAGTAATAGTTCCCGACCTTTGTCTCCAAGTCTTTGAGCTGCATTACACAAAAAGTACCTTCCCAAGGGTCTTTGCTATGCTTTCTTGGGTTTAGCGGTTCTCTCTCTTGATTTCTGTCAGCGATTCCTGGACCGTTCTGTTCTCTTGCCTCTGCTGCTCTTCCGAAAGCACTGCATCGTCTTGTAATTTGTTTAGCTTGTCGCTTACGAACTTCTTTAGCTCGGCAGGGTTATTATGGATCTTTTCCTTCATCACGTGCATCACTCTCACCAACTGCTCTACCTACAGGTGAAAGGCTGAATAATCCTTATCCACCTGCGTGAAGTTGACCTTCATAGGTAAGCCTGGTTACATTGGCGCTTTCGATATGTGACTTGGCGCTGCCGGATTGTTCTCCCAACGTCTTATCTGGAGACATCTGCGACTTGTTGCCGACAGTTACCCTTGAAGTCATTTAATAAATAATTCAGTGAGGGCTCAAGGAATGACCATGGGTGCGGATTTGTCTCAGGTTCTGCACAACCTTCCTCAACTTGTCTTCGTGTAACACAGTCTTTGGTAGCTTCAGGCGGGCGTGATACTCCACAACCTTTTCGTCCAGCTTCAGAGGCGGCTATGGCTCCTTTGGCGCAGGTTTAGGCTTGCCATATAGCTCAACCACTTCGCTGGCAGGAACGCTGAGGGCCGTCAGATAGTCCTTCTTCGTATCGACGGCCTACTCGTGCTTTCTGTAAATATCTTTTAACAGCTTTATTTCCTCCTTTTCAAGCTCCTTCAAGTAGCGTTGCTTTTGCTGGCGTTACGTCAGCAACTATTGTGCTGTCTTTTCGTTGGTTGTAAGCGTTTCCTTCACCCTCCCGTTCCAATAACGTATGTATTCTTGCCTACCACTCTCGAGAGAGTTTCTGAGGTCTTCATGCCGTAGACGCTTTGACTCATGAATCTTTGACTTAATATCCCTAACCGCCTCTTCGTGTTCAATAGTCATCTGTTTTATCTGCTGTGCCTCCTCTGCCTTGACCAAATAGCTGGCCATCGTAAGATCTTCCATCATCTCTCTGTGCTGCTGCTTCTTTTGGCGGTTCAGTTCTGCCTGCTCTTCAAGGCGTTTGTTATCGTAAGTCCTGTCTCGTACTTTCTTGGTTAGGCAGCTCTTACGTGCTGCAAAATCGAATCAATGTCTTTCTTCTTCTCGACGGCAGCTCTGAGACGTGACTTGTTGTTGGATATTCTCAGCTCCTCCATTCGCTTCTGCTCCTTCAAAAGGGCCAGTCGATTCTCAAGAGCCGATATGTCTTTGTCAACGTGAAAGAGATGCAGCTTCTCGACGCCGACCGAAATCGGGTTCTCAGGATGATCTTCTTCGTCCGCTTCTTGCAATTTTTTCATAAAACAATAATTATGTGGGTTATGCTCGGCACAAATTGAATTATCGAGAACACTATTTGTTTCCTTTGATAAGCCTTCGTTATTGGAGGGCACTGACTTGCGACTGCATAGAAAGCTGTCGCCTGTGGCTGTCCCTCCACTAACATTTAAGTTGAGGTCCACATTATAAGCCACCATTTTCCGTTCGTCAGCTATTATGGGTCGATCCTTATTTACTTTGCCGAATTCATGGAACCCAAGCAGGTGCTAACAAACGTTGCCACCTTTCTTCCGTCGCCTAAGACAGCCCGAGGTAACTTCAGAGAGACTCAGGGTATCCCAGCAGCCTCGATATCAGTCAGAACAGGCTCTTGTACTTCAACAGTTCGGTCGCAGTTATTAGCCAGCTGACTAAACCCCCCATAATTTTATACCACTCAAGCGTAGTCACCGCTGCGTCTTTCAGCCGAGACGGAAAGTTTGTTGCTTCTTCCGATTCGGAAGGCAAGCTCCTCATCCACACAATCTTGGAAGATAAGGCTGCACTGACCAAATCTATCGACTTCTGCTTTTCAGGGAACGTGAAGTGCATAGCCTGGAGCACCGACAATAAGACAGTAGTCGTAGTGGGGGAGGGAAAGAACGTGTTCGGCCGAATCATAAATTTAGAGTCCGGGTATGCTCAGGGAGATATCTCACAAGTGTCAAAGAATCTTCTGACAGCTGCGGTTCGATCAGATAAACCATTGGCATTGTGCGTAGCTGGCGAAGAAAGCAGTCTGAAGTTTTATGAAGGCTCTCCCTGTCTGTTCATAAAAAGTGAAAACCAGCATACAAACTTCACCAATCAGATCAAATACAGCCCCGACGGTCAGTATTTGGTCAGCGTCTCCAGCGATAAGAGGATAGTTCTGTATGATGCAAAGACAACGTCGTTGCTGAGGGCCAAACAAAATGCGCATGAAGCTGGGATAATGGGAGTTGATTGGATTGGAAGTGACAAGCTGGTCACCTGCTCCAACGACAAACTCATTAAAATTTGGAGTTTGGAATTTGAGGAGCTCAAGGTGTTGAAGATCAAAGATAATCCAACTTTGGATGATTTTCAAGTTGCAGTGAGATCCAGTGGGGAGGATATCTATTCGGTATCCCTGAATGGCAATATCAACCACTTCAAGCAGCCTCTCACCAGCAACAGCTCCCTCCCAACTGATATTTATGAAGGGCTATCAGGACAACCCGTGCGTCTGTTAGTTGATTCCAACAACTCCACCTTTTACGTCATTGACAGTACTGGCAGAGTCTGTAATACTTTACTCATGTAGTCTATTACAACAAGGAAGGGAACCGACTCTCGACATTCAAGAATACCAGCGACACTAAAATGTTTTTCAAAGGGGACCTCGCTCAACCTTGGCTGTACGTCTTGACAGGAGATGGGTTCGTCAGGAAGTATGACGTCTCAAGCAAGACTCAAAAGTAATGCAAGTAGCGATTCAGATCAGAAGAAAAGGTTGGGAACTATCTGGCCATAGCAGCAGATCCCCAAGATCCAGAGAGCTACGTGTTGGCTGGGGACCGAAACTTAACTATCTTCAAAAATGGAGCAAGGAAGGATATCAAGAACGACCATGAATCTCATTCTGTTCGGTTTGGTGCGAACGGTGTGATCGCAATAGGCACTATCAAAGGTCAGGTTGTCATCTACAGCGGAGACCTCACTTAGCTGCACACTTTCAAGAGCTCAAGCGTAAAGATTACAGAGCTCCGGTTTGACAATTAAACTCTCTATGTCGGTGACTCTTCAAAGATGATCAACTTGTGGAACTGGAAAGCTGAAAAGGCATCTGAACTGAATATCGGATTCCACACAGGCTTGGTGTATGACATCTGTATAGGTTCCAAGGTCATCGTCAGCGGTGGTGTCGATAACAAGGTCATCATCTCCGATAAACTCAAACAGGAAAGACTGTTAGAGTTGCCCCATCATCACAAAAGAGGAGTCATGGGAGTTGGAATATTGAACAACTGTTTAGTGACGACAGGAGGCGACATGCTCGTTCGAATGGTTCGGTTGGAGGCCTTTGCTGAACTGTGAATGCCTGTACGGGAGATTATAAATTTATTATTAAAATATCGATGTACGATACCAGCCTGGATGAAATCCTTGATACTCTGAAGCAGTCAATTGGGAGGAAGCAAGTCACGACACGACCAACGACTGACCACTCCCTCTGCGGCATGTCTGCAAAGAGCAAATCAAAGAAATCGACCCTTCCTGATGAGTACAAGTCCAATGTTTTTGAGAAGCTCTACAGCGAGGTATACTTGAAATTACTCAGCGAATCCTCATGAAGAACAGAAAGATGAAACTCGAGTACGAGACAAAGCGGAGTCGAGATGAAGAGGAGGTGCAGAGGTGTACTTTCTCACCGAACATTCGCAGTCGGCTGAGTACTACACCACGCGACGATGAGTCGTTCTATATTCGAAATCTGGAGTGGCAGGAACGTCGTAATCGCGAGGTGAAGCGCCAGCAGTGTTAGCGAAATGAGTAAAAGCTGAAAGATGTAACCCTGACTCCTCGCATTGTAATGTGCCTGGCTAAAGCAGAATGAATACAAGCAGCAGAAGGAGAACAATCACAATACGATCGTCAAGAAGAATGGGGTGACCAACTTTTTGAATCGGCAGAAGAAGGCTCAGGTGGAGAGAGACTACATCAGCTTTCGTAAGGCTGTTCCGAATTCGCATACTTGGAACGTCAAGAAGGGCATCTTCTCCGAGATTAAATGAAGTGTTTAATATGATTTTTTCGAAGAACAGCCAATGAAGGAACTGCGATATAAGCATCCCTCCCAAACGAGAGTGAATGAACTCGAGAGTCTACTGCTTCTCGCCAGAAGGACACGTCGGCAGTCAATGCTGACACTGCCGGTTATTGACAAGGATAAATACGGAGCGAAAGATGCTGAGCCGATAAACATCAGTAAATCAAAGCTCTACGACATTAGGGAATTTCGCAATACAGTATCCAGGAACTCAAGGCTGCCAAGCCATTCCATAGCGAAGCAGAGTCTGTACAGTATAATGCCGTGCATTTCTCAATCAAAGCTCTCTAGCTACGAAGAATGTGTCAAGCAGAAGGACCGACGAACCAGAAGCATTCAAAAGTAAGAGTTCAACCACTTATCTTCCCTGTAGAGAAAAAGAAGTGACTGGCTTCACGGGAAACGAAGTCAAGGAGGAAGTGACATATTTAATGAGTCAGCCAACCACAGTGTATACGACTTTGGCATCAAACATGAGTAGTTGCTCGAGGAGGAAGAGCAAGAAGAAGCTGAGGATTAATCTACTTTGAAAGAAGCATCGAAGAAATCCAAAATCGAAGACCAAAGCTCTTCTTTGATATTTAAAGCAGCAGCTACTGTCGTCAGTGAAGATAAACCACCAAAAAGAGACCAGATAGAGGCATAAAAGAAGTTGAAGCAATCGTCAGTGCCCCCTAGAGACAGGAAGAATCGTGCAAGCTAATTCTCAAGATTGATGAACAAATAAAATACCACTAAGAGTCGAACTCGGAGTCTTTTCCAAAAGATAAAACGGAGAGTGGAAAGCGTGCTGAAAACCACTCATGATAACTGTACGAACCAGCCTTGGAGGGAGTGTGCGTCCTTATCGCCCTCTAGTAAAGCCAAGGAAGCGGAAAGGCATTAGTTTTGCAATCCGATTAGCTAGCTCGAGTAGACAGAAGTTGATGAATTGGAAGTAGAGAAGCAGTTGGGATCACCACCTTGTTAGGAAGCAAATATCGTAGCAATCGGAAGAGAGACTTGTGAGCTGAATACAGATCCAACCAGAGGAATCAACCAACAGATTTCGGAAATTCTGGAGAACTTTGGTGGTAATCTGCACTATCCTAACTTCAAATAAACTTCGTCCAGCAGGGATGCAAAGTTAGATAACATCAACTTGCTGATGGAGGAATTAGCCACAATCAACCAACTTAGAACTCGCCAGAGAATGTAGCGCTAACAGCAATTCAGAAATTAGTTAATGAGACTGCAAAATGTCACCAACCCGGCACAGCATTCTAACTCAGAGGATTGCAACAGCGAACTTATTCAGAGAACTCCGAACGATCGGAGGCTGGTGGCTGTGGAGAGAGTGTAAAACATGAAAGCGACCAATAAAACCCTAAATAGGGAAAAATAGCCGAAGCAACAATAGATAAAGGCCCCAAATAAATAGCTGCGTCGTATCCTTTACGAATGTAAAAATAAACTGCCTCTCCTCTTTTCATAACTTGTTGCCTCAGCTTCTGATACAATGATTGCCTGACATTCATCACTCAGTTGCCGTACTGCAGATAGATCTCTAATTCCTCGATAAGTTCATTGATGTTGCGAGCAACTCTCACCTTGGGGTTTCCCATATGCTCTCTGGCGACTCGTGATTGCTTGTCGTAGATCATTATCAAGGCCTCTCCCTTCGACATTGAGTCGATTTCGCTTGCATAAAGAGCGAATTGGGGGTTCAACACAATGACTTTTTTGTTTCCTGCTGCCTCAAAGATGCGCTTTGTTAAGGAGCTGTGGTCGTGATATTGTGAAAGAATCATCCGATTTTGTAACCGACTCAGAGCGTGATCTTGAACTTCAGAATCTTCGTAGTAACTGATGAGCCTTGGGGCTGAGCTTTTAAGTGAGCTATAGGTTTTTTGAAGGCCTTATTTGTTGCTAAGCCTTTTAATTTCCTGTCGAATATCGTCACAAATCAGGTCGATATCGTCTTCGTGAATCCATTTCAACTTTGGGTAGCGCGCCTTTTGAGCTTTGTAGTGATGTCCCTTCGGAATGACCACACAAGAGAATAATGAAAAGTTTCGGAACCTTTCAATATTCTCAGGAACCTGGTCGACCACCAACACCACGATCTTCTGAGGGTCGAGTTGGGTTATGATGTGGTCCAGCTCATTCGAAGAGAAGAATCTGTGAGTGTCAAAGTGGAGGAAACGTTCACTGACTTGGTCAATGGTATCGTTCAGTTTTTTGAAGACTAATTGGCAGTCTTGACGGCTGACAGGTTTACTGCGTGACTTCGTTTCCTTCGAAATCCCAACGAGATCATGAAGCCTAGTTACTCTGAGTTCCTTCGGACTTTCGGCAGGACGTGACATTTTCACGATAAAAGCATTTGGTTGTTCTAACACAGCTGGTAAATGTGTCTGAGCCTCGTCGATAGGAAATACGAATATCGTTCCGTACTCGTTGTATCTCACGAATCTCAGGTCTTCGTTGAGATAGTAAGGCTGCACTTTGTCCTTTTTGCTGACAAATTTGTATAGTTCGTCAGTGAGGTACTTTCTTGAGTCAGGAACCAGATAAAGTACGCCTTGACGACCCGACTCCACACGAGAACCCCTCAATGAACCTGACCTTTTTCTAATTCTTCTCTACCCTTCACTGAGCTCCCTCACTTTTCCAGATTGAGGAACCACGACATACTCCTTTTGCCCAGTACTTGTTGTATAGTATATTGACCCGCTGCTATTGTGACGATCATAGTGGTGGTGATTTGAAGTTCGATGATCGTTGTGGTTATGGGTCGTTGTAGTATATGTATGTTCGATTGGTGATCTGCTGGTAATTTCGATGGGGTCTCCGTGATATCTCTTATCGATCATCTGAGTAATCTCCTCAAGTTGCAGCCCGTTTTTCACATGCCTATTTATTGTTGTCTGCGAATCTATCTTCAATGGGGTCGTCGATTCCGTTGATTTGATGTTTGGTGATATATATTGTCTGGGACTGTAGTCGTTGGTCGAGTACGTCCTCTCGACAGTCTTTCCGTTTGACAAAGACCTGTCAACTCGTTTCGTAAACACTTCAATACCATTTTCAATTCGACGTTCATAGTCTTTTAGATCGATGTGAGGGCTTAGATTCTTCGAATCAGCATATCGAGTTGAGGTATCGAGAGTGCGAGTATACTCTCGGACAGTCGGCTACACGACTCTGACGTGGTCAAAGATCGGCTGCCCCTCTACTACCCGATGATGGGATACTCGATGATCTCGAGTCTCATGCACTCGGGATGGGCCAGTTTCGGTTATCTTGACAGAAGAAATAGAGTTTGCGGTGTCTCCGACTCGAACTCGATGGTCAATTACGTGGTCAACAAGTGTGCTCGGTTCGACGTTGGTTTCGACGTATTCTTTCACGTAGGTTGTCACTGGAGAGTTGTTAGTTTCTAATCGATAATGAACTCGACTGCTTCCAGCAGCATGACTGTTGTTCAAAATATTCATTGTCGACTCTTGAAGCCTGCCTCCCATCAATGCTCGGGAGCGCCCAGATGGGGATAGCATGTCGATGGATGGCAGCACCTCTCTTATTTCCTGTACAATAGCTGCTGAAGCATCAGGAGGATGGACCCTGATTTATTATCGAACGACTCGATTTGCACGGGATCTTCTCATGGACGTCTCCAGCTCAACAATCTCTTCGGGAATTGACAATTGAGGAACTTTGATTTCCACAACTCTTGATGTCCGGCCGATCTTTCTCCCAAGAGAAGAGTCAATTTCAAGGTGAGTATGCTAGTTGATAGTCTCTGTTTCCTTGGTCTTAACAGTGGTTGTGACTGCAGGAATGACGGTTGAAGTTTGGGTGATATACTCAGTTGTAGTTGGATAATCTGTATTGACATCGATTGTCCTCCTTTCGACTACAGGGTAAGGAATCTCTTTAATGATCACCCTCGAGTGATGAATTTAGTGGTCGTGTCGACACGGACTTGGAGGTTTTGGGGCTTGTTGGATAGTTTCGTTGATGATTTTGGTGATGATTGGGATTTACAATACGCGAGGTTCGATTGTCGTAGTGGTCACGATCTATTCGACAACGCGATTTCCTGGTTTCACTTCAGTTGTAATCGTTTTAGTTGTTCCACCAACAATTGTTGTTGTTGTGTTGTTAATGTTTGAGTTGAATCGAGGATCCGGACCATTGTTCGTCTGAATATTTACAGTCGGTGCTGGTAAGGGATTTATAGTGGGGGTGGGATTTACAGCTGGGGTGGGATTCACATTCGGGGTGGGATTAACAGGTGAAGGGTTGGGAACAATTGGTACGTCGTTTCCTCCTATTCTACCTGGAATTACGCTCCGAGGGCGATTAATCGGATTCAGATAGTCGGATGAATTGAAGTTTCTTGGATCTGCGCTATGAAGTCTGGCGAGTTGTCCACTTGAATTATTGGAAGTTCCCACCGATACGTTGGATTGGTTGAAATATGGTAGTTGGTTGGTACTGGGAATACCGAAGTAAGGAGGCCTATTTACTGCTCCGACATAAGATGTTCTGATAGGTTGGACAGAGGCATTTTGAAACCCTGAAAGGTCCCGGCGAGTAGCGAGAGGTGGACCAATATTAAGCCTTGGGGCGCTGATGACAGAGTTGATGACTTGGGTTGGACTATTTCCAGTCATAATACTGGGGTTGCCAAACACAATACTCCTTTCAGCACTGTGAATCGGTCTGTTGTTTATTCTCACTTCGTTGTTGATCAAATGGTTCCTCATTTCATCGAAGTTATGAGTTACCAGCTAAACTGATGGGTGATGGTGTGGAGTGTTTCCATAGAAGATGACCTTCATATTATCTGGGAGGCGAGAGAGTACTTCTGCGCTTCTTTCTGCAGGGGCAATCAGGTAGTGTTTTTGATTGCTAGCAGCAGGGAGGATTGGAATTTGACGCACTACATTATAGTTCACTGGAAGCATCGTGTAAAACTGCTTGTAGCCGCTGTCATGGAAGTCCATCACGTACACCTGAGGGTCAACAGCATTATTCGTTATGATGCTGGTTGGTCTATTGCTTATTCTGTTAGAAGACCTGAGTCCAGGGCTCAGCGACCTTGACATGATAGACTGGGGTTGAAGAGCTCCATGATTGATAATAGCTCTGCTACTGGTCAGGCTGCTATTAGACTCTTGGATAGGAGCCAACATAATTGATTGTTTGTTGCCAGCAGCTTGCAGTCTCTCGATCATTCTTCTCAGCTAATTTTCGACTACAGACTTATCATTGGCGATAAGGTCGCACTGGCCTCGATTATCTTCAATTTCAGTTGAAGTGTTGAACAATATAACTGTTAGGCGGTGACTATCCGATTGACGAAGAGTTTCCAGATCTTGGTAGATGCTGTCGATATCAGAGCTGCTCACTACCAACAGTTGGAGTTTATTAGGCCGATCCTGCATCAATAAGAGCCCTCTAATTTCGTTGAATTCAACCATGGGACTTTCCTTGAAGTTGTAGAAGATTTCGTTCATCCGATGATTGAACTCTTTGTTCTTGCTCCGAAAAACGTAGAGTCCCAACGGCTTTGCTTGTTAGCGTTGATCCAAAGGTAGCTTTGACAGAGAACCCAGTGCACTTGGAGTAGCACTTTGGTATGTCACTGAATTTCCCATGACCTTAACCATTTCTTTGACGAGTTCCTAACGATTAGTGGCTACGACCGCCGGTATACCGTTTGTGCTGATGAGATTGGGGTAGCATATCACGCGAGTGCGAGACTTATCGTGCCTACTGAAAGCCTTTGTGGCAGCTTCGTTGAGAACTGGTTGGCGCGTGAAGAGCAAAACGAGCTTATCCATGTCAGAGTATTTCTGTTGAATAAGGTCCTGCCCATTGACGTTGGTGATGTTGGCGGTGGGATACCGACTGTTGAGATCATCGCGAAACTTCATGAGCTCTCCGTAGAGAGGTGGTTCGAAGTTCCAGCACTCAACGAGGGTAGGTTGGCTCATTAAATAAATTAATTCCGCCGATGGCTTGATATTGATATTCAAACCTCTGGCACTGATAGTCATGATCTATCGAGCAATAAGAACGCAATACAAATGGTCGGACACTTGGAAAGCGTTTCATTCAAGGCAACCTTCATTATTAGCCAACCTTGGAGCGCTTTTCTTTTGTTAAATATGAACTATATTCAAACTTAGATCACCTTTTCCATACGCCGAACAATGACTTGTAACTTTTCGTTCCTTGTTAATTTCCTAAAGTTACAGGAGACTTCCAGTCCCGGTTGCTCTCTGCTGAAGTCCTCTATTGCAAGTCTCCTTGCATCTTCGTTATCACATTCCACACGCTGCGTAGGCTAACTTAGTCACGAACGACAAACCTTCATGCTTGGAGGCCATCACTGCCTAGAACTGTCGAAGCTTATCCATCAGCTCCTTCTGCCCTGCTGTCAGCAACTGAATTTTCTGGTCTAACTGTTCGATGCTGTTGCAATGCACACTACGCTCCATTTGAGAGTCGCTAAGGCGTTCGATACTTTCCTGGATTGCGCTGGAAAGCTTCAAATAGTTGTCCTCGATTTTCTTGCACATTTAAGAGCTGTATCAGGAATTCCTTACTGGCCTTCTTCGACGAACTGCAGAATACTGTTGTTAGAAATGCGATTTACGGCATCTCTGATCCCTTCCATTTCCCTACGGATTTTTCTCAGTTGAGGTGATTAGCGACCAGCCAGTTCAAACGGATCTCTCTCCAGCGACTCCTAAAATGAGTCGACTTCGGGAAGCTTGTCTTCCGACCAGCAGACTGGTCTTGAGTTGCGAACCTTGATGGCTGAAAGTTCTTCTCCTGGAAATCGAATTGACATCTTCAAAACTTTCTCTTTCAGCTCCTCGAAGTCTCTATGATATCGACTGTTGCAATCCAACAGCGAAGCATAGTGCTGGTTCAAGGTCTGCCGAACAGTGTGGTCGATCAAGGTGTCAAGGTTGTTTGCAATTTAGAGCACTAAAGTAGATGCCTTTTCGCAGTGCTCCTCGTTCTGCCTGCTGCGCTGCTCTAGCTGCTCCTGCATTTAAGACGATACTACCTTCCGAATTTCTTCTCGAAGTAGCAGCTGGAACTGTGGGCACTCCAGCACTCCTGCGATAATTTATTACCGGTCAAGCATATTCATAACTTTATAGCTCTGCTAATTCCACATCACCGGTCTCAAAGGTACTGGTAGACCCTTTCTATTTTACACAACATTGAAGATCACCAGCCGAATGAGTATTCCATCGAAACAGTTCAGAATAGAATTGGTATCGCAGGAAGAAACGATGGGGGCTCAAACAAACTCGAATATGTGGCTTTCCAAAAGTCAATCAACAAGAGGTACAAATCGATCAGAGTTTCGCGCGTAGATGGTACTTGGAATCAACGTGGAAGTATTACTGCGCATTCCTCAAGACCGAATCAAAATGTGCTTCATCAAGCTTTGAGTCGATCGGTTCATCCAAGTAGGTCGCTCCTACCATGAGTTTGTCCCCAACGCCGTAGATTGTGACATGGCTGCCGCTGTCATGTCTTGCTGTCAGCATATAGTTCACCTTGTTCACATTCTTGTACACCAGCAAGTTTCCCTTCTTGCCGCGAAGGTTGTTATCATTGAAGAGTTTTTTGCTGCCAAGGCCGGTACAGTTCATCACAACTTCTTCCTTTAGAGCCACCACATCATCTAGGTTCTCGAATTTCCTTTGGATAATCTCCACTCCTCGAAGTTTAACCTCAGTCATCAGCTCCTGCAAGAGCTGGTCAGTAATCAGAAGTATGGAGTCAAACTCAAGAAATTTGTGCTGACCTCCTTTCCCAAAGTCCACCTGCACAGGGGTGTACTGGTCAATCAAGAAGGATGTGTTTATGCGCTTGAGTTCTTTCTCGGTTGAAAAAGCATCATATACTTTAGTGGGCCGAATTGAGCGGTATCTTCGGTGTGCAATGCATTACTGGTAATACTCGAATGACAGCTTAGCAAGTGTTTCGTGTTTTAAGTAGTCCGCTTCCAGGTCATACCCACCGGGTTGCCATTTCCCTGCAGCAACTTGCGAGGTTAGCAGGTTGTCGGTTGCGTTCGGCTTCGGGACAGTCTCGGTATAGATGCGCACTGGATACCCTCGTTTTGAAAGTTCGATGGCCGTGAACAGTCCCATGATGCCGCAACCTAGGACAGCACAATCCACGTTCTTTACCTTGGATGGACCCACGTAGACACCTACAGACTTCGCAGAGATGTAACCACTGCCAAACGCCAAAGAAATGCCTGCTCCTCCATGCCCATAGTTGTGAAAGATGTGCTTTCCTCGAAGGTATTCGTGCTCCAAGCGGACTCCTCCTTTCCGATAAGGTCGTAACTAAACAGCTTTGTAAAGCAGGTTTTCAGGAGAAAGATCAGGAAGTGGGAGCTTGACTGCAGAGCGGCTTTAAATTTCCATGGTCGTGAATAAATAGTTATAAGCCAGCTGCCTAATGAATCAATGTAAATTTGGATGGAATATCCGCATATACCGATCTGGATTGTATTTTTTATTTATGGAGTCTCCTGTCAGAAGAGTATAGAATCCTGCAAATGAGTTGCAGTTCTATCTCACAAGTGCAGCATCCATCACCAGTCTCTTCTCAATCTTCGCGATCGTCAGGCATCAGCAGCGCATCAATAGGGTCGATAAAAAGATTCGGTTTGTCGAGAGAAAACCTGTCTACAGTCCAACTGAACTCCTTAAAAGCCTCGGCAGTGAACAAACTGCAAAATCGGCAGGCTTTACCCCAATATACGAAGGACAGACCTTAACAGGATTTCGAGGTGAGGCTCTCATCAAAGTAATGGTGTGTGCTATCAAAAGGGACAAGTTGACCGAATTCCAGGAGGCGATCCACCTCTAATTTCTGTCCCAAAGGGTATGTTTAGCCGAAGCATTGAATCGGTGTTGAGAATTCGGTACCGAGAGGAAATTTATTCGAACGATGCAAGTGATCCAACCCGAGGAAGGTATGTAATCAACCTGAAAAGAGTATTGGAGAACTGTCAAGTGGAGATGCACAAAGAGTTTCTGGTGAGGGACCAGAACCAAAGTGTCGTTGTAAGTAACTACGTAAATTGACTTTGGGATGTAGGATCGAATCAACTATGAAAAGGCTCTGGATATCCTCCGGTATACTGAAGAAAGGAGAGGAATGATGCCTCACGAATTCCTGTTCACACTGGGAGTCTTATCAGTCAAATTCATTGCGCAGCTGTTCTTTAAGAATATTGACGTGAGCACATTCAGAGGCATCAGTGTGGGTGTGAGGGACAGCGAAGTAGGCATTAAAATCGGAAGTGGTGTGGCAGTCATCGGCGAGGTTATCTACAACTTTGCCAGTAACACTCTCCGTATTGATAAGCCCGAGCTGATTCTCAACGAACGGCTGTCGTACCTCACCGAGTTGCACAAGGAGCTTGATGGGTTAATCTACAATCGCAACGTCTGGACAGTGGTTGCAGTAATCAGCAGCCTTTATCTTGGGCGGCAAGTTTTTAAGTACCTGCGCAAGATGAACCGGCTGCCCGATTGGATTGCTCGGCACTTACCCAGCTGACTGATACATCTAATTCATAAGATACAACGGTTGTTTTATAGAAGGCTCCTATCTAATCGATGTCCTTGAACAACTTGTCCGGGCCGTACGCTAGTAAAGCAGATCACAGCTTGTATTCCTGAATACCTGCGTAGCTCAGTTGGTTAGAGCGTAAGTCTCATAATCTTAAGGCCGCGAGATCGAAACTCGCCGCGGGTAGATTTTTAGTTTTTCCTCCTGGCTCCGGCAAACATCCATTCGCCGAAAGCAACTCACTGCTCAGATCCAGCAAGTTGCCAAACACTACTGCTGGTATTTGCAGCATCATCGCGATACCCCAGTGTTTCTGCAAACTCATCTGAGCATTACTTTACCTTCTTGCCCGAGGATACCGCTATTCACGTGAATGCTCGGGTACCTTGAACTCAAAAACAAAGCTTTAGCAACGCACACTCTCCCTTAGCCTATTTTGAAGAACGACCAATTAAAGGAATCATCGTTGTGGTTTCGATTGGTCCTCCTTCGACTTTCTCGATGCCAGATGCTTCAACGCCAACCAAACTCAGGTTCGGAACTAATTGCTCGAAGAGCTGACATCCCAAGGTACTGATTAGTCGACTGATAGATCATGCAGCTGGGCAGCAGCAAGAAGTAAGTGATCTTCGTGATCCTTCAATGCAATACGGTAGGCAAGCAAATAAACCTTCCTCGGAAGAGTAGAAGACTACATTAGAGATGACAGTCATTCATGTGTCTTGACAGTAAAATAACAAATATGGCTCACTGCTTTCATACCGCTATCGGTAGCCGTAGTTTGAACTCTCTTGGACCCGAGCGTCGTTGAAATGATACCACTTGTTGTTGATAGGGTTTCTGCAGTCAGCCGTGTAATGTCCGAAGTCTATGCCGCCGGTGTGACTCACCACTCCTACCAGTGTATATCTGATATCCCGGCTATTGGATTACCGATGAAGGTACTTGCTCAGCTCCAGCCTTTCTGAAAAGGACACTTGTGTACTCACCTTTTCTTTTTTCCAACGACCATATGCAAAACGTTTAAGATGTACGACTAGCACACGAGGTAATTTGAACAGCGAAAGCTTTCTTCTTGAAAGTCGTGGCTCTACCTTATGAGTCGATGTACTTTTGCAGTTGCTGCAGAAATAATCCTCTGCCAGGGTTTCTTCTCGGAAAAAGCCTTCCAAGAGACTATGAAGACTCACAGAAGATTCGTTTCTCGGGAAGCTCAGCGACATGTCTCGGAAGTTATCGAATGCGATAGACTCACTCCCGCATCTGCTGCAAGTCACTTGCGACATCAGCTGTCCACTAAAGAAATCTATCACGATCGAGTCGTCACGCAGTTTGTTATACGACCACCACTCCTCGCTCTATGTTGATTAACTTTTGTACGATCTGAGTGACGCTTTGCCTGGAGATGTCTGCTGCGAGCTATCGATAAGGTGCCGACTTTTTGTCAACGCGTGATAAGTCTTCGCCCATACATTCGAGAAGGTTGACAAGCAGCTCCTGGGCGTCTTGCTGGGAGTATCCGAGAAACTGGGACTGGCGACTTCCTAGAGCCTGTTTGAGCTCAGAAGGAGTTTAGTTTTTGTTCGATGACTCTCCACAGACATTGGAAGCAAGCTTTGCGTACTGCTCTGCAACACGACCATTAGGTTGAAGCTCTTTTAAGTACTGTCCGCCAATGAAGTATTCGTTGAAATTGGGAATATTGAAGAGGCATTGTAGAGTAGCGTTCCTGAATGATTTAGTGACTGTACATAAAGCAGGTGTTGCCGATATTGTTGAGTCCCACAAGCCCAAACCCTCGAACAACTCTGATTGTTTCAGCTCTCGAAAAAGTACTAGGCTTGCTGGTTTCAATGACCTGCAGTGCACTTCCAGGTCTTTCTCTCGCATCTTGCCTCCTAGACTGGATCTGCTAGGGCTCTTTTCGGTTATTTCCCGATTGAATCAGCTGCTGCTGATGCTGCTGGTGATGCAGTTGCTGAAAGTAGCGCTGTCGTTAGTGCTATCTCTGCTTTTACCTCTCTATGAACTCCTTTTTCTGCTGCTAGATCCTTTGGATGATGCTTTCCTGGGTCGACTGAGCTGATTCCTTCTACTTCAGCTTTTCGAAGGCTCTTGAATTGCTTTCAGTTGCCTTGTCACGGACTACTGAAACGGGATGTCCAGGCTCGTCCATGCTGTTGGTGCGGTCTCCCAGCACTGTCGGTTTTTGCAAATCAGGCTTGGGTTGTAAACGCCCTGCGGGAAGATTGGACTTTTCGTTTAGAAAACTTGTCTTGGTCGCGCTGTTGGATGCGTTACGAGTGAGTTTGAAAGGGTTCGCCTTGGTGCTGGCTGTTTCGTTGGGTCTGCGGCCACCCAGGAAAATGATATTCTATTTCTTAAGCATCGTTGTAATATTCGTTCAGATAACGTTCAGAAGCATAAATTTTTAGGGGAATGCATACGACACTTGCCAGATAACGCTATGATATACTCCTATCATCCGAAACGCCAGTTAGATGTGATATGTACATCAAATCTTTGCCTGCTCAGAGCTATTTAACTTGGAACAGTTGCTGAAACCAGCCGAAGGAATAGAAATACAATGCGCCTCCGAATGAAATTATCAGGCAGCGGTAGTGCACTCCCCGAAAGAACCCTCTTACTCCGTTTTCATTGTATATTTCCCTCATTACGTCGGTGATTCCCCATGGAGATGCAATCTCCTTCGCTGTCATATGCCGTGTCTTCGTAACGTCGAAAGGGCACGTCAGGAAAGCAGCTATTGTTCCAGATAGGCATCCCGATACGGAGCATACAATAGCCTATTCTTTTCTTTTGTTTAAAAGGATGCTAAATGGCTCCTTCCACATTTCAAACAGCGGCATCTGGGATGCCGAGAACAGCACATCCCTTAGCAGAGTTGGCGAATAGCCAGTATAGAAACCTCGCAAACCCCGGCTTGAATAAATGTTCCTAAAAGATTCGACAATGCGGGTTTCTCTGCCTACCATTAACCGCTGTTTTATCAGCTCGAGAGGATTCCTTATGACGTTCGATACGGTTTCCGCGATTCCTCCCGCAAAGATATCAGTTACGACTGAACGGTTGAGCTGTTAGCGAATTCTGCCGTAGACGTAGAAGAAGGCGTAGGAGTAGGGAAAGGACATTAGCATTTGGCAGCTGAAGCCTTTAAACTTGCTAATTGACTTGGCTTTATCCAGTAGGTTCTCGTTGATGCTTGATCCCATGATCCTTGTCTTGATAGTTTCCATTGGATAGTAGACGAGATCCACTGTGATGCCTGCCATTCCTCCGGAGAGAGCGTACCTCAGGATCATGTTTGGAGGCACGATGGAGTCAAAAGGCTATCTCTCCAGCATCGAGTAAGAATATGATTGGAGTATGAACAAGCAATCACTGCCAAAAACGATTCCAGATCTGTCCGATCATGCGTGCCAGCTTGTTTTTCAAGAAAAACATGATCTCGAGAGATGATGGTGGTTGCTCTTGTGGATACCACAATACCTCTTCAGTTTCTTCAGTC
>Ga0209480_10001119_pt1 | contig 19895 bp, 20 predicted proteins | sample JI61114C2DNA_FD_187501 | JGI IMG/M metagenome (GOLD analysis project Ga0209480, IMG submission 187501) | Wastewater effluent complex algal communities from Wisconsin, to seasonally profile nutrient transformation and Carbon sequestration -... | ecosystem: Engineered > WWTP > Effluent > Algae... | reverse complement strand
ACCTTTTTTCTACCCATTTTAATTTCAAAACATTAGCTCCCTGTTATAACAGCATTCCCCAAAGAATGGGTAATGAATGTTTTATCATTGCAACAAAAAAGCAAGCAGATTTTTAAACTGCTTGCTATTTCACTTTTCATTTCTTCATTTCTTCACTCTTCACTTTTCACTCTTTACTTTTCACTTTTCACTTTTCACTCTTCACTCTTCACTTTGAACTATAAGGGCTCTTGTTGGCTCAGACAATGAAAACTACCCAATCCCCAAATAATATCGGTAGAATCAATTCCTACAGTTTCTCTATTGGGAAAACACTGGGCAATGATTTGCAAAGCCTTGTCATCTTTATCTGAACGGAAAGTAGGAACAATCACGTGATTGTTACTAATATAAAAATTGGCATAAGAAGCAGGAAGACGTTGGTCTTCATAAATCACCGCATCTGGCATGGGAAGTTCTATTATGTTCAATTGCTTACCATTAATTAAACGCATGGCTTTTAATTGCTTCAAATTGGTTTGCAAAAGCGCATAGTTCTCATCTTGCTGATCTGATTCAACAACCGTAATTACCGTGTCTTCATTTACAAAACGAACCGTATCATCAATATGTCCATCCGTATCGTCTCCTACTATACCATCATCTACCCAAAGAATTTGATCAACCCCATAAAAATTACAGAGATAGTCTTCAATCTGTGATTGGTTCAAATGAGGGTTCCTATTTTCATTGAGTAAGCATGCTTTAGAGGTCATTAAACTTCCTTTCCCATTAAACTCTACAGATCCACCTTCCATGACAATTCCAGGATGAAAAACGGGTAGATTAAAATGTTGCCCAATTAAAGTTGGAATCACATCATCCAAATCAAAGGGCGGATATTTATTACCCCATGCATTGTAATTCCAGTCTACAATTACTTTTCTATCTGGTGCAGATTCGTTAATCAGAAAAGCTGGGCCATGGTCTCTACACCATGCATCATTGGTTGGATGCATGAAAAAAGAGACTTTAGCAAGATCAACACCGGCCTTATTCAAATGCCCTATAGCAAAGGATTTCATTGTTTCATCTACTACATTGATTCGCACTTCTTCTCCAATTGTTAGGTATTTGATAAACTGGGCATAATTGGGATAAATGCTATCTATCTTACCAGGCCAACTGGCTTCTTTGTGGGGCCAACTTAACCAGGTTGCCAAATGAGGTGCAAATTCTGCAGGGAATTTGTATCCCAAAGAAGCAGGAAGTATGCCGCTAGTATCTTTTAATGACATGTGTATCTTTTAGTCTTCGTCAATAAAACGTTTGGTAATGGGTTGATAGGAATCAATTCTTCTATCACGCAAAAAAGGCCAGTGTGTTCTATACCTATCAGTTTCTTTGGTATCAATTGTCACTACTGCAACTTCTTCCTGATCATGAGAGGCTTTGTAAATTAAAGATCCAAAAGGATTGCTCACAAATGAACCACCCCAGAATTGCATGGCGCCATCTTGTTCTAACCCAACCCTATTCACACTAACCACGTGTACGCCATTGGCAACTGCATGACTTCTCTGAATAGTTTGCCAGGCGTTGTATTGCTCGGTATTGGTAGCTTCATCTTGTGAAGTGGCCCAACCAATAGCAGTTGGATAAAACAATACTTCAGCACCCATTAATGCAGTAATTCTTGAAGCTTCTGGATACCATTGATCCCAACAAATTAACACACCTAATTTGGCATACTTGGTTTGGAATACTTTATAGCCTAAATCGCCCGGCGTAAAATAAAATTTCTCATAATAAGCCGGATCATCAGGAATATGCATTTTGCGGTATTTACCCAAATATGTACCGTCTGCATCCAAGACTGCAGTAGTATTATGGTATAAGCCTTCTGTTCTCTTTTCAAACAAAGACGCTATAATCACCACTTTTAATTCTGCGGCTAACTTACTTAAGGTTTCAGTAGAAGGTCCAGGAATAGCTTCTGCCAATAGAAAATTTTCGTAGGCTTCCACATCACAGAAATACAGGGACGTAAATAATTCTTGGAGACAAATAATTTGTGCCCCCTTTGCTGCTGCTTCCTGAATCTTAAGTACGGTTTTGGCCATATTGGCCTCTTTTGAAGCAGAACAGGTCATCTGAACCAATCCAATGGCAACTTTTGACATAGTTAAATAGTATTAGGTAGCTAGTTGAATGATATTATCAAGGCTTTTAATGCCAATCATTTTTTCTGAAATATAACCTTCTGCATATTCCACACCAATTCTTTTACCCAACATCATGGCCCTAGCTTTCACAGATTCAATGAATTGAGGTGAGGAAATATAGGTTTGAGGTTCATTTAAATCAGGATTATAAAACTGGGTAGTATAAGCTAATACTGACTCAATCTTCTTTTCCATATGTTTTGAAATGTCTATCACAAAACTGGGTTGAATAAACCTATCTTGGATATAATGGAATACATAGGCTGGACGCCAGGCTTCTTGTGCTACCCCTTCAAATTGGGTTTCAATTTTACGCAACCCTGATAGAAAAGCAGCGTCTGAAATTAACTTAGCACTTCTTCCATGATCTGGATGTCTATCTTCGGGAGCATTTGCCAAAATGATATCGGGCTGATATTTACGAATGGCAGAGATCAGTAATCTTTGGTGTGCTTCATCATTTTGAAAAAAACCATCGGCCATGCCAAGATTTTCCCTAACCTGAACTCCAAGAATATCTGCTGCATTTCTAGCTTCCACTTTTCTTGTCTCTACGGTACCCCTTGTTCCTAATTCACCCCTAGTCAAGTCTAAAATCCCTACACTTTTACCCTCTTCAATGGCTGCTAGCAAGGTTCCAGCACAACCCAATTCCACATCATCTGGATGTACGCCAATAGCCAGTATTTGCAATTTCATGTTCAATATTTAGAGTGTAAAGTTACTGGTGAGAACCCAATAAAAATCCCGTCCAAATTACTCGGGACGGGATTTTTGCTATTTTCAAGAAGATTAGTCTTTCTTGGCGTAACGCTTTTTGAACTTGTCAATACGTCCAGCTGTGTCAACCAACATAGATTTACCAGTGTAGAAAGGATGTGAGGTATTTGAAATCTCCAATTTGATTACTGGATATTCATTTCCGTCTTCCCATAAAATGGTTTCTTTGGAATTAGCAGTAGACTTGCTCAAAAATGCTTCACCGTTACTCATGTCTTTGAACACTACAAAACGGTAATTTTCAGGATGGATACCTTGTTTCATTTTATTTGATTTAGGTAGTACGGATTTTGCCGTACTGTTATTTTTTAGGAATGCAAAGTTAACCAGTTCCGCATGTAATTCCAAATGAAAATGGCGAAAACCGGTCTAAAATTGGCCAAAATAGCCCATTTAGCTCTTCATATTGATGTATTGTAAGGGGATTCCAAGGTTAGAAGTTCTACAAAGCGCAATCACATCCTGTAAATCGTCAATTTTTTTAGCCGTAACTCTTATGATATCGTCCATAATGGCGGCCTGTACTTTTAACCCACTATCCTTGATTAATTTCACAATTTTCTTAGCATCATCTTGCTTAAGCCCATTTCTAACTGGTACGTCTTTTTTGATGGTTTTTCCACTTGGATACGCGTCTTTTTCAAAATCAAATGCAGAAGCCTCAATGCCCTGTTTCATAGCCCTACTAATAACCACATCAATCACTTGTTTCATTTTCATGTCTGATTCCACTTCAAGTTTTAAAATGAAATCTTTTTTGTTCAAATCAATTTCAACAGGCGAATTCTTAAAATCGAATCGCGTGCTTATTTCCTTTTTCACCGTATTAATTGCGTTATCTAAAGTTTGCAAGTCTACCTTGCTAGAAATATCAAATGATGGCATTGTATTAGTTTTTGCAAAGATAATTAGGAAAGAGGGTATTTAATAGCTTGTCAAGAATGGTTACTTGGCTAATTTTTTGGCATTAAAAGTTAAGATTAATCCCACCAGAAACAAGCTTACAGATATGATTTGTGCTTGGGTAGGTTGAAATGGCAAAGATTCGTATTTGGTATTTACCCTGATGCTTTCAATAAGAAAACGCTCCACACCATTAAACATCAAATAAATCCCAAACAATTGTCCTGGCACTTTAATTTTTTTGCGGATAGACCACAATAAAGCAAAAATTAAAGAACATAAGATCACTTCATACAAAGCAGTGGGATAAACAGCAGGAACCAATTGGTTACAATAAGGTCCAGTACAACCCGGAATAGGCACCCCCTCGCCAACTACATTATGTGGGTATTGGTATGCCCAAAGCCAGTCTGGCAACCAACTAAAGGGTTTAGGATTCAAATTGGCAATTCCCCAATCTCCATCTCCACTAACTTGACAGCCTATTCTACCTATGGCGTATCCCAACATTAAAATGGGCGCAAAAGCATCCACCAAGTGTACAATGGGCAATTTAATTCTTCTGGCATATAACATAATGGCAGCACCAGCACAGATTAATCCACCATAAAATGTAAGACCACTAAATGATAATAAAGCGCCAATAGGATCTTTAGCAAAATCATTCCAATTTTCTAGGTTATGAAAAATTTTTGCTCCTAAAAAACCAAAGCCAGCTGCATAAATCAATAAGTCTCCTACTCTATCGTGCGGCCAAATCCTTACCATTCTTTCTTCTGGTTTATCCAATTGTTGCTTATGCTTTTCATACCATTTTAATCCAGCAAAAAACAATCCCACCAAGATTCCTAGCCCAAGATTTCCTTTGGAAGAAAGAATAAAAGATTGGGGATCATTTAAAGCATCTGGAATAGTGAATGCACCAATAATTTTATATCCAAAAACAAAACCAAGCAAGAAATTCAACACTAAATCCAATATAGAAGCTGGTGCCCCTATGACAATTTTTTCTTCTGTATAACTGAATAATCCTTGTTGTTGTTTTCTTCTTAATTCCAAGGTCAGCACCCAGGCGCTAATGATAAAACAGAGGGCTACAAAAAAACCGAACGAATTGATCAATTTTAAACCGGACAATTCAATTCCAAAAAGATCTTTGAAAGCGTAGTAAAGATTTGGATACATGAACAACTACTTGATTTGTGATAAAGAATGGCCTGTAAAAGCACAATGTTAGTCAGAAAAACTGATAAAAAAATGAACCAAATTGCTTAAAAAAAATGAGGCCCCACTTGCGTGAGGCCCATACTTACTAACCCATCTAAAAACAAATTTACAAAAAAATCTTAATTACAATGCTCGTTAAATACAGAAATCAAGTGCTGGGCAATCACTTGAGCGGGCCTACCCTCAATTTGGTGGCGTTCTACCATACTTACCAATTGACCGTCTTTGAACAGGGCAATAGCAGGAGAAGAAGGAGGATAAGGCAGCAAATGTTTGCGAACTTGATTAATAGCTTCAATATCAAAACCAGCAAAACTGGTTGCTAAACGGTCTGGTCTAACTGTAGAGTTTTCAACAGCCATCACCACACCTGGCCTACAAGTACCTGCAGCACAACCACATACACTATTAATTACTACTAATGTAGTACCTTCTTGACCTAATACACTGTCAACTTCAGCAGCGGTTAACAACTCATCAAAACCACTGTCCGTTAACTCTGCCTTCATGGGTAACACTATCTCAGCTGGATACATAATCTATCAATTTTAATTGTGGAGGACAAAATTAAGTAAAAGTGGAAACATCAAATCTTAAAATTATTTTGCCAATATGACATTAAAAATTTCATAATCAAGACATTATGGCGCTTTTAAATACAAGATCTAGTCATTTTTACAGCAAAATTGTAACAAAAAGGGCTTGGTACACAGTTTGAACCTGCTTTACAAATTTAAAAACCTAAAAAAATCAATACTATGACATTTCTAAAACAACACCCAGCCCAAGTAAACAACATGTTACATGAATTATTAAATGCTTTCCCAAGTTCATGGGGAAGAGACATACCTGTTAATCATTCTTTACCTCCGGTAAATATTCATGAAACCAATGAGGGCTTTCATCTAGAACTTAATGCACCAGGTAGAAACAAGGAAGATTTTAAAGTAAAATTGGAAAAAGACCTGTTAACTATTTCTTATGAGCAAAAAGAAAATACAACAGATGCTAATTACAAAACTATTCGTAGGGAATTCCAATACAAAGGATTTAAACGCAGTTTTAGTTTAGACGATCAAATTCAAGTAGATGGCATACAAGCAAAATACGAGAATGGTATTTTAAAACTATTCCTTCCAAGAATTGAAAAAGTAGTAAATAATCCAAAAGAGATCAGCATTTTATAAATAGGTAATCTGTGGTTTTTCACAGCAGTTGGTTTTGGTTTGCCCTCCTGTTTTTACAGGGGGGCATTTTTTTTATTTGTTCCTGTAATAATCAAACAAAATAAACTACCTATGGCTTATAAAAATTGTCATGATGTTGCAAAAGAAGCTTTTTATCCTTTTTATACTTGTAGCAAAAATTAGTTTCTCTCAAAATGTAGACCAATCACTTCTTTGGAAAATTAGTGGTAAAGGTTTAAAAGAACCTTCCTATGTTTTTGGAACATTTCATATGATGTGTAAGGACCAATTCCAAATATCCAAACCCATGGAAGACGCGTTATCTTCTTGTAAGAAATATTATGGCGAGCTAGATATGGATGATCCAAATATGCCAGAAAACATGAAGGAATTTGCCAAGTTAAAGGATGGTAAAACTATTGATAACTTTATGGATCCCAAAGAATTTGCCGCATTTGACAAAAAATATCAATCAGTCACTGGCATGTCTTTATTGCTACTTAAAGAATATAAACCTTTTTTGGGAATGAGTTTTCTGATTTTAAAAACAGTACCCTGCAAAGCCACAGTGCAACCAGAAACCGAATTAATGCACTTGGCCCAAAAAAAGCAAATGGAAGTTCTTGGCTTAGAAACCGTAGAACAACAATTGAAACTTTTAAATAAAGAACCTATAGATTCACAATTAGCCGCTATGTGCAAAATGGTTAACAATTTTGATAGTAGCAAACAAGTAATGAATGAAATGATTCAGGTTTACTTGAAAAAAGACGTTAACGCTTTATACCAATTTATGAAGGAAAAGGGTGTAACTGATAATTTTGAATCTACCATGCTAATTAAAAGAAATAAAAATTGGATTCCAAAAATGAAGAAGGCCATGAAAGAAAGCCCAAGTTTTTTTGCTGTAGGTGCTGGACATCTTGGTGGCAAATCTGGGGTTTTGGCATTGTTACGTAAAAAAGGTTACCAAGTTGAACCCATTAATTATTAAATTGGCTAGATGAGTTCCCAAGACCAATTTGTATCCTTATTAAAAACACACCAGAACATAGTTCACAAAGTGTGCAATCTATATATGGATAGGCATAGTGAAAGGGAAGACCTTTTTCAAGAAATTACACTACAAGCCTGGAAAGCGTTTCCTAGCTTTAGAGGAGATGCTAAATTTTCTACCTGGCTTTATAGGGTTGCCTTAAATACAGCTATTACTTTTTATAGAAAAGAAAAAAGAAGCCCCCAAATATTTACATCAGACCTACTTCCTGAGTCAGTATCAGAAGACGGACTAGATCCAATTGAAATGCAATTGAAAGCTATGTACGCTGCCATTGGTGAGCTCAGTAAAATTGACAAAGCTATTGTGATGTTGTATTTAGAGGACTATCCTTATCAAGATATTGGCGAAATGATGGGAATCACGGCAAACAATGTAGCAGTGAAAATGAATCGGATTAAAACCAAATTAAAGGAAGAAGCAAAAAAACAATTGGAGCAATCCTAAAAATATATTTTATGGATTTAGATCAATTTAAACAACAACTCAACGAAAAGCTCTCCACCGACCATCAGGGCAGGTCTGGAGAGGATATTGCACAGATGCTGAGTAAAAAAACTTTTTCAGTCATTGAAAAGTTGAAAAAAAGCATTCAATATGAAATCCTTTTTGGATTCCTTGGCATGATGCTATTTACTATTCTTGCATTTAGTACTAAGTACCATTCGGTTAGAACCTATTTTGGTGTGTCTGCAGTTTTTATTTTTGTGTTCCTCTTTTTGTTGATTTACTTATTGAAAAAAACTACGGAATTAAACAAAGTACATCAACCTGTCATTAGCAATTTGAACAATTATGTAATTCTCATTGAGGAATACATGAAACGCTATTTTCAGTTTACCATGGCCATGGTTCCCATTTGTTTATTTTTTGCAGGATGGCTGGGATATCATGAAAAGACACCTGTTCCGGAATTAGACCATTTAATTGGCAGAAGTCATTTAGGTATGACAGTAGTAATGGTCATTTCTGTTATTTACCTTATTTCTTTTAGTGTTGGGATGTACTATTTTACCAAATGGTATTTACACAAAATCTATGGCAGATATGTATTAGAACTAAAGAAATGCATTAAAGATTTACAAGAAAACTAGCTTACTCACAATTTGTTTTTCTTCTAGTATCAATTAAATATTGAATTTTCCATCCATTCTTTTGTCTAACTAATTGAAAAGAATTTACCCCACAATGGCTAAAAACTGTTTTTAGGTAAAATTTGTAAGGGGTCCAGGCAATGGCCAAATCTCCATCAACTTTTACTATATCAAAGCTGATTTGTTCATCTAAATCTCCTTTTGCAAATCGACTAATAGATGTTGCAAAATCAGCAACCTTTTGATTAACCACAATTAATTGCCCCTCCTTATTCTTTGTGATAGTTTGCAAAACAGCGCTATCCGCAAAACAACTAGTTAATAAAGCTTGGTCAGTAGTTTTCATGGCTACAAATAAATTGTTAACCGCTTTTTTTACTGAATCAATATTTGTTTGTGCTTTTAGTTGATGGAACACTATAAAAGACATTATTATCAATAAGAACTGTTTTTTCATTTTCTTGTTTTGAGCATTAAAAATACAGATACTGGCACAAAAAAATCCGCCCAAATTTTGAGCGGATTTCTGAAATATGTAAATCCTTATCTTAAGTAACCTAAGATTTTGAGCATACTGGCAGAAGTTTGCTCCTTGGCATAAACCCAATCTATTAATTTTCCATTTTTGTCATATTCAACAATCACGTGTTTTGGTGAAGGCACCATACAGTGCTTGATTCCCCCGTAACCGCTAATTTGATCCTGATAAGCACCCGTATGGAAGAATCCTACATACAATGGCTCCTTGTTTGACTCTTCTTCTTTTTTGCCATCTGCTGCTAGCTTTGGCAAAAACACTTCATTGATATGTTCCTCTGAATCATAGTAATCATGGCTATCACAGGTTATACCCCCTAAAACCACCCGATGGTATTCATTGTCCCATTTATTAATGGGCAACATCAAGAATTTCTCCCCAATTCCCCAAGTGTCCGGAAGGGTAGTAATAAAGGATGAATCAATCATATACCAGCACTCACGGTCATTCTGAATTTTTTGCCCTAGTACACTATAAATATGCGCCATGCTCTCTCCTACTGTAAAACTGCCAAACTCTGTGTAGATATTAGGCATGGGAACTTTTGCCTTGTTACATGCTTTCTTGATATTCCCAACTATTTCATTGATCATGAATTGATAATCATATTCAAATCCCAAAGAATGCTTAATTGGAAACCCTCCCCCGATATTTATACTGTCAAGCTCAGGACAGATTTTCTTTAACTGACAATAAAGGTTGATGATTTTATTCAACTCACTCCAATAATAGATATCATCCTTTACACCTTTATTTAAAAAGATATGAAGCATTTTTAACTGGAACTTGTCTTCAAAACCTTCAATATCATCTACATAAAACTCCAAAATATCTTTTGCACGAATACCCAATCTTGAGGTATAGAAAGGGAAATTGGGCTCCTCTTCAGCCGCAACACGTATACCTAATCTAAATGGCTGTTTGACACTTTTGCGGTAAGCTTGCAATTCTTCTTTGTTGTCTAAGATAGGAATCACATTTTTAAACCCGCTATTGATCATCTTTGCAATTCTAGAGGTATAAGTCTTTTGCTTATACCCATTACAAACTATATAAACATCTTTGTTGATTTTTCTTCTCTCATAGAGCCTATTGATAATATCAAGGTCATAAGCATGCGAAGTTTCTAAATGAATACCATGCTTCAATGCTTCTTCTACAATAAAGGAAAAATGGGAACTCTTGGTACAGTAACAATAAAAATACTGCCCTTCGTATTTATGTTTCTTAAAAGCATTGGCAAACAACGCTTTTGCCTTATTAATCTGCATCCCAATTTTGGGAAGGTAGGTAAGCTTTAAAGGCGTTCCATGCTTGTTGATCAAGGAGATCAGGTCTAATCCATTAAATTCTAGGTAACCATCATCATTTTGATCAAACCCTTCCTGGGGAAAATGGAAGGTTTGTTTTACAAGCGAGGTATAAGTGTTGTTCATTAGCTAGTTTAGAGTTATACTGTTGGCAGAACAATTTTTGCTTTGCAAAACTAACAGTTTTAACGGTTGCTTGTACAAAAAAAAGCCGGAAGGATAGGATCCTTCCGGCACTTACTTATTTTGAAGTTGTATTACTTAACTTGAGCAATCAGCGCTTTGAAGCTTTCTGGTTCATTCATAGCCAAATCAGCTAGAACTTTGCGGTTCAAATCAATACCTTTTACACTTAATTTGTTGATAAACTGACTGTAAGTCATACCTTCTTCTCTTACAGCAGCATTGATACGTGCAATCCACAATTGACGGTATTCACGCTTTTTCAGTTTACGACCTACATAACTATAAGTCAAACCTTTTTCAACAATATTTTTGGCTACGGTATAAACGTTTTTACGTTTACCATAGAAACCTTTTGCTTGGTCAAGGATTTTTTTCCTTCTAGCCCTAGATGCTACTGCATTTTTTGAACGTGGCATAGTATTTTGTTTTGAAGCTTGCTTTTAAATATTACAAGCTGTTGATGTAAAATGATGGTTACTGGAGTTCTTTGAAAGACTATCCTTTCAAACGCAATAAACGTAGAACAAAGTCTTTGTTTGGAGCACTTACCAAACCTTTCTTGTTCAAAGCTCTTTTACGTTTTTTAGATTTCTTGGTCAAGATGTGACGTTTGAAAGCTTTTTGGAAAGTGATCTCTCCGGTACCTGTCACCTTAAAGCGTTTTTTTGCGCTGCTGTTGGTTTTTACCTTTGGCATGTTAAATAATCTTTTTGAGATTACACCCTGCTGGCGTTCTAACACAGGTTAGAAACTTGTTTGGGCCATACGGGAAATGTCCGATTTTTTCGGACGGCAAAGGTAAGGAAAAAAGTGAAAAATGAAGAGTGTAGAGTGAAAAAAAGCGAAGAGTGAAGAGTGAAGAGTGAAAAATGAACTGAAAAACTCAGATAACTGGTTGATTATTAAGCCTTAAAATCAAGAAAGCGTCCTTAAAGGCCGCTTTCTTGATCAAACTATTTATCTAAATTATGCCTTCTTTTTACCTGTTTTTGGGGTAAAAATGGCAAACATTCTTTTACCTTCTAATTTGGGCATACTTTCCAAACTTCCCGCTTCGGCCAATCTTTCTGCAAATTTCAAGAGCAATAATTGCCCCCTATCTTGGAACATGATGGCACGACCTTTAAACTGTACATAGGCTTTTACCTTATTACCGTCTTTCAGAAAGTTTTCAGCGTGTTTGGCTTTAAAATTGAAATCATGGTCATCTGTTCCAGGTGTGAAGCGAATTTCTTTTACTTCACTTTGCTTGGAATTGGCCTTCATTTCCTTTTCCTTCTTCTTTTTCTCGTAGAGGAATTTCTTATAATCTATCACCTTACAAACTGGCGGATCTGCCGTTGGGGATATTTCAACCAGGTCCAGTTCTTGTTCTTGGGCAATTTTAAGTGCCTCTGAAGTAGGATATACGCCAACGGTTACATTGTCGCCTACCAAACGGACTTGCAATACGCGAATCCTTTCATTAATACGATGTTCAGGCTCCGGCTGCCTGTTAAACCTGGGGTTGAATCTTCCTCCGCCTCTTGGTGGTAATGCCATTAAAACTTGTTTTGTGAATAATTGATTTGGTGTTAAAGATATAAATAAAGCAGACTATTCTGCAGATTTACGGTTTTCTATTTCATCCTTGATCATTTCTACAAAGGCATCCACGGATTGTACACCCGTATCTCCCTTGCCCTGACGTCTTACGGACAACTGGTTTTCTGCCACTTCCTTCTCTCCAATTACCAGCATGTAAGGTACGCGCATCAATTCTGTATCGCGGATTTTTTTTCCAATTTTCTCGTTTCTATCATCCAATTCTACCCGAACGCCTGCTTTTCTAAGCCTTGTTTCTACAGATTTTGCATAATCCATGAACTTGTCACTTATTGGCAAGATTTTCACTTGTAACGGAGCCAACCATACAGGGAATTTACCCGCATAGTGCTCTAACAAGAATCCGATAAACCTTTCGTGTGTGCCCAACGGCGCACGGTGAATGATCAAAGGAATTTCGGCCTCGTTCTCTTTATTGGTAAAAGATAAATTAAAGCTTCTTGGCTGGGCAAAATCTACTTGGTTGGTTGCCAAAGTAAATTCTCTTCCAATAGCACTCCAAATTTGCACGTCTATTTTAGGTCCATAAAATGCACCCTCACCTTTTACCTCAACAAATGGAACACCAGTTTCTATTAAAACATTGCGCACCAACTCTTCCGTTTGCAACCATAGTTCGGGTTCGTTCACATATTTCTGACCTAATTTTTCAGGATCATGTAAACTAAGACGCATCACGTATTTCTCAATTCCAAAAATCTTGAAATACTTGAGGTACATATCGTTCACGGCTTTGAACTCTTGCATAAACTGCTCCTTAGAACAGTAAATATGCGCGTCATTCATGTGCAAGCAACGTACCCGCATGAGGCCGAATAATTCTCCACTTTGCTCGTAGCGATAGCAGGTACCATATTCCGCTATACGATAAGGCATATCGCGATAGCTTTTTGGCTCTGCATCAAAAATTTTATGGTGGTGTGGACAGTTCATGGCTTTGAGATAATATTTCTCCCCATCCATATCCATAGGCGGGAACATACTATCTGCATAATAAGGCAAGTGACCACTGGTGATATATAAATTCTCTTTGGCAATATGCGGTGTTACAACGCGCTTATAACCACCATCCGATTCTGTTTCTTTTGCCAATTTTTCCAACTCTTCAATGATCACAGTTCCGTTAGGCATCCAAAGAATTAGACCTTGACCAATATCGTCATTCATGGTATAGATTCCCAATTCCTTACCCAATTTGCGGTGATCACGCTTTTTAGCCTCTTCCATCATCAGCAAATAGGCATCCAACTCTGCTTTGTTGGGGAAAGTAACACCATAGACCCTTGTCAACATCTTGTTTTTCTCATCACCCTTCCAATAAGCCCCAGAAATGCTGGTTAATTTGATGGCTTTGATAGATCCAGTACCAGGAATATGTGGCCCCCTACATAGGTCAGTAAACTGGCCTTGGGTATAAAAACTAATTTCTCCGTCCTGCAAACCCTGCAACAAATCCAATTTATACTCATCGCCCTTATCTGCAAAATACTGAATAGCGTCTTGCTTGGCAATGGCTTTGCGGATATATGGATTGTTCTGTTTGGCTAATTCATTCATCTTATTCTCAATCTGGCGTAGGTCTTCTTCCGTCATTTGACGGTCACCCAAGTCCATATCGTAATAAAAACCACGGTCCAATGCAGGTCCAACCCAGAATTTAACTCCTGGAAACAAGGACTCAACCGCTTCTGCCATCAAGTGGGCAGAAGAGTGCCAAAAAGTATTTTTACCATCTGCGTCATCCCAAGTGAGTAGTTGTAAGCTAGCATCCGTGGTAATTTCACGTGAAGCATCCCAAACCTGTCCATTCACTTTTGCGGCCAACACCTTTCTGGCCAAGCCTTCACTGATTGATTTGGCCACATCCATTGCTGAAACACCTGACTGGTATTCCCTCACGGCGCCATCTGGAAAAGAAATCTGTATCATGTATTTAAAATAGAGCTTTATTAATAGGGTGGCAAAGTTACAAAATTGCGGTCAGACTATGACAGCTCAATCCCAATATCTCCTTCAAAGCTTTAACGCTTCTTTAGTAAGTTGCCTTAACTTGCGGGCGTAGTTTTGTCCCAATGAGATTGAATTTTACCCTTGTTTTCATTTTATTGCTTTCTTTTAGCGCCCAGTCCCAAAAATTGACAGGGATCTGGAGGGGGTATTTTAGTGCCTCAAATGGCTTATATCGTGGTGGTGTAAAGGAAGAAATGTACAAATATGAGGTACAAATCAGGCTCAATCAGGACAATTCTGTTGACGGGGTCACCTATTCCTATCAAACAACGGTTTTTTATGGCAAAGCCAGTGCGCAGGGAATTTATTCTCCTCAGGCCAAATCTATTACCTTAAAAGAAACCGGGTTAATGGAATTAAAGATTGGAGATAAAAGCCAACCTTGTTTGATGACCTGTTACCTTGATTATTCCAAAATTGGAAAATTAGAAGTACTTCAAGGTGAATTTATTTCAGTGAATATTAGGGATAAGGGAGATTGTGGTGCAGGTAAAGTTTATTTAGAAAAAGTTCCCGTTTCTGATTTTCAAGCGGAAGATTTCTTAAAGCAAAAGAAAGCAGTTGATACTAGTAAGAAAAAAGCGGTACCAGTAGAATCAGCTAAGCCAGCTCAACCTGCATCTAAGTCTAATACTGCAGCCAAACCTACGGACAAACCTGCAACTAAACCAGCAACAAAGCCAGTACCAAAAACAGGTACCACTCAAACAGCCCCGGCACCTAAACCTGCTACAGCTTCTACCACAAACAAAACACCTGCTCCAAAACAAGCAGTACCTAGTCAACCAAATACCAAACAAACAACTCCCGTTGCTAAAACCAAACCAGGTGCTGAAAACAATTTGGTTGGCAAAAATACTTTACAACCCTCGACTGCTCCCGTAGAAAAAAAGCCAGTAACTGTACCGGCACCAATTATTTCAAAAGACACCATTCCATCAAAAGCAAAAGAGCCTATTATTAGTAAGGTTCCCGTACCAAAAGTACTGATAGAAAGAGAAAATAACTTGGTCAAAACCATTCAAACAGACGAGGAATTAATTCAGATTGACCTTTATGATAATGGAACAATTGACCACGATAGTATCTCCTTGTTTCACAACAACAAACAGGTCATCAAAAATGGCGGATTAAGTTACACTCCTATTAGTCTCAAAATTAAGTGTAACAAAGATGACCACAGACATGAATTGATTATGGTAGCTGAAAATCTTGGTGAGATTCCCCCTAACACGGCTTTAATGGTCATCACTGCTGGCAGAAAACGCTATGAAGTTTTTCTAACTTCTACCGAAGAGAAAAATGCTAAAGTGGTTATTGAATATACTCCCAAAAATTAGAATTTCAAATTCCAAGTAACGGATGGGATAATAGGGAAAAGCGAAACCTGTTTGGCCGATACCTTTAAATCGCCCGTTGCAGCACTCCCTTCTTGGTCATAATAAATAAAATAAGGGTTCTGTCTGCTGTAAATATTGTAGATACTAAACACCCAATTGCTATTGAATTTGCTATTCTCTTTTCTTTTGGGTGTATAGGTAGCGGCAATATCAATTCTATGATAAGCTGCCATTCTATAAGCATTGATTCTACTATACTCTTGAGTCAATACGCCGCCCACCAAATAGAATCGTTCAGGTACAGAAATAGCGGCTCCAGTACCATATACAAATACAGAAGAAAGTTTCCACTTGTCATTGAGTTCATAATTGGCCACTACAGACAAATCATGTCTCCTATCATTTCTACTGGGATATTTTAGACCATCATTGAGTTGATTGAATTGCCTCCAAGTCCAACTAAGGGTATATCCTACCCAGCCAGTTAGTCTACCCTTTACTTTGTTTACAAAAAACTCTGCCCCATAACTCCATCCTTTTCCAAATACAAATTCTTCTTCTGGATCCTTTAAAGAAGGGGTATATCCTTCCCGATATTCAATTTGATTCTCCATGGTTTTATAATAGGCTTCCACGGAAGTTTCAAACATTCCTTCTTTCAAATTTTGGAAATATCCAATGGCATATTGCCAACTCAATTGGGGTTTTACCCTTAAGGTACTGGGCACCCAAAGATCTGTTGGCAAAGTAGTTCCTGCATTGGTAACTAAGTGTATGTACTGAAGATTATTGGTGATGGCCGCTTTCAAAGATGCATTGTCATTGAGGGTATATCTGATGGTAGCCCTTGGCTCAAATCCACCATAAGACTGCACCGTTTGCCCCTTGCCATATACTACACTATCTATTTTATTTCCATTTACGTCTCTGATATAATTGGTATACCTACCCACTTGCTGAAACTGGCTATAACGTAGTCCTATATTCAACTTTAGCTTGCTATTAATCTCCCAATCATCCTGCACATACAACCCATATTCATTGGCAAATTTCTTGGTTGCGTTTTGTGGCGTAAACACAACAGAATCTTGATTCCCGCTTAACACATTGGGTAAAAATGTATGAAATGTATATTGTGCTCCAAACTTGATTTTGTGTTCTGGTGAAAGATAATAATCAAAATCAGTTTTGGCATTTAAGTCTCTAATACCAGAAGACAAATTGATATTAAAATCATTCTGTTTGCCATTCAATGCAAACTGATAATCATTATATACCAAAGTGGTATTTGAAAATAATTTCTTGTTGAAAACGTGGTTCCATCTTAGGGTTGCAGTTGAATTCCCCCAAGGTATTTCTGTATTAAAAGATCGCTTTGCATTATTAAAATTGAATTTGTCTCTTCCAAAATAGCCACTCAAATAGAGGTGATCTTTTTCTGAAATTTCATAATTCACTTTGGCATTTAAATCATAGAAATAATATCCAGAACCATAATAATCACTGGTTTTCTTAATCAAGGGTTTGGCAATGGCATCCGCATAGGTTCTTCTTGCAGAAATCATATAAGATGCCTTGTTTTTCTTAAGGGGTCCTTGAATAGAAAATCGCGAAGCAATTAAACCAATCCCAAGATCCACTTGGGTTTTATTGGTATTTCCTTCTTTCATGGCCACATCAACAACCGAGGAAAGTCTACCACCATATTGTGCTGGCATCCCACCCTTGATTAAACTTACATTCTTAATAGCGTCACTATTAAAAATGGAAAAAAAGCCAAATAAGTGCCCCGTATTGTATACCACGGCATCATCTAATAGAATCAGGTTTTGATCTGCACCCCCACCCCTTACATAGAACCCTGCATTACCTTCTCCAGCATTTCTGACCCCAGGCATTAATTGTAAGGTTTTTAAAATGTCAACTTCACCCATAAAAGCTGGGATGGCTTTTGCAGTATTGATATTTAATTCAATCTTACCCATTTGGGCCGTTTTCACTTGATTGTCCCTTCTTCTTGATACAACTGTAACATTATTAATGGCATTGGCATTGGGCACCAATAGAATATTAAATGACTTATTATCAGTTAGGTTAATGGTCCAAACCTTGGGCTGATATCCCACAAAAGATGCAGCCAATTGATAAATACCATTTTTAAGGGTAATGCTATAAAAACCATATTGGTTACTACTTACCCCCTTACCTTCTGATCTAATAGACAAATTGGCACCAATTAAGGATTCTCCAGACACACTATCCCGGATATAACCGTTTAATGTGAATTTATCTTGAGCTAAACCTGAAATGCTATAACAACTAATAAATAGTAATAAAAGAATCCGAGCCATGTTTTTCTAACAAATGAGTGAATGCAAAGTTGTAATAATGACCAATTAATTAGTGGCAACTGAAATAGTATCCTTGATTTCACCACAAAGGGGCTTCATATTGGGCTGGTAAGGATTGGTCAAACCGGTTTGATCACTAATCCAAAAAGCACCTTGGTCTTCAAAAGCATTGTTGCAGTAAAAGTGATACAATGGTTTTTGTTGGTATTGGACGGTTCTGATTAGGTCATATAATTGATCACTGATCATTTGAAAAGACCTTCTTTTAGATAATAAATTGTTTTCTCCCAATAAGCCCTGAGCTTCCGAAGAAATACCATCTGAATAGCTAAAAGCAGTTTGTACCAATATGGAATCTGCCTGCAATTCACTCAGTTTTAAACTATCACTAGCCAAAACAAGGGCCCTAGTAGCTTGAGCAATGCCACTATCTTTTTCCGCCACCAATTGGTCTTTTAATTGCAAATAAGCAGTCAATAGTTGCTCAAAAGATTGGTTAAATACTGTTGAATGAATTGGGTTTAGGGTATTTTTTGACTGATTATTGCTTACTAACCCATCTTTATTGGATGGTGTCTGACAAGACAAACTGTATAGCAAAAAGAAGCAAAACAGGTAGATTTTCATGTATTTTGATTGGAATTTTCAAAAAAGCTGCTAGAATTTACCAAGTAAAATTAATCCAAATTGTATTGGCAGCAGATTGGGATTACCTTTGCGCCCTTAAATAACTGTTAAGAGATGTTGATAGGTCTGCAAAATGTTACGTTTGAATTTGGTGCAAGGGTCATAGTTGAAGACGCCACATGGCATATTCAGCCCGGCGATAGAGTTGGTCTAATTGGTTATAATGGTACTGGTAAGTCTACCCTTCTTAAAGTTTTAGTAGGAGAATATACGCCTTCAAGGGGAACAGTAGAAAAAGGAAAAGACACTTCTATTGGTTATTTACACCAGGACCTTTTAAGTTTTGATACCAATGACAATATCACAGAAGTAGCTTTGAGTGCCTTTGAACGGGTTCGTCAATTAGAAAAGGAAATTGAAACACTGGGTATTGAACTTGAAAATGATTCTGAAAATGAAGCACTTTTAATCAAATACACTGATGCCCTTCATGAATTAGATGTTTTGGATGGATACAATATTCACCACAAGGCAGAAGAAGTTTTACATGGACTTGGTTTTAGTAATGATGATTTAGTCCGCCCTTATAAAGAATTTAGTGGAGGCTGGCGTATGCGGGTTTTACTAGCCAAAATGATCTTGCAACAACCCGACGTGTTGTTAATGGATGAACCTACTAACCACTTGGATTTACCTTCTATTGAATGGCTAGAAAAATACTTATTGCACTATAAAGGATCTGTGGTCATTGTGAGCCACGATAAATTCTTTTTAAATAGAATGGTGAATAAGATTGTTGAAGTTTACCAACAGCAATTACATATTTACACTGGAGACTATGAGTTCTATGAGCAGGAGAAAATGATCCGCATAGACATGCAACAAAAGGCTTTTGAAAATCAACAAGATTATATACGGCAACAAGAACGATTTATTGAACGATTTAAAGCAAAAGCTAGTAAAGCTGCACAAGCCCAGAGTGTTCAAAAAAGACTAGATAAGATTGAAAAGATTGAAGATGTTCAATTGGAAAGACCAGATTTGAGAATCAATTTTCAACTTGATAAAGTTCCCGGTAAAACCTTGGTAACACTCAAAGAAGTAAGTAAGAATTTTGGCAGAATCAATATTGTAGACCATACCAATGCTGAGATTGACCGCGGTGATAAGATTGCTTTAATTGGAGCCAATGGCAAGGGTAAGTCAACCGTTTTACGCATGGTAGCAGGTACGGAATCCTTTACTGGAGAAAGGGTTTGGGGGCACAATGTAGAAGAGAGCTTTTATGCACAGCACCAGCTTGAAGCCCTGACCATGACCAATACCATTTTGGAAGAAATGCAATCCTGTGGCAGTAAAAAGTCAGACGTAGAACTAAGAAGTTTAATGGGTGCTTTTTTATTTGGCGGTGACGATATTGATAAAAAAATCAGGGTATTGAGTGGAGGAGAAAAAGCCCGTGTGGCATTGGCTAAA
>Ga0209480_10001115_pt1 | contig 19930 bp, 15 predicted proteins | sample JI61114C2DNA_FD_187501 | JGI IMG/M metagenome (GOLD analysis project Ga0209480, IMG submission 187501) | Wastewater effluent complex algal communities from Wisconsin, to seasonally profile nutrient transformation and Carbon sequestration -... | ecosystem: Engineered > WWTP > Effluent > Algae... | reverse complement strand
ACAGCCAGCCGTTGCGGGCGTTGCGGGTGGGCATCACGCAGTCGAACATGTCGATGCCGGCCTGCACCGAAAACACGATGTCTTCCGGGGTGCCGACGCCCATCAGGTAACGCGGCTTTTCCTTGGGCAGGCGCGGCGCGGTGTGGTGCAGGATGCGTTGCATGTCGTCCTTGGGTTCGCCCACCGAAAGGCCGCCGATGGCGTAACCGTCAAAGCCCACTTCCTCGAGCTCGGCGAGGGATTCGTCGCGCAGGTTTTCGTACATGCCGCCCTGGACGATGCCGAACAGCGCGTTGGTATTTTCCTGGCGGTCGAATTCGTCGCGTGAGCGCTGGGCCCAGCGCAGGGACATGCGCATCGAATCAGCGGCTTCGGTGACGGTGGCCGGGAAGGGCGTGCATTCGTCGAAGATCATCACCACGTCGGAATTGAGCACTTTCTGGATGCGCATGGATTCTTCGGGTGTGAGGAAGAGCTTGTCGCCGTTGACCGGCGAATTGAAGCGCACCCCTTCTTCGGTGATCTTTCGCAGCGCGCCCAGCGAGAAAACCTGGAAACCGCCCGAGTCGGTGAGGATGGGGCCGTCCCAGGCCATGAACTGGTGCAGGCCGCCGAAGGCTTCGATGACTTCGAGGCCCGGACGCAGCCACAGGTGGAAGGTGTTGCCGAGGCAGATCTGGGCGCCGATGTCGCGCAGGTCCTGCGGGGAGATGCCCTTGACCGTGCCGTAGGTGCCGACCGGCATGAAGGCCGGGGTGTCCACGGTGCCGTGGTTGAGCGTGAGACGGCCGCGACGGGCCGCGCCGTCGGTGGCGAGGAGTTCGTATTTCATGCGGGATTCCGGGTCAGGAACATGGCGTCGCCGTAGCTGAAGAAGCGGTAGCGCTCGGCGATCGCGTGGGCGTAGGCATTGCGGATGGTGTCCATGCCGGTGAAGGCGGAAACGAGCATCAGCAGGGTGGATTTTGGCAGATGAAAGTTGGTGATGAGGGCATCGGCCACATTGAAGTGGTAGCCCGGCAGGATGAACAGGTCGCTTTCGGCATTGCCGGCCTTGAGCTGGCCGTCACGCGCGGCGGATTCGAGCGCGCGCATGCTGGTTGTGCCGACGCATACCACGCGCTTGCCGGCCGCTTTGGTGGCGGCGATGGCATCAACGGTGGCCGGGGGCACGAAGTAGGCCTCGGTGTGCATTTTGTGCTCGGACAAGTCATGCACACGCACGGGCTGGAAAGTGCCGGCGCCGACGTTCAGGGTGATGAAGGCGCTGCCCACGCCTTGCCCGGCCAGGCGGGCGAGCAAGGTTTCGTCGAAATGCAGACCGGCCGTGGGGGCTGCCACCGAGCCCGGGTTCCGGGCAAAAACCGTCTGGTAGCGGGATTCGTCGGTATTGCCGGCTGCGCGTTCGATATAGGGCGGCAGCGGCAGGTGGCCGTGGCGCTCAAGGAGGGTGACGAGATCGTCGCCATCCGGAAAGCGCAGGTGGAAGAATTCGCCAACCCGGCCGATCACCTCGACATCCAGTGCGCCCTCGAGGTGCAGCCAGCTGCCGGGCTTGGGCGTTTTGCTTGCGCGTAGTTGTGCCAGCGCCTCATGGGCCCCGAGCGGGCGCTCGACCATCACTTCGACCTGGCCACCGGTGGCCTTGATGCCGAACAGGCGTGCGTGGATCACTCGCGTGTCGTTGAAAACCAGCAGATCGCCGGGGGAGAGCAGGGTGGGGAGATCGGAAAAACGAAGGTCGACGAGCGGAGCTCCGACCTGCAGCAGACGGCTGTCGGTGCGGCGGTTTAGCGGAGCCTGGGCAATGAGTTCTTGGGGGAGCGGGTAATCGAAATCGTCGAGAGTCCAGGACATGAGTTGATGCGGTTAAAAGTTTCGTAGATAATGCGGCGCTTCCCAGGCCGGGATGGCGGAATCGGTAGACGCAGCGGATTCAAAATCCGCCGCCGCAAGGTGTGGGGGTTCGAGTCCCCCTCCCGGCACCAATAAAATCAATGGGTTAGAGAATTGTAGCAAAAAACGGGCTGTTTTTTCCGTTTATGGTGCAAATTGTGACCCACTTGATTCTCTGGCCCACAGTGGCCGATCAGGCGATGCTTCCCCAGGCGGAAGTGTCGAAAAAAAGAACAAGTTCCCGGATTTTTCATGGCACTCGACCCCAAAGCCCAGGCTATGCTCGACATGGTCTATCGCGTCGGTGCGCCGCGCTTCCACGAGCTGGATGTGCATCAGGCCCGCCGCTCCTTCGAAAAGCTCCAGTTTGCGTTGCGCCCCGATTTGCCTGCCGTGGCGTCGGTAACCGACGTGCCGATTCCGGGTGTGCATGCGCGGGATGGCGTGATCATGGCGCGCCTGTATCGCCCGCTGGATGCGGCGCAGGACGCAATCCTCCCGGTCACTTTTTATTTCCATGGCGGCGGGTGGTGCGTTGGCGACATCCCGAGCTACGACGCCTTGTGTCGTGAGCTGGCCAACCTCGGCGGATGCGCGGTGTTGTCGGTGGATTATCGGCTGGCGCCCGAGCATCCGTTTCCGGGTGCGGTGGAGGATGCGCAGAAGGCCGTTGCCTGGACCCTCGCCAATGCCGCAATGCTCGGCGTCGACCCGGCCCGCTTTGCGCTGGCCGGTGATAGCGCAGGCGGCACGCTCAGTGCCGTTACTGCGCTGCAGATGCGCAACGACGGTGCTCCGCAGGCGGCGCACCAGATCCTGATCTATCCCTGCACCGACATTCTCAGCCAGCGTCCGTCGCGCCGTACCTACGCCAACGGGTACTTTCTGGATACCGAGAGCCTGGCCTGGTTCTTCGAGAAATACCTGCCCAATCAATCCGACTGGGGCGACTGGCGTGCTTCACCGCTACTCGCCGGGCGCTTCGACAGGCTGCCTCCGGCGACCTTTATCGTTGCAGGTTGCGACCCGCTGACCGACGATTGCAAGGCTTATGCCGAAGCCCTCGGCACGGCTGGCGTGCCGGTGACCGTGCATGAGTTCGACGGCATGCTGCATGGCTTCATCACGCTCGGAAAAATGTTTCCGCAGGCGGTGACGGCGGTCGAAAAGGCTGGATTGGCATTACGCGCAGCACTGGCGCGCTAAAGGGGAGACCGGGCTGCTCCGGAGGAGGCTCCGGAAGCACTAGATGCAGACGAAGCTGACGACCTGAGGGCTGTTTGAGCAGCTGCGCCCCAGCGAGAACTGGCCGCGTCCGCGCAGCACAACTTCCTCCCGCGACAGCAGAAACTCTCTTTCACCTTCAATTTGCACGAAGGTGCCGTTGCTGCTGCGGTCGATCAGTACGAACTTGTCTCCGCGCAGTTCGATTTCGGCATGGCGGCGGGACGACTGGGTGTCACCCACCACCAAGTCGGCGGCGGGGTCGCGCCCGATGCGCGCACTGGGCTTGTTGGAATTGAGTACCAGCGAAATCGAGTCCAGGTAAAGACGTAATTCCGGCTCCGTTTCGAGAAGGAAGTGGTCGCTCTGGACGATGGTCAGCTCTCCGATGGCCTCGCACATCAGTTCGCACAGCTCGACTGGCCGGGACAGCCCGCGGATCACCCGCGGGGGCAGCGCGTGGAGCACCGAGCGCCATTCGGGCCCGAGGCGGCGGGCGGTTTCGGCCGACGTGATGGCCTTGCCCGGCGAGGCAAGTTCGGCCAGTCTCGCCGCGAAATTGACGGTTTCACCGAAGACGTCGGTACCGCTTACGACAACCGGGCCGAAATGAAAGCCCATCCTCACCGCGAGCCGCTGCTGCTCGGGCGCAGAGGGGAGGTCTTTCAGCGTCTGGTGGATGGTCAGCGTAGCGTCCGCAGCACTGTCGGGATCGTTGAAAACGGCCATGAGCCCGTCGCCGGTGTGCTTGACGACCCGGCCGCGCTTGGTTTCGACCACGATGCGCATGGCGCGGATGCTGCGGTCGACCAGTTCGAAGGCCGAGGAGTCACCCACGCGCTGATACAGCTGCGTGCTGCCGACGAGATCGGCAAACAGTACAGCGCATTCTTTTGCGGGATGGGAGGGTTCCGACATCTGGATTAGGGCGGCTTCGGAGGCGTAATTCTAGCGGACTACGTGATATTTTCCGCAGTGCTGAAGGTAACAAATTTTGCGGCTTTCAGTCTCGCCGCCTGTCGGGTGGCGGCCTTCGATGGGCGGCCGGGTGCAATTCTTTGGGCTTCCCTTGATTTAAACAACGTCAAGAGCGCCCGCTCAGTGGGATAATGCTGCATTAGGCCACATTTTGGCCGGTTGGTCCCTGAGTGGCGTCTTTACGTCTGTCTGGAAGGAGTTTCATGAAACGAGTTGATGATTTCCGTCTGCGCTTTGGCAAGCAGGAGCTGGTGCCCATTGTGATCGGTGGTATGGGGGTGGATATCTCCACTGCAGTTCTGGCGCTAGAGGCTGCACGTCTGGGCGGAGTCGGTCACATCTCGGATGCAATGGTGAAAACGGTGGCTGATCGCCGTTTCAACACCAAGTACGTCAAGGATAAACTCAAGCAGTACAAGTTCAACGTTGCCAATACCGACAAGTCGGTGGTGAAGTTTGATCTCGACCAGTTGGCCGAGGCGACGAAACTCCATGTGGGCAAGACCATGGAAGCGAAGCGCGGTTCCGGGATGATATTCGTGAACTGCATGGAAAAACTGACCATGAATGCCCCGAAGGAAACCCTTCGCGTGCGCTTGGCCAGCGCTCTGGATGCAGGTATCGACGGTATTACCCTGGCTGCCGGCCTTCACCTTGGTTCGTTTGCGCTGATCGAGGATCATCCTCGCTTCCGGGATGCCAAGCTTGGCATCATCGTGTCGTCCCTGCGTGCATTGCAGCTCTTCCTGCGCAAGAGCGCGCGCACCAACCGCCTGCCTGATTACGTGGTTGTGGAAGGTCCGCTGGCGGGGGGGCATCTGGGTTTTGGAATGGACTGGGCGAAGTACGATCTGGCAACCATCGTTGCCGAGATTCGTGCCTGGTTGCTGGCCGAGAAGCTTGAGATTCCGCTTATCGCCGCAGGTGGTATCTTCACGGGAAGCGACGCCACCGCATTTCTTGAGCATGGCGCCGCGGCGGTTCAGGTTGCAACACGCTTTACCGTGACGGAGGAGTGTGGCCTGCCGGCCGATGTACAGCAGCATTATTTCAAGGCCAGCGAAGACGAGATCGTCGTTAATCAGATTTCGCCAACCGGCTACCCGATGCGCATGCTGACCGGCAGTCCGGCCATCGGCTCGGGCATTCGCCCGAACTGTGAGGCCTACGGATACCTGCTCGACAGCAACGGAAGCTGCTCCTATATTCAGGCGTACAACCAGGAAGTGGCGCTGCATCCCGGCGCAAAGAAAGTCTTCGTCATGGAGAAGACCTGCATGTGCACGCACATGCGTAATTTCGATCTCTGGACCTGCGGCCACTATACTTACCGGCTGAAGGACACGTCCCGCAAGGGTGAGGATGGGAATTACGCAATCCTGTCAGCCGAGCACGTTTTTCACGACTACCAGTACAGCACCGACAACAAGATCGCTTTGCCTGACTGAGGTCTGATAGGGCAGCAAAAATAAAGCCCGGTTCTGCGCCGGGCTTCTCTTTTAGAAGAACCGCGAAGCCGCTTCGCCAGGTATGTGCATGCCGGTGCTTTTGGCGCGTTTCAGCAATTCCCAGTAATAGCGATACGATGCCCTGTCGTGCAGTTTGCCGGCATGCTGGATTGGTCCCCAGCCCTTGTCCTGGGCTGCAACCAGAATGCTTGCCGCTTCCTCGACCTCGGTGAAGTCCGGGCGCATGGCTTCAATGATGGGTACGACCTGGTTGGGGTGGATGCTCCACATGCGCAAGTAGCCGAATTCCTTGCGGGCACGTTCAGCATCCCGGCGGATGAAGGTAATGTCCTTCAGTTCGGTTGTGACGTTGTGTGATGGAACCACCCCGTTGGCCAGTGCGGCCGCGGAGATGTCGCATTTTGCACGCGTCACCAACGGATGTTCGAACTGCCCGGGGCTGCGCATGGCTGAGCCGGGAATGGCGCCGTGGTGGCCGCTTACAAAGTCCATCAAGCCAAAGTCGAGGGACTCCACTCTATCCAGGGCTGCAATGTCCCACGCGTCGCGTAGCGCCCCGTGAGTTTCGATCAGTACGTGGACAGGAATTGCCCGTTCGACGCTGTTGCGTTCTTCTGCGCTGCGGATGCTTTCGATCTGAAGGGCTGCATCGGCAACGCTGCGGGACTTCGGAAGCGTCAGAAAGGCGAGGCGTTCACCGGCCTGGCTGACGAGGATGTCCACATCCCGTTCCCAGTGCGGGTGGGTGATGTCGTGGATGCGCGCGCCGACCCGTCCGAAGCGGTTGTCGCCGGACATGATCAGGCTGGCGGCCATCGTTGCATGTTCGGCTTCGGCGCCCGCATGGGCACCGTCTTCGCAGTCGAAAGTGATGTCGAAAACCGGTCCGAGTTCATGCTGGAGTGCGAGCGCCTTGCGCATCAGCTTTTCGCTGCCAGCGTAATGATCGACGACGGGAAGAATCGGGAAGGGCTTTTCGCCCTGAAACAGCACGGTATCGGGGTGCGGCATGACGTGGCTCATTCCTTCGTTGTCGTGGCGTGTGGAGATTAGCAAAAAAACACATGAATAAAAAACGCGGGAGCATTTCTGCCCCCGCGTTTTGCTGTGCGCCGAATCAGTCGAGCAATTAGCCCAGCAGATCCTTCACGCCATCACGCTCTTCGAGCAGTTCGTTGAGGGTGTGGGTCATGCGCTCACGGGAAAATTCGTCGATCTCCAGACCCTGGACGATCTTGTATTCGCCGTTCTCGGTCGTGACCGGGAAGCCGTAGATGATGCCTTCGGGGATGCCGTAGGAGCCATCGGAGGGGATGCCCATGGTGACCCATTCGCCATTGGAGCCGAGCGCCCAGTCACGGACGTGATCAATGGCGGCATTGGCGGCCGAAGCGGCAGACGACAGGCCGCGGGCTTCGATGATTGCGGCGCCGCGCTTGCCGACGGTGGGCAGAAACACGTCGCGGTTCCAGGCTTCGTCGTTGATCAGGTTCTTGACGTTGTCGCCGTTGGACGTGACCTTGCGGTAGTCGGCATACATCGTGGGGGAGTGGTTGCCCCAAACGACCAGGTTCTTCAGGCTCGAAACGTCACGGCCAGACTTGGAGGCCAGTTGCGACAGCGCGCGGTTGTGATCCAGGCGCAGCATGCCGGTGAAATTCTTGGCTTGGACGCGACCGAACTTGACCGCGATCTCCTTGGCAATGTAAGCATTGGTATTGCAGGGGTTGCCCACAACCAGAACCTTGACGTTGGGGTCGGCGTACTGGCCGATGGCGGCGCCCTGTACGGTGAAGATCTTGGCGTTTTCGGTCAGGAGGTCCTTGCGCTCCATGCCGGGGCCGCGCGGGCGGGCACCGACCAGCAGACAAATCTGGGCGTCCTTGAAGGCCACGTTGGGGTCGTCAGTGGCGACCATGCCTGCCAGCAGAGGGAAGGCGCAGTCTTCCAGTTCCATCATGACGCCCTTCACAGCCTTCTGGGCTTGGGGCAGGTCGAGGAGCTGAAGGATGACGGGCTGATCCTTGCCCAGCATTTCGCCACTGGCGATGCGGAACAGGAGGCTGTAACCGATTTGGCCGGCGGCGCCGGTAACTGCGACACGAACGGGGGCTTTTGCCATTATTGAGACTCCCTCTCTAAAGAAGCGTTATAAAAACACTAATGTTAATGCTTCAAGTCGTCTGCGGCTCGTTGCGATATGGGTTCGCGTTGAATCTGGCATGCGACTAGTTAACATGCGAATCGTAGGAGTATTTTTTTGCTCTGTCAATTCCATGTCTTATATCTTATATAAGATATAAGATTGATTATGGACTGCCTGAAAAAAGTGTGTTCAAATACACCGATGCGACACGACTCGCCCACTTTCAGTCCTCTTTACCGTCAGATCAAGAATCTGATGCTCAGCGCCTTGGAGTCCGGCGAGTGGCGTCCGGGGCAGGCGATTCCCAGCGAGCAGGAGCTCGCGCTTCGGTTCAATGTCAGCCAGGGAACGGTGCGCAAGGCCATTGACGAGATGGCGGCGGAAAATCTCCTCGTTCGCAAGCAGGGCAAGGGAACCTACGTGGCGTCACACAACGACCCGCGGGCCTTGTTCCGTTTCCTGCGGCTCGTTCCCGTGGATGGCGATCTGGCCCATCCGCAAAGTGTCCCCCTCGATTGCTGGAAAGCCAAAGCCGGAAATGAAGCTGCGCGGATGCTCGGAATAGAGCTGGGTGCGCCTGTTACGATTCTGCGCAGGCTGCTGCGTTTTTCGGGCAAACCGGTGGTTGTTGATGAAATATATCTTCCGGGCGAGATATTTCAAGGTCTGACCATGGAAGTGTTGCAGGGTGCTCAGGGTTCCCTTTACAGCTTGTTTGAGGGTCGTTTTGGTGTGAGGATGATCCGCGCCGAAGAGCGGATTCGTGCTGTCGCGGCTGACCGGATGACAAGTGAGACCCTCGGTGTGGTCGAGGGGACTCCGCTACTGTCGGTGGAGCGGGTGACATATACCTATGGCGACCGACCTGTCGAGTGGCGTCGCGGGCTCTATTCGACCGCCGAGCATTATTATCTCAACGAATTGAATTGAACGAGTTGAACTGATGGGAAAGGCCCGACCTGTCAGTAGTTGGTAAGGGTATATACTTATAATTTTGTTTGTGTGGGAAATGTGCGGCTTTTTGTCGCTATTGTTTGAGGGAAAATCTATGACAGAGGTGATTTTGAAGAAACAGCGCCCGAAGCATCTGGCGCTGAACCAGATTCGGCTCCCGCTTCCGGGATTCGTCTCGATCCTGCATCGGGTGAGTGGTGCCGGACTGTTTCTGATGCTGCCCGTGCTGCTGGCGCTCTTTGGTAACAGCGTCGGCTCGCCCGAATCGTATGCCTCATACAAATCCGTGATCGGGAATCCGTTCTTCAAGCTTGTTCTGCTGGGCTTGTTGTGGGCGTACCTTCACCACTTCTGTGCGGGTATCCGCTTTCTTCTGCTTGATATGCACAAGGGTATCGATCTTCCCTCTGCCCGTCGCAGCGCCGGAATCGTTCTGGTTGTCAGCCTTGTTCTTACCGTCGCGCTGGGAGTCAAACTATGGTAAAGCCCATTATCGTCGGTGCTCATTACGGCTTCCGTGACTGGCTCCTGCAACGCGTCACTGCCGTTGTTATGGCCATTTACACTGTTGTTTTCGCGATCTGCGCACTGTTGATGCCCGATTCCTCCTATGAGAGTTGGCGTGCCGTCTTCAGCGGCGGTTTCATGAAGTTTGCGACATTCCTGTTTTTCATGTCGCTGTTCTTTCATGCCTGGATCGGCGTGCGCGACATTTTCATGGACTACATCAAACCGACCGGCATCCGTCTTGCGCTGCACTCGGTTGTCGCCCTTCTGCTCATCGGCTATGCCGGCTGGGCTGCTCAGATTCTCTGGAGGCTGTAAGTGAAAGTCGCAAAGCGTACCTTTGATGCGGTAATCGTCGGCGCTGGCGGCGCCGGCCTGCGGGCAGCCCTGCAGCTCTCCGAAGCTGGAATGAAGACAGCTGTCCTGACCAAGGTTTTCCCGACTCGCTCGCACACCGTGGCGGCTCAGGGCGGCGTTGCTGCTTCGCTCGGCAATTCGACGGAAGACAATTGGCACTGGCACATGTACGACACCGTCAAAGGGTCGGACTGGCTGGGCGACCAGGATGCAATCGAGTTCATGGTCAAGAAGGCCAACGAAGTCGTCGTTGAACTCGAACATTACGGTATGCCGTTTGACCGTACCGACAACGGCAAGATTTATCAGCGTCCTTTTGGTGGTCATTCGCAGAATTACGGTCAGACCCCCGTTTCCCGTTCCTGTGCAGCAGCCGACCGCACCGGTCACGCGATGCTGCATGCGCTGTATCAGCGCAACGTGCGCGCCAATACCCAGTTCTTCGTGGAATGGATGGCGATGGACCTGATCCGCAATGCGGACGGTGACGTGCTCGGCGTGACGGCGATGGAAATGGAGACCGGCGAGGTGTCGATTTTCCATGCCAAGGCCACCATTTTCGCAACCGGCGGCGCTGGTCGTATCTATTACAGCTCCACCAATGCCTTCATCAACACTGGCGATGGTGTCGGAATGGCGGCTCGCGCCGGTATTCCGCTGGAAGACATGGAGTTCTGGCAATTCCACCCGACCGGCGTGGCGGGTGCCGGCGTGCTGATTACCGAAGGTGTACGTGGCGAGGGTGGCATTCTGCGCAATTCCTCCGGCGAGCGTTTCATGGAGCGTTATGCGCCCAACCTGAAGGATTTGGCGTCCCGGGATGTGGTCTCCCGTGCGATGACCACCGAAATCAATGAAGGTCGCGGTTGTGGCAGTGCCAAGGATCACGTGTTGCTCGACATCACGCACCTGTCGCCCGAAACCATCAACAAGCGCCTGCCAGGCATTCGCGAGATTTCGATCCAGTTTGCTGGCATTGACCCGATCAAGGCCCCGATTCCTGTCGTGCCTACCTGCCACTACCAAATGGGCGGTATCCCGACCAACTACAAGGGTCAGGTTGTCGTGCCTAAGGACGGCAATTCGAATGTGCCGATCGTCGGTTTCTACGCTGCGGGTGAATGTGCCTGTGCGTCGGTGCACGGTGCAAACCGCCTTGGCACCAACTCGCTGCTCGATCTGCTGGTGTTCGGCAAGGCTGCAGGCGAAACCGTGGTGTCAGACTTCCAGTCCGGTCAGCTCAAGCTCCAGCCGCTTCCCGAAGATGCAGCCGATGTCTCACTGGCGCGGATTGCACGCCTGGAAAGCCAGACCGGTGGCGAGGATGTGCACGAAGTTCGTCTCGAGATGCAGCGCGTGATGCAGAAGCATGCCGGCGTCTTCCGCTTTGCTGACGTCTTGAAGGAAGGTGTCACCAAGATCATGGAAGTTGCCGAGCGCGCCAAGCGGACCCAGATCAAGGACAAATCCAGAGTCTGGAACACCGCCCGCACCGAGGCACTCGAACTCGACAATCTGATCGAAGTGGCCAAGGCGACGATGGTGTCCGCCGAAGCACGCAAGGAGTCCCGTGGCGCCCACGTTCGTGACGATGCGATCGACTGTGCCGAGACCCCGAATGGCCGTGACGATGTGAATTGGCTCAAGCACACGCTGTGGTACAGCCAGGGCAATCGCCTCGACTACAAGCCGGTGAATCTGCAGCCGATGTCTGCCGATGTCGAGCCGATCGCGCTGGCCAAGCGTACCTACTGAGCGTCCCGGAGAATAGAACATGAGCAGCAAGCGAACCGTACAGTTCAAGATTTACCGCTACGATCCGGACAAGGACGACAAGCCCTATATGCAGGATATTTCTGTCGAGCTCGAAGAGTCCGACAAGAAGCTGCTGGACGCGCTGGTTCGACTCAAGGCCAAGGACGATACGCTGTCCTTCCGTCGTTCCTGCCGCGAAGGTGTCTGTGGTTCCGATGCCATGAACATCAATGGCAAGAACGGTCTGGCCTGCCTGACCTCCATGGACGAGGTCGTTCAGCCCATCGTCCTGCGTCCTCTGCCCGGTCTGCCGGTCATTCGCGACGTCATCGTCGATATGACCCAGTTTTTCAAGCAGTACCACTCGATCAAGCCGTATCTGATCAACAATGATCCGCCGCCCGAGCGTGAGCGCCTGCAGTCTCCGGAGGACCGCGAAGAGCTCAACGGCCTTTACGAGTGCATCCTGTGCGCGTGCTGCTCGACGAGCTGCCCGTCGTTCTGGTGGAATCCTGACAAGTTTGTCGGGCCTGCCGGCTTGCTGGCTGCGTATCGCTTCCTGGCAGATACGCGTGACCAGGCAACCAGTGAGCGTCTGGACAATCTTGACGATCCGTATCGTCTGTTCCGTTGCCACTCCATCATGAACTGCGTGGATGTCTGCCCGAAGAGTCTCAATCCCACCAAGGCTATCGGGAAGATCAAAGACATGATGGTTCGTCGCGCGGTATGACGATCAACAGGGGGCGTGTGCGCTGGCAGTGCCGTCGGGCTCTTCTTGAGCTCGACCTGGTGTTCGCGCGCTTCCTTGAAAGGCACTTTGATCATCTGAGCGATGATCAGCTGGCCGATCTCGATGACCTGCTGATTGTCGAAGATCATGACCTGTGGGCCATGATCAACGGCAGCCAGCCGGTTGCGGATGATCGCTGGAAAGAAATGGTGGATTTGCTGCGGGCCGGTTAAAGCAGCGGATTCAGCGCTTGGCAGCTGTGGAGTTCAACAGGGAAAAGGGACCAAAATATGACGACGCAACGTACTGCTACACTGACTGTAGATGGCAAGCCCGTAGAGTTTCCGATCATGTCGGGAACGCATGGCAATGATGTGATCGATATCCGTACTCTCGGCGGAAAGACCGGATACTTCACGTATGACTCCGGTTTCCTGTCCACGGCGAGCTGTCAGTCCAGCGTCACCTACATTGATGGTGACAAGGGCGAATTGCTCTATCGCGGCTATCCGATCGAGCAACTGGCCGAAAACTGCAATTTTCTGGAAGTCACCTACCTGCTGAAGAACGGCCAGCTGCCGAACGCAAAGCAGAAGAGCGACTTTGAAAACACCATCAAGAGTCACACGATGGTGCATGAGCAGCTCTCCAAGTTCTTCTCCGGCTTCCGTCGCGATGCTCACCCGATGGCAGTGATGACGGGTGTGGTCGGCGCGCTGTCCGCCTTCTACCACGATGCGATGGATTTCTCGGATGCCGAGCACCGCAACGTCAGTTTCAACCGGCTTGTGGCCAAGCTGCCGACGATCGTGGCCATGGCTTACAAGTACAACACCGGCATGCCGTTCATGTATCCGGACAACGGGCTGGATTACACCTCGAACTTCATGCGCATGATGTTCGGCAACCCGTGCGAAAAGTACGTGCCGAATCCGGTTCTGGTTCGCGCTCTGGACATCATCTTCACGCTGCACGCCGACCACGAGCAGAACGCCTCCACTTCGACAGTGCGTCTGGCGGGTTCCTCCGGTGCCAACCCCTTTGCGTGTATCGCTGCAGGCATCGCCTGTCTGTGGGGTCCGGCGCACGGCGGCGCGAACGAAGCCTGCCTGAAAATGCTCGAAGAAATCGGCGACGTTTCCCGCGTTGGCGAGTACATCGCCCGTGCCAAAGACAAGAACGACAGTTTCAAACTGATGGGCTTTGGTCACCGCGTGTACAAGAACTTCGATCCGCGCGCCAAGCTGATGCGCAAGGTTTGCTACGATGTTCTGAGCGAACTCGGTCTTGAAAACGACCGTCTCTTCAAGCTTGCAATGGAGCTGGAAAAGATCGCTCTTGAAGATCCGTATTTCGTCGAGAAGAAACTCTACCCGAACGTGGACTTCTACTCCGGCATCGTGCAGAAGGCGCTCGGCATCCCGACCGAAATGTTCACCTGCATCTTCGCTCTGGCCCGTACCGTTGGCTGGATGACCCAGTGGGAAGAAATGATCACCGATCCGGAATACAAGATCGGTCGCCCGCGTCAGCTCTATATCGGCGCCGCTCGTCGCGACGTCGTGCCGCTGTCCCAGCGCGGCTAAGCAAGCCCTGAGGGGGAGGGGACACAGAAGTCGAATGCGGGATGCTCGAGTTATCGAGTGATCCCGCTTCGTTTATCTGATTAGAAAACTAGAGGGCTCCCTCTCTGCATTGAAGTAGTTCAAAAAATCAAGACACATGCCAGGTGGACGCCAATGATGAAACAGCTTTTTGAAAGCTCCCAACTGTTCGGCAGCAATGCGCCGTTCATCGAGGAACTTTACGAGAACTACCTCGACAACCCGGATTCCGTATCCGACGAATGGAGGGGCTATTTCGATTCGCTGCAAAACACTCCGGGTAGCGGCCGCGATGTCGCGCACTATCCGATCATTAATGCCTTTGCCGAGATGGCAAAGCGCGGCCCGGTTCGTACCGTGCTTGCTTCGGGCGGCGGCGACCAGAAGCAGGTCAGCGTCCTGCAACTGATCAACGCCCACCGATTCCTCGGTACCCGCTGGGCCCAGCTCGATCCGCTCAAGCGCACCGAGCGTCCGGATATCCACGAGCTGGAGCTCTCCCACTACGGCTTCACCGAAGCCGATCTGAACGAGACCTTCAATACTGGCTCGTTCCACGGCCTGCCGAGCGATCGTGCCACCCTGCGCGAGATCCTCGACGCCGTTCGCCAGACCTACTGCGGCTCCATCGGCGCCGAGTACATGTACATGACGGACATCGGCGAGAAGCGCTGGATCCAGGCTCGTCTCGAACCGAACCGCGGCAAGCCTTTGTTCGACGCTACCAAGCAACGCCGGATTCTCGAGCGCCTCACGGCCGCCGAGACAATGGAACGCTATCTGCACACCAAGTATGTCGGCCAGAAACGCTTCTCGCTGGAAGGTGGCGAAAGCACGATCGTCGCGATGGACGAACTGGTTCGTGCATCCGGCAGCCGGGGCGTCCAGGAAATCGTCATCGGCATGGCTCACCGCGGCCGCCTGAACGTGCTGGTGAATACGCTCGGCAAGTCGCCGAACATGCTGTTCTCCGAGTTCGAAGGCAAGGCCGCTTCCGACCTTTCCGCCGGCGACGTGAAGTACCACATGGGTTTCTCCAGCGATGTCATGACGGCTGGCGGCCCGGTCCACCTGACGCTCGCCTTCAACCCGTCGCACCTTGAAATCGTCAACCCGGTGGTCGAAGGCTCGGTGTATGCCCGTCAGACCCGTCGCGGCGAAACCGGCAAGTCGGAAGTCGTTCCGGTGATCATTCACGGCGATGCTGCCGTTGCCGGCCAGGGCGTGAACCAGGAAATGCTCAACTTCGCGCAGACGCGTGGCTACGGCACGGGCGGCACGATCCACGTTGTCGTGAACAACCAGATCGGCTTCACGACGTCTGATCCGCGCGACTACCGTTCCTCGCTGTATTGCACGGACATCTTCAAGATGTCCGAAGCGCCGATCTTCCACGTGAACGGTGACGATCCTGAAGCGGTTGCCTTCGTGATAGGCATCGCTGTCGAGTATCGGCAGGAATTCAAGAAGGACGTGGTTGTAGATATCGTCTGCTTCCGCAAGCTTGGTCACAACGAGGCCGACGAGCCGATGGTGACCCAGCCGCTGATGTACAAGAAGATCGCCAAGCACCCGGGCACGCGCAAGCTCTACGCCGACAAACTGGTCGCGCAGGGCATCTGCCAGGCCGACGAGCCGGAGCAGTTCATCAAGGACTATCGCGCTGCACTCGACAAGGGCGAGCTCCTCATCAATCCCGTGCTGTCCGACTTCAAGCGCCAGTTCTCCCAGGACTGGGGGCCGTACGTCCACAAGAAGTACACCGACAAATGCGACAGCAAGGTGCCGATGGCCGAGCTCAAGCGGCTGTCCAAGGCGCTGACCACGACGCCTGAAGGCTTCGTGCTGCACTCGCGTGTCCAGAAAATCATCGACGACCGCAAGGCGATGGGCGAAGGCAAGCTGCCGCTCGACTGGGGTATGGGCGAAAACCTCGCTTACGCCAGCCTGCTGGTGCAAGGCTTCCCGGTGCGGATTTCCGGCGAAGACGTGGGCCGCGGTACCTTCTTCCACCGCCACGCTGCGCTGCACGACCAGAACCGTGACAAGTGGAATGACGGCACGCTCTACCCGCTGCAGAACATTCGTGAGGGTCAGGCGCCGTTCTACTGCTACGACTCGGTGCTGTCCGAAGAGGCCGTGCTGGCCTTCGAGTACGGCTACTCGTCAGCCGAGCCCAACCAGCTCGTTATCTGGGAAGCCCAGTTCGGCGACTTCGCCAACGGTGCCCAGGTGGTGATGGACCAGTTCATCAGCTCCGGCGAGGCCAAGTGGGGTCGTCAGTGTGGCCTGGTCATGATGTTGCCGCATGGCTACGAAGGTCAGGGCCCCGAGCACTCGTCCGCCCGTATCGAGCGCTACATGCAGTTGTGTGCCGAGATGAACATGGAAGTGTGCATCCCGTCCGGCCCGTCGCAGATCTTCCATCTGCTGCGTCGCCAGGCCCTGCGCAAGCTGCGCAAGCCGCTGGTGATCATCACGCCCAAGTCTTTGCTGCGCCACAAGGATGCCGTGTCCTCGCTCGAGGATCTCTCCAAGGGCACTTTCGAAACCGTGATCGGCGAAGTCGACGAACTCGATGCCAACGCAGTCAGGCGCGTGGTGGTGTGCTCGGGCAAAATCTACTACGATCTGCTGGCCCATCGTCGTGCCAACGACATCAAGGACATCGCCATCGTTCGCCTTGAGCAGCTCTACCCGTTCCCGGCGGATGCTTTCACGGGCGAAGTGAACAAGTACCCGAACGCCAAGGAAGTGGTGTGGTGCCAGGAAGAGCCCCGCAACCAGGGCGTCTGGTATTGGCTCGCTTCCCGCCATCATCTGGACAGTGCGCTTGGCGACAATCACAAGTTCCTGCTGGTGTCTCGTCCGGCCTCTGCATCGCCGGCCGTGGGTTACTACGCCAAGCACAACGCGCAGCAGAAAGCGGTTATCGAAAATGCGTTTGGCGAAATCAAAGCCTGATGCCCAAGTCCGTGCTGAACTGAACATAAGGGAAGAAACATGCTGATCGAAGTCAAAGTACCGCAACTGTCCGAGTCCGTTTCCGAAGCCACGCTGGTTAGCTGGCACAAAAAGGAAGGCGATGCCGTTGGTCGCGACGAAAACCTTATCGACATCGAAACCGACAAGGTCGTGCTCGAGACCCCGGCCCCGGCTGCCGGCGTGCTGGTCAAGATCGTCAAGAACGGTGGCGATTCCGTGACCTCGGGTGAAGTCATTGCGACCATCGATACCGAAGCCACTGCGGCTGCGGGTGCTCCGGCTGCTGCTGCAGCACCTGCCGCTGTCGCTGCGCCTGCCGCTGCTTCGTCTTCTGCTGCTGGCGCGGCCAGCCCGTCGGCCCGCAAGATTCTCGACGAGAAGGGTGTGGCTGCCGCCGACGTGTCCGGCTCCGGCCGTGGTGGTCGTGTGACCAAGGAAGATGCGGTTGCTGCCCAGCCGAAGGCTGCTGCGGTTGCCGCGCCGGCCGTGGCGATTGCCACCGGCGATCGTCCCGAGCAGCGCGTTCCGATGACCCGCCTGCGTGCCCGCATTGCCGAGCGCCTGATCCAGTCGAAGAACGAAAACGCCATCCTCACCACCTTCAACGAAGTCAACATGGCTCCGGTGATGGCCCTGCGCAAGCAGTATGCCGAGAAGTTCGAGAAGGCTCATGGCGTGCGCCTGGGCTTCATGGGTTTCTTCGTGAAGGCTGCTGTTGCGGCCCTCAAGAAGTACCCGGTCCTGAACGCCTCGGTTGATGGCAACGACATCGTCTACCACGGTTACATCGACATCGGCATCGCTGTCGGTTCGCCCCGTGGCCTGGTGGTGCCGATCCTGCGCGACGCCGACCAGATGTCCATCGCCGACATCGAGAAAAAGATTGCCGAATATGGCCAGAAGGCCAAGGACGGCAAGATCTCCCTCGAAGAGCTCACCGGCGGCACCTTCTCCATCTCCAACGGTGGTGTGTTCGGTTCGATGATGTCGACCCCGATCATCAACCCGCCGCAATCGGCGATTCTCGGCATCCACGCAACCAAGGATCGCGCCGTGGTTGAAAATGGTCAGGTTGTGGTTCGCCCGATCAACTACCTCGCCATGTCCTACGACCACCGGATCATCGATGGCCGTGAAGCCGTGCTTGGACTGGTGACCATGAAGGAAGCCATGGAAGATCCGTCGCGTCTGCTGCTGGACGTCTGATCTCTCTGACCTGAGGCACGGCGGCGGCGGGTTTCCTGTCGCCGCCGTGCCTTGTTTCAATCCGAACAAGGAAGAATACACATGGCGAAGCAATTCGATGTTCTGGTCATCGGCGGTGGTCCCGGTGGCTACGTGGCTGCGATCCGCGCTGCGCAACTGGGTTTCAGCACGGCGTGCGCCGAATCCAATCCCTACGCCGATCCGAAGGGCGAGCCCCGTCTGGGCGGCACCTGCCTCAACGTGGGCTGCATTCCCTCGAAGGCGCTGCTGCATACCTCCCACCTGTTTGAGGAGGCCGGTCACAGCTTCGAGGAGCAGGGCATTTCCGTGGGCACGCCGAAGATCGACGTGACCAAGATGATTGCCCGCAAGTCCAAGGTGGTCGACCAACTCACGTCCGGCATCAAGGGCCTGTTCAAGAAGAACAAGGTCACCTTCCTGGCGGGGCATGGTTCTTTCGTCGCCAAGACCGACGCCGGCTGGCAGGTCAAGGTGGGCGAAGAGATCGTCGAGGCCAAGCAGGTCATCGTGGCAACCGGTTCGTCCGCTCGTCACCTGCCGGGCATTCCGGTCGATAACAAGCTGATTTGCGACAACATCGGCGCCCTCGACATCAATGCCGTGCCCAAGCGCCTCGGCCTTATCGGTTCCGGTGTGATTGGCCTCGAAATGGGTTCCGTGTGGAATCGCCTCGGTTCCGAAGTGACCATCCTCGAAGCGATGGACAGCTTCCTCGGCGCGGCCGACCAGGACGTCGCGAAGGAAGCCCTCAAGCTCTTCACCAAGCAGGGTCTCGACATCAAGCTGTCGGTCAAGGTCGGCAAGGTGACGGCCGGCAAGAAGTCCGTCACGGTCGAGTACGAGACCAAGGATGGCGCCATGACGGCCGAATTCGACCGCCTGATCGTTTCCGTCGGCCGTGTGCCTAACACCGGCGGCCTCAATGCCGAAGCGGTCGGCCTCAAGATCGACGCCCGTGGCTTCATCGAGGTCGATGATCACTGCAAGACCAGCTTGCCTGGCGTGTGGGCGGTGGGTGACGTGGTGCGTGGCCCGATGCTGGCGCACAAGGCGATGGAAGAAGGCGTGATGGTTGCCGAGCTGATGGCTGGCCAGGCCGGTCACTGCAATTTCGACACCGTGCCGTGGGTCATCTACACGTCGCCGGAAATCGCCTGGGTCGGCAAGACCGAGCAGCAGCTCAAGGCCGATGGCGTCGAGTACCGTGTCGGCAAGATCCCGTTTGCGGCCAACGGCCGTGCGCTGGGTGCAGGCAACCCGTCCGGCTTCGTCAAGATGCTGGCCGACGCCAAGACCGACCGTATCCTCGGCGTGCATATCATTGGTGCCAACGCGTCCGAGCTGATCGGCGAGGCCGTGGTGACGATGGAGTTTGCGGGTGCTTCCGAAGATCTGGCGCGCATCTGCCATGCTCATCCGACCCTGTCGGAAGTGGTGCATGAAGCAGCGCTGGCCGTGGATAAGCGTCCGCTGCACTTCTGAAGGCTCTGATGGAGCGGGGCGACCGTGAGGTCGTCCTGTTTCAGCCGGGGGTGGTCAGGCGCTAAAATGCCTGCCCGCCCCCGATTTATTTTGGTTTTACCCAATCAAGACCATGCCCCACCACATTCTCAAAGTCTCTGAAAACGGCATGCTCGACGCCTACGAGGCGACCCTCAAGGCCAAGGGTTTCAAGTCAGACCCGGCCCAGAGCGCGGCGGCTCAGCGGCTGCAGGGGCTCTACTCCGAACTGGTGGCTTTCAAGGTTGCCCGGCGCGGGACGATCCGCAGGCTCCTGTCGCGACCCAAGGAGCCGCGCAGCGTTTATTTCTGGGGAGGCGTGGGGCGCGGCAAGAGCTTCCTGATGGATTGCTTTTATGACTCGGTGCCCTACCAGCGCAAACGCCGGGTGCACTTCCATGCCTTCATGCAGGAAGTGCAGAACGACCTCAAGAAATTCAACAACGAGCCGGATCCGCTGCAAAAGGTGGCCGATCGTATTTCCCGCGAAACCCGCCTGCTGTGTTTCGACGAGTTTCACGTGTCGGACATCGCCGATGCGATGATCCTCGGCCGATTGCTCGAGGCCTTGTTTGCCCGCGGCACGGTCTTCGTG
>Ga0209480_10001114_pt1 | contig 19996 bp, 17 predicted proteins | sample JI61114C2DNA_FD_187501 | JGI IMG/M metagenome (GOLD analysis project Ga0209480, IMG submission 187501) | Wastewater effluent complex algal communities from Wisconsin, to seasonally profile nutrient transformation and Carbon sequestration -... | ecosystem: Engineered > WWTP > Effluent > Algae... | reverse complement strand
TAATTGATGAGGTGGACAGTTTTTTGCAAGACCGACGCGGTGCCCAACGTAGCTGGGAGGTCACTCAGGTCAACGAGATGTTGACCCAGATGGAATCCTTTTCTGGCGTGTTCATCGCCTCAACTAACCTGATGGATGGTCTGGATCAGGCGGCTTTGCGCCGATTTGATCTCAAAATCAAACTGGGATTTCTGAAGCCCGCCCAAGCGTGGTGCTTGCTGGAAAAGACTTGTGCTTCATTGGGATTGCCAGCGCCTGCACCAATCTTACAGATGGCCCTGTCACGCATGGACCGGCTGACACCGGGAGATTTTGCATTAGTGGTGCGTCAGCATCAGTTTCGTCCTTTAACATCACCAGATAGGTTCGTTGCCGCCTTGGCCAGTGAAGTGGCACTTAAGGAAGGTGGCAAGGCGTCCATCGGTTTTACGTAGCGGACTAAACAATGCCTCGGAGACTATCGTTACTGTCATCAGTTAACCGGTCGGTATTTAGGCATACTTAACTGGCCAGCCAGCCCTTTGGATTGAGGAACACGAATGCCGAAACGCTCTGATACTCGCGAAACCGTGCTATTGGCATTGGAGTTATTGCGCAGGATTCCTCGGCGACAAAAAGTAACAGCATCGGAACTGCATTCACAGCTTTCACAAGCCGGTATAAAAAGGGAGTTGCGCACCGTGCAGCGCCAGCTGGAATTTTTGTCAGAGCACTTTGACATAGAGCGCGATGATCGCTCGAAGCCTTACGGCTATCGCTGGAAGGAACAGGCGGTAGGCCTTGCATTACCGGTACTCAGTGAACAGGAGTCACTCTTGCTTGCGCTGGCCGAACAGCACCTAAAAAACCTGCTGCCAGTTTCGCTAATGAAATCGATGGAGAGCTTTTTTAGTCAAGCCCGGTCGAACCTTGGTCAGCACGGAAATGCAAAGCTAGAACGACAATGGCTTTCCAAGGTTCGCGTCGTCAGTGAAACCCAACGACTATTGCCGCCTAAAGTTCTGCCTGGCGTATTGGAGGACGTCAGTCAGGCCTTATTTGCCAATAAATGGTTGAACCTGGAATATCGCAACGCAAGCGGTGGGCAGACAAGGGCAGAGGTCATGCCATTGGGCCTCGCACAACAAGGGCCGCGAATGTACCTGGTCTGTCGCTTCAGCGGGTTTGATAATGAACGCAGTCTCGCCTTACACCGTATCCTTTCAACAAAGGTATCAACCCTGTCATTTGAAAGGCCGAAAAACTTCGATCTGAAAAAGTACGATGACGATGGGCGATTTGGATTTGGGGACGGAAAGAAAATTCGATTGTTCTTTACCATCGACAAACTCGCAGGCAACAATCTGCTTGAGACACCATTGTCGCTTGATCAAGCCGCAAAGGATTTGGGTGATCGGCTCAGGATTTCAGCGACCGTGATCGATAGCGATCAACTGGATTGGTGGTTGCGGGGGTTTGGGAGTCAGGTCGAAGGCATAAGAAAAACGGCAATCAACAGCAACAAATAAAAATTGGAAGGAAATAATTTTCGCATTAAAACTTAATCAGGGTGTTTTATGTTTCGCCGCCAATTAACTTCGAGGTGCAATGTGGCACGAAAAATGAGAAGCAAGGAAATACATGCTCTTTACAAGAATATCGATAATGAGATATTGCCGGTTAGTCTACGATTAAGAACGATTATCGCGTTCAGGCAACATCTCGAAGAATGGCAGTCACTGTTCGCAGGTCTGCATTCCTTTAAGGATGTTTCTGAATGTTTCAGGGAAATGCATGCCCATGTCAATCAGTGCGAAGAAATCATCGCACGCTGCGTGCGCGATGATTATGTCGGCATGACCGACATGGATGTGCAATTGTCAGAATATATTTGCGAGCTTCCACATACTTCTTTTTTCGGCCTTTCATCTATAAAGGCAGTAGACAATGATTTCAACGACTTTCATGGAGAGGTCGAAGAGTTACTTCGCCGGTTGCTTGATGATTTGGAAGAATCATCTAGGCGATTCGGTCATATCATGTCGGGTTCCCGTGACGAGGGTGATTTGGATTTGCATAAGCCCTTCAGATCCAAAAAATCAATGCCAGAGTGACATGTCTGAAACAATTGAAAAAAGACGAGAAATTAAGAGTCAGCCTATCTAATTGACCCCCTGAGATCCTTGCGAAACTTTTTCAACCTCTGAACCTTTCAAGCCTTGTCAGTCCATCCCAGCCGGTTACAACGGGTGGACGTTGCAAAGGATCGTGGAACTGTACTTCCTCTAGCGTGAAGTTGCCGCGTCCAAATTGGCAGCAATAGCAGGCCGTGACAAAGTTGGAATGTTCATTCTTGCCACCACGGCTATGCGGAACAATATGATCAAGAGAAGCTGCCATTGCATAAAGTGACGTATGCCGTTGGAACTCTTTTGGAACCCATTTCGTTTGCTCCGGAAAAATCGCAATCAGGGTTTTTCTTGCGGCCCTCGATATAACCTTGATTCCGCAGTAGCGGCAGCGCCATCCATCTCGCCAAAAGATGGAATACTGAACTTCCTTTGATGGCATGCGCTCAGCATCGCGAGCTTCTTTGGGTAAAGGCTTCGCTAGTTTTGTTCGACGATGAACCTCGTCACTGAGGCCAGAGCATATGCGCAAGGTGTAGTTCAAAATTTCGGTGCGATCCGCAAGTGTAATTAGCGAAGCTGTTAGCTTGCGATCCCCGATGAGCAGGGAATCCGCTGCTGCGTCCAGGAGTTTCGCCGCTAGATCAAGCTCTGCTACTGGCTCCAAAAAGCTATTGCGCATGTTATGGGTCCTGACGCTGTAATCAAGTATACGTTTTCGGCATATGCCGAAAACGTTAGCCCTTGAATGATTTGTTACCTTTCTACAAGTACATCAAGCCATTCAGTACAAGTTTCAAGTGAACCAGCAGAAAACCATAGAACACCAATGTCCAGCCATTCGAGTAGGCTAATTATTTCTGCAGCAGGCTTATTTGGAATCAATATAGCTAGATGCGGGTCAGAATCTCTTTTCGTTCTAAACCAATAATCAAATACCTGTCCGATAGCCATTCGTATGTGTGGAGATTCTGAAGAACTTTTAACCTCAATAAGTAGATCATTTTTTTCTCCATCATAGTTTTTCACGAGCACGTCGAACATAGCGCTATCTTCACAACCCTCTAATAAGAGGTGGTTTGATAAGTACGATTTAATCTTGTTTGTTAGTGTGTTATGGATGCGCTTGCTTGTGATTGTTCTAGCTTCTTGGAGGGTTACTAAATCTGACTCATCTTTGAGCGGTAGTTCAGATTCGGTGGACGCTGGTTTATTTTCTAGAATCTTTTTAGTCGGCTTCTTCCCTGATATTTCTATAAAGTCGGGAAGGTCTCTGCCTATTTGATCGAGGTCTGCCGCATCAGTGATCCCCCCGGTCCCATACAAACTGATCATTCTTAGATACTGTTCCACAAGCGGAGCGTTTGTTACATTAAGCTTTGAAAGAAGACTTTTTACTCCTTCATTTCCATTGATAAGCGGAAACCTGATTCGGCTGTCTAGAGCAAAAAAAACCGGAGTGAGTAGGTATTCTGGCCGCATTCCTTGATCTTTATGATTTGCTTTTGGAACCAAGGGCAAGGTTTCCAGTTTCTTTATCAGTGAAGCCCCTTGATCATCGTTTGATAGGCTAAAAGCTTCTTTGAATAACGGTAGAAGCGTGGTTATGTTGTCCTTTATCCAATCTGATGAACTATTTCGGTATGCCTTATAGAAGTTCGTGAAGCCTGTTTCTGAGATTATTAATTCATCAACATCGAGATTAAGAATACTCGATATGGCACCCGCGACTTGCTCTATTGATCTATCGGAAAAATCTATTTTAAAAATAGAGCCGAGTGCAGGAATTTTTGTGCTTTTTATGTACGCCGGATTATCTCCGCTATAACTGTTCGTAATCCATGTCAATTTGCAAAGGCCGTGGAGCTGGTCTGGAAGAACTGTTTTGCTCTTGAAAAGATAGGCTGCTACTAACCTTGCAAGTTTGTTTGTTCGGCGCTGCCGTTCTGCCCAATTCTCTGACATTTCTGTGGATTCCCTTTTAAAAAAGCTAACACCTTGTAAGCCCCAAAGTCGGTTTATCCAAACCTAGCCTGTGGCCTCGATTCTAGCAAGCGCTGCGATAGAATGAACTAATGCGGGATACGATTTTATTTATTGTATCTGTCGACGGTTTCTGGACTCTTAAGTGCTTAAAGCCTAATTGAACAACACACTGGATAACTTTTCAAATCTCAGTATCAGGATGCAATAGTAGTATTGGAACGTAGTCGGGCCCAATAAAAACGACAGCATTCTGCTTGAAGTGCCGGCAAAGCTCTGAAGCCTGATCTTGAGACACACCAAATGCAAGCAGGCTCATTTCCGGCGGCCATTTCGTTTCGTTGCCGACCCCAGCACCTTCCAAATATTCAATGCCATTGTCAGTCAGCAGTGTCCTTAGTCCATTGTTGGCTAGCTTGTTTTCTTCGTCAGCCAGAGAGTTGCCAAAGGGATTCCAGGCTGTAATAAAAACGGATGACTGAATATCGAAACGGCGAAAAAGATCGGACAATGGTTTACAAGACTCACCAATTCGAAACGAGATGGTGTTGTTGCCGTCAAATACCTCATATCGAGTGTTTCGATACGCTTCAATGGTCTCAGCAGGAATGATCATCTCAAGACCACCTGCCAGCAACAGGCTTCTTGCTTGGTGGCTGACTAAGCATGATGGCCAGGGACCCACCATTTAACTCGCTCACCACACTGAGGCTGCGACCCAGAGCTAACAGGCTTTCCTGCAACGCTTTCTGATGTTCGGTTTCCCTTGCCACAAAAAACTGACGCTGCCGGGGATCCAGGCTGCGGATGAATTGGTGAATATCTTCGATGGGCTTTGCCATGACTCGTCTCCACAATATGTGACAGAAAACTGCCAAAGCGGGTTCATGACGAGCAGGAATATCCGCTTTAGCAGAATTTATGAATCGCCCTGCAAGCTGGAAGCTTTCAAATCGGCGATGCCGTAACTGTAGCAGCAGTGTTTAAGGTTGAAAAGACCAAAATATCAACCTTTGGGTTGGTGTTAATCAAGCCCATCCCATTAGATTAGCGCTTCGGACAAAAAGGCCTACAATTCCTACAAATTGTGAAAATGAGTATTTATGAAATACCCACCTGAAAAACTGGTTACGTTGAGTGACAAGGATCTTGCTGCTCTGACACGCAACGCTGAAGATCGCGGGGTCGAGGATCAGCTAGCTGCATGTCAGGAAGAATTAGATTCTCGTAAGAAACTAAAACGGAAGACAAAAGGCAGTGGACGGACAGGCGGCAGCTCTGTAAAAGCACAGGCCAACGAAATCTTGGTGACGGCACAAAAGGCAGCCATCGCAAAATATCCGTTGCTGGTGTCGTTCTGCAACCCATGGGGTGACAGTGACGATGGATTGGTTGAAGGAAGGACGAAAGTGAGTGGCTCGACACGGCATCTGCCAGCACTAGGTCCGCAGAGTATTGCAGGTGTCACCCGGGTAGCTAATGCAGTTCAAGTCAGTCTGTCCTATGGAAAAGGCAAGAAGGAGCGAGCACTCGTAATTCTGGAAGCGGTTTCTGAAAAGACCGGTGACGATATTAATTTGATTGTGGCCATTAGAAGATGGAATGTTGATTGGCCATCCCAATTTTCGGCCATCAAAACACAAACAGGTTTCTGGGAAACTGTGTCCCAAGATAAATTTGAAGTGTTGGGCGAGTATTCCCTAGATGATGCAAAGCTAGCCACTGAGCAATACATGGAAGCCGTTGATTGGATGGCATCTTTGGTTTGACAGCCATTAACGACGGATTGAAGATGACCGAATCACAAGACGAACTTATTATTCTCACGAATGAAGTCTTCCGTCGTGTAGGCCGGAATCTATATAACTTCCAGAAAGTAGAGCAGATGTTGAAGTTCCTTGTGGCCAATGGAAATATCAACGGCCCTGCCAAGGAGTTAAAGGAGCTACAAAAGACACTTGCTGACTCCTTGCACAAATTAACCATGGGGCAAATGGCAGGACGATTTATGGAGGATATCTTGTCCGATGCGGGTGACATTGAAGATGAGTCTGAGGTCATTACTGAGACATGGTTTAGCTTCAAAATGCGGTTTGTACCGACCGATCCGTTAAATACTGAGCTTAATGATGGTTTAAGGTCTGTCGTTGAAGAGAGAAATAATCTTGTTCATCACATGCTATCCCATTGGGATAAAACTTCGTTGGAAAGTACAAACACCATTTTGAAACAATTAGATGAGCAGCGTGAAAAGTTAATTCCTGTATATCAGCAGTTGATGAGCATGGTGCAGGATTTAGAAAACGGAAGAAAAGCGACAGCGGATTTCCTTGGGTCAACTGAAGGCAAACAAGCTCTTGAGTTGGCCTGGCTGCAACAAAGTCCTACGGTCAGATTACTTAGCGAATGTGTGAAGCAGCTTGGTCGCATGGACGGATGGCTTCCCTTGGCAACGGCAGCACACGTCATTCGACAGCATGAGCCAGAGGACGTCACTAGAATTAAAGAGCGTTATGGCTATTCAACGTTGAAGCAATTGGTTATCGCATCTCAAATGTTTGATATTCAAGATGAGCCGACAACCAAAGGGTTTCGTACTGTGTATCGATTGAAAGCAGAAGCTGCTGACACTCATCGGCATTGAACGAAAGACCAGTTAACAACGACCCTTCTATTGGTGCTGGTCGGCTTCCTTCGACCCGAAGCGGACATTAGACGACCAAGCTCGCGCGTCGACAGAGCCTGTCGCGTGGAGCATCTTGTCAGAACCTACATTTCTTACTAAACGCTTATGACTGGTCAGTCTGAGGCGATGGAAGATTGTTAACAATGCAACGCCATTCCCCTGAGTTGACTATGTAACGGCCAATGAGCATTTCTCTGTCATCAAAGATCTGAATCTCAACACCATCTGCTTGTTCCGCCCACACTTCTTTCTTCAAAACTTCAACGGTAAATCCATTCGTCGGAAAGCTCTTAACCCAAGACGTCCATCCTGTTGATTGAAATTCATAGCCAGAAGCCTTAAGAAAATCTTTGATCCTAAAGGTTGGGTTGCTTCCGAGGCCTTCCTGGACTCCGACTCTTACAACCAGTCGCTGGCTCGTTTCGTCACTCATAGGTGGGAACGAAGCCCATTCAACGGGCTGTATCTTCGATGTGCCTATTAGGTTATCTAGAAACGGCGACTTGCTCGTTTTATCAGTAATGATAATGAGCTGTTGAATAGCGCGCGTAAGTGCAACATAGAAGAGGCGACGCTCCTCTTTGGTGATCTTGTCAAGACTATCTCCAAGTATTCGTGAGAAAGCCCAGACCGGATGAATCAGCGGATAGCTACTCGTAACCGCATCGAGCACGATTACCACCGGTTTTTCTAGCCCCTTGTACTTATGGGTCGTCGATATGGTGATGCGTTCCCGCTTTCCTCTCGGAAAATACTTGCGAACTAAATTCAAAAAGCGCTCTAGACCTCGCGCCCCGGCATCCTCCAACCCCTGAAAATTGACAAACCATGGGATACGATTCTGACGGCACAACAGAACAACATCCAAGTTCTTTGCAATGGCAGCACTTGCGAGACGCAAGACAATGGGAGTAATTACATCACCGGGATGGCGTTCCAATTCTAACTGTGAGGGCTTGAAGTCATTGACGTCAGCCAACAGTACTTGGCCAGATTCGCGTCTGTGGGCCATCGCTGGTTTTCCAAGTCCAGCCATCAGCGCATTACCGATTTCGATGATTGACTGCGCTGAACGATAATTCGTCGATATGTAGAGTTTTCGTGAGTCGCCGATGTATTTGTCAAAGTGCTCAAAAAATCTTAAATCAGAGCCAGCGAACCCGTTTATTGCCTGCCAGTCGTCACCAACAGCGTAGAGTTCCACACGCGGATTCTGTTTGCGAATCGCCGAAACCAGTCGATAGAATAGGTCCGAGAAGTCTTGGAACTCATCAACACAGATATAGCGTAACGTCGTCAGGTCGCCGTAGCCCGATTTTCGGTGAAATACCGTACGTCCGCCATCAATCAAGTCAGCTGCGCGGTGCATCAGTCCATCAAAGTCATCATCTCCGGTTTCTGTTAACCGAACAAGGTAAGCCCGGTAAATCGTCTGAGTGATATCAAGGAACATGCTCTCGACTGAAGAAAGCGCCGTGTAGGACTGAAGCATATGAGCCAGTCCTTCCGGTGATAGCGGTCGCTTTCTGCATCTGCCTATAAAGCCGACTGTAGCGCTCGTGAAGCGGTCAATCGCTCGTTTACGAACTCGATGCCAGATTTCATCTTCTGGCAGGCGATGGCAAGGGATGCCAGTCTCCTCAAGAGACGCCTTCAGCTGGGCTCTAAACCTTTCAGTGCCGTATGCCGAGACATCTTGTGGAGAGAATTCTATGAGCGTCCAATCCTTTTTCAGCGACCAGTACTTGCGTTTTTCGAGAGACATCGCATCATAGTCTGGATCACCTTCTAGACCGAAATACTCGATCACAACACCTGTCTTCTGTGTTTTGAAAATGGTGAAGTCTGGCCTATAGTTGATCCCGTTCCACAATTGGTTACGCTCGTACTTGTAGGGTATGTCGTGCTCGAACAAGAAATCGGCAATTACCTTTTCTCCGAATGACTTGACATATTCGCCACCAAGGCACTCACGGGGCAGTGAGCGCCGGAACTGGAGCAGTTCGTCTCTACTCTTTTCGTAGCAGCCTTCAACAATCCGATCCCAATCCTCATGAAAATGGGCAAGCATTAATTCGCGTATCTTTGCCTTGAAAGCGGGAACCTGTAGATGATCATCGATCAAACTTTGAACAACAAGACTAAGACTTAGGCTATTTCTTAGTGGGTCGTCATAGAGCATGCTTTCCTCGGGATGAACGATGGCATATGCGAGCGCATGAAAAGTCATGGTATGTGGCAGCTCAACGCCGAGTCGTTCTGCAACGGTATCAACTGATCGAGCGCCAATCTCCTCGATATGGATTCTTCTCTCGTTCTTTGCATCCTTCATCCGTTGGTCAATTTCCTGGCCAAGTTCAGCACCCGCTTTGCTATGCAGGGTGATGAGAAGCTTCTTTCGAATCTCGAACGCTGCCTTGCGGTTAAATGCAAGCAACAGTATTTCGCTAGCGGGAATGGCGCAGTGCTTCATTAGGAACAAAGCACGTGCGACCAATGTAGTAGTTTTCCCGCTGCCGGCACGGGCAACCACCTGGATATGTCCGTGTACAGAAGCTATTGCCGCGGCCTGCTCGTCATCAGGTGTATATCCAATTCCGAACTTGTCCGGAGGAGTATGCTTCGCTACCCAGTCTTTGACAAAGGCAATCTTTTCTCTCTCGTACTCCTGTGGTGAGATTAGATCTGTGCACGATGCTGCGAAGAATGGGTCGGCGGTCAGGTAGTCGACATTGAAGAGCCTCCTGATATCTCGGATTAATTCCTCTCGTCTTAACTCAGTTTCTTGCCGTTCTTTCTTTTCTAATACTTTGCGCTCAATTTCACGTCGGATTCCTGCACGTCGTTCAGTGATCAGCGCAGGGATGGAATACCATTCGGCATCGTCGAGGACAACTCTCAGTTTTCCGAAAAGAGCTCGTTCAGTCTCATCGCCATCGTTGGGATTCTCAACCAGGGAAGGTGCAAGTATCTTCAGATAGAACTCTTCATGTTGGTCCCAGAAACGCCAATGATCGATAAGGGCATCGAGAAGCTGCGATACAGATAAATTCGGATGCATACGCTCGCTAGAATCTAATGTTTCCACGGAGGCCCCTTAATTGCTTAGTCAGAGCTCATCACGATGAACCAGAAGCAGCTCTACGATATTAGCTCTGCCGAGTTTGTTCGCGTAAGCAGTTGCAGTGAGACCACTAGCGTTTGTGGTTTCTGGACTTGCGCCCTGGTTAAGGAGAGCTTCAACGGCTTTGATATCTCCACGCCTGATGGCATTGAATAAGTTGCTACCTGCCGTGTCAGCACGATGTAGAACTGCATCAGCTGCGCGTTGGCGCTCTCTTTCAAGGGTTGCTACGGATCTGCCGCGCCTCAGTGATTCGAGGTGCTCTAAAGACTTGTAAGACTTAGCTCCATTAGCATAATGGTTGTAGCTCGTGGTGTTGGTAAGAACCCAGTCGAAGATATCATGGTCAGGATCACTCACTACTGGCAACGCGTGGAACAACAATGTAGGACTGCCTATACCCCCAACGGTTTGCTCATACAGAGCTAGGGACCTGATAAACGAAACTTGATCTTCATGGGGAAGTCCTTTGACTTCGGCGAGCAATGGGCGAAGGGCGAAGGTGTGCTCTAGAACGAGTCGATGGTTGAACGCACCGGGAAGCAATTCCACCGCACGTGCGTTTCCTTGAGCATCGATCAAGGCCCTTAAGAAGTCGCGAGAATTCACTTATGGGCCCTAACAATCAAAATAAGGTGCCGACACACCGATTGAAAAACTTGAAACCAGTATTTTCGCGACAGGCATATTGATTGTGTAGTTAGTGTTCACTAATTCGATCTCCAAGCATTTTAGCCAATCTATGCAAAATACTATGATCTTTTGTAAAAGGACGTTTTTCCCAATGAAGATAAGACCTTGAACCTGTAATGCTTGATTTGTGCGAAGACAGCTCTTCACTTGAAACGATCGCTGTAAGTGTCCCATCTCCTGAAGCAAAGGAAATTGTCGCTGAATCTTTTTGCGGATAGCCTTTTGTCCAAAGTGAGCTTTTTGCTCGGAATACGAAGTACATCTGTCTCAACGTCATGGTTGATACTGGCAAAACCTCGATAATTGAATTCAATCTTTCAATATCCAGTCTTGAAAGGAACTTCTGTGTGTTAATTTCCGATACTACAAGTGCGCAGTCTGAACCATGCAAGGCTAACGATGGTAGCTCGTCAATGTAGAACACAGTTCCCTGTACTCGGCTAACTTCGCAGAATGCTCTGGCAGATTCGAATGTACTATGGAAACAGCCCGGTGAATATCTCGTTGACCACGTGTACCACCAAGCATTGCGTCCAGTCCACACGTAATAGATTTTTACAACTGAAACTGATCTCACCCAAAAATTTAGGTCGACAAATGCAGCTTCAGACGCTGGAATAAGTTTCATGTGAACTCTGCCAACTGATTAGCCCCCGCTGTTGGGTGTAACTAGAATAACGCATCTCAATGCATGTTGGTTACACACAATCTTTGACCAAATGTCGGATCTACATCGCTATGTTTGGTGACATAGCTAAATTGACTGCTTTTGGCTTCGGATTCAACCGGTCGATCAATACCAGTAAAACTTTCAGGGTCAACCGCTTTATTGCTTAAGTGAATCGGTATAAATACAGAACCCTATCAGCTTCATCAATCGCCGCATCAAGAACAAATTGCTCCAGGCTCTTGCCTGCCAGCTTCGCTGCATACTCCAGCCGGGCCAGCTCTTGGCTTGTCATCCTCACGGTGATCCGTTTGCTTTTCGTGTTCGTCATAAATCACACGACTTAGGGTGTTGATGGTTGAGACATTGATCCTTCATGATTCCTTCTTCTTCAAGGCGTCCTGAATTTGTAGCCAGTACACCTGTGTTACATCTTTTCGCTCATGAGGCACATGGCCGAACTGCTTTTCATAAACATACAGGGCGTCTTCATCGATACCTGGTGGACCGGATAACAGGTATTCCCGACCGCTGCGGGTAATAGCAATCGCAGTAGTGGCATTGAACTCCATCAGGGGTGTGCTGAGGCGGCCGATACCGCTTTCCGTGCAACGGCCCAGCAATACATCCCAATGATCGGTGCCGGATGAAATACGCGTTACCGACCAATTGGTCAGAACAACATCGGGCTGAATTTCAGTTGGAGGCATGGAGCCAAATAGGCCGCCATCTGGCGTTGGTTTGATTGTCATTTTTAACTCCGCTGTGTTGGGTTGCTTCCCGATGGAAATCTGTGGACCGTCAAAACCAGATTTCTGTTTCGACGCAGCGGTCCTCTGATGCAAATTTATAAGACGATCTGGTCGCAAAATATGAGAATGCAAAGCCAGATTTATTTTTATTGCGAAATATCCGAAGGCAATTTCACTAAAAAAAGTGATGGTGTCGTCGTGTTCCCCAATGAGGAACAGAAAAAATGAACTGACGTGAAAAAATGTAGTTCGTAAATGTTAGTTTTCATGCGCCTTAAAACACTGATTTATATGGCCTTTCCAAAAAGTGCGTCTTCTTCCTCGAGATTTCGCGGTCAAAAAAAATAATTTGCTATACCTAGTTGGTAGCATCCACCAACCAAGGAAGAAAGATGGAAGACGAAAAAGCAAACATAGGCAACTCCGCTTCAAAGAAACAAAAAACCAGTGTCACCGAAAAGTTCATGATGGTCCTCGTTACATTGGCACTGGCCATCCTGTTTATTCCAAAAAGCCTTATCAACAAGTTTGAGGAGTCGAGTGCAGACTCCTCTGTTGTCCTGATTCGCTTTGATGGCACTTTTAACGATAGCGGCCAAATATCGGCGAACAAGTCTGTTCCGTTATTGAAAAGCGTGTGTGGCAAACCGACCCTGAAAACACTCGTTCTGCATTTGAGCTCCGAAGGTGGTCACGCCATTGAAGGTGAACGTGTCGCCAGTGCAGTGGGCAAGTATTGCGAGAAAAAGCATGTCATTGCCCTGGTCGAAAGCAGTTGTCTATCCGCTTGCTACGGCGTAGCGGCAAAGGCAGATGAAATATGGGCAAGCCAATCGGGTTATGTCGGAAGTATCGGCTCTATGATTTCCTGGGTTGATTATTCCGTTGCATTGGAACGCCAGGGCGTCAAGGAAATGGTGCTTACATCAGGGGAGGCAAAAGGCCCCTCGATGGGGCGACAAATGCCGACCTCGATACAAGTGCAAGACTTGCAATCGGCATTAACGTCCTCTGGCTTGGCGTTTGCACGCACCGTCCGGGAAAGCAGAAAAGGCCGCATTTCAAAAGATGCACCGATTGAAGCAGGCGGCATTTACGCCCCAGAGCAAGCCCTGACATTCGGGCTGATTGACGACATCAAAACCATTGATGACGTTAGAGATATGTTCGGAAAAGACATGACCGAGATTGGCCCTGAATCTACCGGTTCACCCTTCGGCCATGTCGGACGCAACCGCGGAGAAGAACTTCTCGATCTGGCGATACAGAAAGCACGTGAAGCCATGGAGATCAAAAGTATAGGCTCACAATAGTGAAGCCATGAAAGGCAATCGCTCTATTGGGCGATTGCTTTGAATAGAACACACTCTCCTATTTTTTAGATTGACTTTTATCTCGATTACCGCGACTCGAGTGGCAAACATTCTCAAGAATAAATGCACTTTCAAATCAACTTTTCGGGAACTTCCGAGCATTTAAAGCTATCACCTGCTTCAAAAAACCATTTGGGACCGATTTTAATAATTTTTCCGCTGACCCAATGCCGGGTAGCGAACCATTTTCTTACTACCAACTCTTCTTCGTTTGTGTAGACCCAAAAATCAGGTCCTATTCTTATTGAATGCTTGCCTCTGGCTTCCAAATTCACTCCGAGTACCGCTCTATCTTTGATAATCATGACAGTATCTTCAGCGTAGGGTGTAGCTAAATGGCTCTTCTCCGGCATTGCCATTTTCTGTTCTTGTTCGTTAAAAAGCGCGGTGGCAATCAAACCATTTTTTCTCATATCACTCAAGCTGTGCAAAAGCGCCCGTCGAGCAGCAGATGGAATGAGCTTTTCAATCGGAACTAATATTTTACTTTTGGCATTATCTTGTAAAGTTTCACACTGGAGATTGCACTCCATTGAAAGTGCAGACAACGACTCTTTACTTTCCAAAAAGCTATTCGAAACCTCAACTTCGTCGACGTGCAGAAAAACGATAAAAATCTCACCGGTTCCCAAAATTAGATTTTCATGAACTCGTAAGCCGTAAATATTTATACGTGATAACGATTTTCTGAGCTTCTCAGCGCACTCTAACGGCCCTGCGGAAAGTTGAATCCTTTCAAAATTGAGAGTTTTTATCGATTCATCTGCTATTCGAATAGCCAAGCCCGCGGCAATGGCTCGTTCTATGTCTTTGTTTAAAAGGGTTTGATTTTTTTCTGAGGTTTTCGCATGCATGGCAGTGAATTGGTCGCAATGTGGTTGCTTCATTTTGCCGCTTTAAAAACAACTGCGTGCTCCGAAACCAGCTTCAAAAAAGGCACCCTTATCGAATTTTCCAACATTTTCCGATTAAACCCTGTCTTTTTTGAGACGCGCATCACATTTTATAGAGCCCCTGTTTTATCCAGTACATCAGCAAGTACCAGCGGATTGCCGTCCAAATTCCATTGCTTTGCGTACCTCCTCCGTCTAAGTAGCTTAATTTTGTAATTACCTGAACTTCGGATATCGGCTTGATTGTGTATGTACAACCCAACCGTGTTAGAAACTCAGACACGTCTTGCTTTTCTGAGTCAACCGGAACCGGCCAGCCTGCGTTTAGGCTTACCCTTGCGGCTGAATTTATCCAATAGCCTGCTAGCAATAGAAAGGTACTGCTAAATTCTTTAGTTTGAATTTTTACGAGCAAATTCTGCACTGATTTTGTAAGGCGGGGCGGGGAAAGTTGGTTTTTCATGCCGCCTAACTGCAAGCCAGTTCGCTGCTTGAACTCATTCAAGAGATTTTCAACTTTAATAGCTGTATGCAACGTTGCTCCGGATTTTATGGCAGCAAAGTGTAATGACTGCTCGTTGGCAATGACTTCAACGATGCTTGATATATCTGTAATGCTTATTTCATTTTTAGATTTTTCAATTTCAGGAGCGGGAAAGAAAATTATGTTCGCCGGCTTCACTTTGGGCTTAATTCCCATGCCTGTCAAAACAACACCCATACGCTCTAATGCGGGTATATCTCTAACTGAGCGTGACCCGCCATGTCGTTTAAGTCTTTGGTTAAAGGTAACCCTTTTCAGTTTGCTCAAACTAAATGCGACGCCGGCAGAAACCGTTGACTGTCTAATCAAGCTTCGACATGAATGAAAGACTGGGTCAGATAAATATGATTGCATTGGAGTCAAAATATCTACATGGCCGCTCTGCGACAGGGCTCGGTAGACATGCCGTGCTTTTGCACATTGTAGTACTCCGCCAATTTGCTCGTGGCGCATGGCAATTCTCCGCTTTCTAAGCCAATAATTTCTCGCGTTCTTTTCGTTGGTTGACCACCGGATAAGGTTTCCAATACGTCTGGATATAGTCTCCCAAAGAACTCTTTCTTCTGGTGTTTCAAGGCCTCCAAAGATCGGAAGGTTCCTATCGAATTGATTACCCATCCGTTTCTCTTCTGAATCAAACCACTCTTTTACTGCACCTTTATTTAAACTCCAAATATCGCCATCTAATCGAATGTAACCGCAACTAGTTTCTGTCTTAGCACTACCGTAATTCCCAGTTTTTCTAATTCGGATGACATCATCATCATAATAAATGTCGCCGTAGGTTAATCCGTAAATCGAGCCAGGGCGGCAAGCAGATGCGTCAAGAAATGTGAATGCAAGCCAAGACAAAGAACGAATTCGCAGCACTTGCGGGTCAACGGTAGCAAGTGAATTGAGGTCGCTCATGTCAATTTTTAGTTGGCGATTTACCAAGTGAACTTCATCCTCCCTCAATAAAGCCGGGTCGAAATCTTTTTCATGTGAACCAGCAATTCGATACAGCTCGCCCCACTCGATATCGGTTACTCCAAAATGTTTGGCGATATAGGAATGAAATTTTCTAATTTCTTCCAAAATGGCTCGTCGCGGTTTGCCTGTTTTGTGAAACAAGACTGCTAGATAAATGCTCTCAATTGTTTCTGCGTCACATTCACTCAGATTAAGTTCATCACTGCATTTAACAAGTATTTTTCCGAATATCTTAATCATCGTATAGATGGAGATTAGCTCTAGACCTGACGATTTTCTGCTTCCTCCTACTGTAGCCAGATGATAGATGTAGTGATTAATCATGGCCAGGGAGTCCTTGCGATCTTTCATAGATGAACAGAACTCTCGCATTTCTTCTATCAGTGAAGTTTTTCTGCTGTAATGCCCATCCTTGACTAGTCTATTTGTTTTACTCAGCCGTCCTTTGAACTTTGGATTGATTTCTCTCATGATCACTTTGAGATTTCTAACATCTTCGTCAACAGAATTTTCCATAGACATTGATCTATCTGGCTCCAGTTTCATGAGTTCAGTTTCACCTTTAGCAGGCGCTTGCTTTGGCAAATCGGCCTCCTCCGAATAAGCTTTGTCTTTGCCAACCATTTCACCGGTAATGGCTGGCCAATGATCGTCATTTGCAACTGAACGACCTATTTCTACCGTTGCTAACCTCACTGAGGACATTAGTATTTTTCGCTCGGGACCGGCCAGTTCTATTCGACCAGCAACCTGAAGTGTTCCGACCAAGACGTCTACCAATTCACATGGATCTGATTGATTGCCTATCAGATGGGGAAAAGTCTTCCTGAATAGATTTCCAAATCGTGACTTAGAAATTGATGGGGCATCCGAAGAAAGAGCCTTCAGTCGTAACAATAGCTGTGCGGTCACGCCAGTAACCACGTATTGCTTTTGTTGCCCGTAATTAACTGGTATGCGTAATACCCCAGGTTTTGCCTTGCTGATCGCGCATTTATTGACTCCTGAAAGTATGCGTTCAGCGTCCTCAAAAGATCGGTAATTGGTGGTTGTAATTACGGATAAGACAGCTCTAAAAGCTAAAGACTCCGCATGTCCCTTTCCTATTTTTTCCCACGCAACAGATTCGTCTTCGACCTTCTTTCTAATATCCAGCGTTTGACGGACCGCAAGTCCGCTACCTTTTAAAAATGGGCTAATATTTTGACAGGTGCTTAATCGTTGATAAGAAGGTATAAATCCGCTTGTAATTTTCGCTGAGTTTCCTACTCTTAATAATCGTGCCAATTCCGCTCGAACTACGTAATTGTGAATTGGTTCTGCATTTATGGGGGTCGTACTTTCTATAATTCTTTCAACAATTTGTTCACTTACATCTATGATTTTTGAATTCTGATTTCGTAATACGAGTCGTAGGCTTGTACTCGTTGAAACCTCGATATCGGGAAGGTGTGCTTCAATTGAAGATATGATATTTGGTCTTATTTCATTTAACACCAATCTTCGGCGCTCAAATAGAGCCTGCTTTAATGCGGCATTAGCGGCCGCATGGTCCTCTCCGTGCTCGATAACTGCATCACTCCATGATCTCAGTGGAGGCAAATAGATATCATTCCACGCCCATTTTCTTGGAGCAGGTGTGCGATGGCAAAGCTCGGAGGTTTCCAGAATGTGGTCGAGGCGGGGGGATATTTCTGATGCAAAATCTAATACTGAATACGGCGAGCAGTCTGATAAAACAGTTGCGCCTGAGACCATCCATCCCATTTGTTGATGACGCAGTTCAAAATCCATACCCGCCAGTTGAAGTTCTTGGTTGATCAGATGTCGGAGTATGTTCTTTTTTGAACTAATTTCAGATGGGAATGATGATAAAAGTAGCGCAATATCTACTTCATTTATCTCTCCATTTGTGCCGATTGCCGACAAAAGTGGACTTTCGCTTTTGAGAATGTTTGTTGCGAGCTCAGCAGCCTTACTTTTTTTTCGAGAAATCTTAATTAGGAAATCTAGGTAGTCACGAAGTACTTCCAATGCCCTAGGACACAAAGACGCAATACGCGTTAAATGTGCCGGATCAGATCTTTTGTCAGAAATGACAATTGCCATATGATCTGGGACTAGATCGTATAAATAGATTCTTCGTAAAGCCGCCGTTGGGCGATGTGCTGTAATTCGAATTAGGATAATTGCCAAATTGTCACGAAGGATTTGCCATGATTCTTCAACTTCAGAATTAATTAACTGACTTGCTCTTTTTCGTTTAGTTTTAAAATAAGCGTGAAATCTAGCAAGACTTTCTTTACAAGGTGCTACCTTGGATCCCAGCCAATATTCATCATCAAATAATAAGATATCTAAATTCAATGGCTCATCATAAATTTGTGCAACCGCAGACCATGCGGACGACATGATTTCGGAGATTACATAGCGGCTGTAGTACGTACCTACTGCTGTGATTCCGAAACTATCGCCAAATGCGATCTGTGCTGCTTCAGGTCCAAGCCTCTCGGTAATAGTAGCTACTATTCGTTCTCGTAATTCTGATGGTTTTGCCAATTCACCAGCCGACACTGATCGCATAGTCAATAGCAAATCTGCTGATGCAGGGCGAATTCCAGTTCTGGAGTCTGCCGAAATAAGATAGTTTTCCCCAGTAATAGGCACTCCTCTCTGATGCTGAAGTTTTTTCCCCGCGTCAACTAAAGTCTTAGAAATGACAAATTTAATGTTGCCTCCTGTTTTCTGCCATTCGACTGATTTTTTATCTGGCGTAAACGCGGATGGAGGGCGACATTCAGGTCTAATTAAAATGCGGCGATCCAGATCAAGCACAAGCCCAGTAGTTGGCTCTTTCCCGAACGTTAGTCCAGTGAGCTCTAAGTCATCTATGCCCGTATTTATAGCGAGTAAGAGACCGTAAATTCGTTCGAGCTGATGAAAATCGTTAGTTGGCAATAGCTGATTGAAGGCATTTAACGCATCCTGATTCAATTTTTTTGCGATAGATACGGGCAATATCATTTCTGGGGTCAGAAGAAATTTTGAATTCGAGTGCCTCTTTATTGTGTAAGCCCTTGCTTTTGCTAGCTGGGTTCTAGGACCGTCAACCTTTTGGTTGACCTTTTTTTCAGGCATAACATCTGTACGAAAATCCTCAGGTTCGTCATCGTCAGTAGCGGACAACGTTGCTACGACTGAGTTTTCTAGGGTTCCATTTGTCCATTTAGACTTGATTGATTCGACGAAGGCTCGATGATTTTGGTACTCAATTTTTAGACGAAGTACCAAACTCTTTAATTCAGAGCTCCACAACCTTGAAAAGGTAGCGTGCTCAAACCTTTCGCTTCTCGCATCAAGATCATCAAATACAGCTAATAAATCATCCAAAGTACTCGCTTCGTTAAAATCCAAATTCGCTAAACTTCGTTTTGGCTCTAAAAACCCTCGAATATTACTGAGAAGGATTGTCGGAATTTTAGAAGCTGGGTCACGAATCGTAATTTCTAATGCCAAGCCCAAAAGAAGTGAACATACTGGCGCTGGCTCTGGTCGACACAGAAACTCGTTGAGAGTTGCTGCAAGTGGAAAGGTTTTTTGTAGATCTGTTCCCTTGATTCGAAGTCCGCTTGGATTGCTTCCGGCGAGCTTAACTAGCTCTAATTCGCTGAGCTCCCATAGCCTCTCAAGTCTTGAGAAAACCGAAAGTTCGAGCCCTAGTGTGCGAGTTAGTAAGATCAGACTTCCGCTAATAGGGTTTTGCCAACCTCGATCAGGAAAGGGTATGGCTTTGAGCAGTTCTGGGTAACCATCAATCCCTGAGTTGAGCGAACTGGCATCATGATTGTTCATGGCCCGATGGTGGCTACTACTCACGCAAAGGTCAATCTCGGTGCCATTAAACTATACGGCCTTAATCAGTTCCATTCAGTCTATTGAGACTTTTCGCGGAGGAAAGTATATTTTTAGTACAATATGTATTTATTGTAAAATCAATAAGATAAGCGACTCAGGCTCCCATTTATGGCTGGCCTACGACAATTAAGGCCACCAGAGACAACGCTTGGATTATAGCTTCGGAAGCCACTACTCTATCCGGCTGAGCTACGGGCGCTTGGATGGTGTGCAAGCTGTCGGTGAGTCACAACAGCCGCTTATTGTAACCCAGCGGGAAACCCATGCGGCTGGAATAAGCACACTA
>Ga0209480_10001112_pt1 | contig 20009 bp, 16 predicted proteins | sample JI61114C2DNA_FD_187501 | JGI IMG/M metagenome (GOLD analysis project Ga0209480, IMG submission 187501) | Wastewater effluent complex algal communities from Wisconsin, to seasonally profile nutrient transformation and Carbon sequestration -... | ecosystem: Engineered > WWTP > Effluent > Algae... | reverse complement strand
GAAGATGATGGGGAATGAAGGACGCGATCACTGCTTGGTCAGTTTGCCGAAGTACGTGCGTTTGTCGCTCACGGCCCGCACGAAGTAAACCCCTGCCGGCAAAGCGCCAAGATCGATCCGGACCCGATCACCCGGTAACGGGAAAACGCTGCGGACCACTTGGCCCAAGGGGTCCAGAAGTGTTACGCGAACGGGTTCGTTCCCGCTGCGGGGAAGTTCGAAAGTGATCTCGTTTTGAGCAGGATTGGGCGAAAGCTCAAGGCTGCCTACGGGCGATAATTCATGGATACCTGCAGGGCTGCCTTCACCGGCAAGTATCTCCGTTCCGGGAATCTGCTCGTAGCCATAGGATTTCACCCAAATGGAATCCGCATCACTGGAAACCGCTAACTCCACCCAGCCGTAATGCGCCAAACCATCACCAGCTATGAAGCGACAGCCCAAATAGCCCTCGTTGCCAAGCCAGTTTCCAATGTTGGTACTGAAGTGTTGTGCCAAGATCAATCCGTTTCCATCATCCGCCTGGAAGTCCGCGTTGAACGGTCCGATGGCTTCTCCGGCATCCAAGACCTTTGGGGACAAGAAGCCGCTGAATGTGGCCAAGACACGCACGGAGTTGCCTGCGGGCAGCCGAACCTCCGCGCTGAAACTGGAGGAATACGAGGCTTCCGCGATGGATACATCTGTAGTGCCATCGCCGTCCAGATCAATGTCCAAGGTCTCGTTGTGCAAGACCACGTCCGGGTCCAGATCGGTGTAGGTGACCTGTGCCGCAGCATCATGATGCAGCAGGAACGCCGCTGCCATGCCAGAGTAGCCCAAGGCGGTCGCCAGTTTTCCGTGCGGCGTTTTTTTCAGGTCCATGGGAGTTGCTTTGGCTTCCCCAAAGATAAGGCGGCCTGCATTGTGGGTTATGCCTTCGTCCGATACAGCGCAGGCTCCACCGCCCGGGCCATGGCCGCTACGTCCAGCTTTCCGCCCAAGGCTACTTGCACACGCGCCATTTCGTCGGCAGGGTCCGCAATTACGTTTGCATAGGAGACACGGACCACCTCCGCGTTCGGGTTCGCTTTTTCCCAACGGTCCATGGCGGCGAGCTGCTTGGTATAAGCATCGTGCAAGCCCACACGGAAAGCGTTCTTCGGTCCACGGGAACTCTTGCGGCCCAGCATGGTGTCCTGCGAGCCGAGCACCTCGTGCATGTCCCGTTCCATAAAGACGATGCGGTACCGGAAACGCGGCGGCAGAAAGGGCAGGAGCGGGGCCACGACCTTTATCGTCTTCCCACGCGCCAGCGCCAAAAAGCGGGCGTCCTTGGCCATGCCCTTCACTGCGGCGTGCTCGAAATAGCCGTTGGGGTTGCTGGCATCGGCGGGGCGCTGATCGTCGGTGAACGGCACGGCACCTCCCGCCACCAAGGCCTGCATCATCATGGAAGTGCCCGAGCGTGGCAGGCCCGAGACCACGGTGATGATCTCCTCTTCCGGTATCGTAGGTGTTTGCGGAATTCCGGTGCCTTCCGTTTCCGGCAGACCGAGCAACTGTTGGATCTCCGCAACCTTGCGTCGGGCGCGCTCAATGCCCGGTTCGATGCGCAGGCATACGGTGAACGCCTGCAAGGCCCTTTCGTATTCCTTCAACTGGAAATAGCACTCGCCGAGGTGGTAGTGGACATAGGGCAGATCGAAGCGTAAAGCGAGCGCATCGTGCAGGTGCTCCGTTGCCACCCCGAGGTCGCCGGTGCGCATGGCGGCCACACCGGCACCGTGGTGCGCATGCACGTCTTGCGGGTCGTGGCGCAGGGCGTTGCGGTATGCATCGAGCGCGCGCGGCCAGCGGCCCATGGCCCCCAACGTGCGGGCGAGCTGCGCCTGCAAAGGATCGGCGAAGCGCGGCAACAAAACCAATTGTTCGATCACAGCCAACGCCTCTTGGTGACGGCCTTCCGCCATCAAAACGGAACTGCCAAGTACGCGGAGGCCCGGAGCAACGGTAAAAGTACCCTTGTCCTTTCCATCTTCTTTCGCCAATTCTTCAGCGCGTAAACGTTCGTGCTCCTTTTCGCATTCCACCAGCAAGTGGTCGTATGCAGTGCGCGCTTCCGCCAGCTGTGCAGAACGCAACAACGCGCCCACCAGTTCCCTGCCATAACGGGCTTGGTCCGGGGCTTCCTTGAAAAGTTCGCGTAACTCTGCGATGCCCTCTTCACGCTTTCCTCCGTCCAAGTATGCCTTGGCCAAATAGTAGCGGTTTTCACGGACGGTCTTGATGCTCGCCTTTTCCGGCTCCGGACCGGGATCATCAATGTAGCCCAGCTCCACCAATTGCTGCAAGGCCTCGCGGTCCATCTCGGAGAACGCTTCCGCAGCGGCGTTGCGCGGGTGCATGCCGCATTCGCCCTCCACGTTTTCCCACGAGTCGATCACCTTCGGAACAGGCAGCTCCTCGAAAACATCCATTAGCGGCTTGCCGTCCATGTCGCGCGCAACAGGCAGACCGAAAAGTGCGAGGAGCGTTGGGGTTACGTCCAGCAACCCCGCGCCGTGTATCAGCGCATCCTTTTTGATGCCCGGCCCCTTCAAGCAGAAAATGCCGAACGGGCTGTGCTCGCGCGCCGGACCAGCGGGTTCCTTCGGCAGGGCAAGTGGGCGCAAATGATCCGGGTGGAAGCCGTGGTCGGAGATCAGCATCACCGTGGCATCTTCTCCGGCCAATTCCAGTAGGCGACCCAGCATCAGGTCGTGGTAGCGGTAGCCCGCTGTCATCACGCCCTTGAACAGCTCGTATTCCCGCTCCGGAATGTGCGGCCTGCGCGGCGGATTGAATTTCATGAAGCCGTGCGCGAAGTGGTCAATGGCATCGAAATACACGCACATCAAATCCCAAGGTTGCTCCTCCAGCACCCATGTTGCGGCGGCCTGCACAGTGGAGCAGTCAGCAAGGATGCGGGCCAAGTTCTCCAGTGCTTTTTCCTTGTCCTGATTCACCTTGGCGAAGTCCGGCACAAATGGCGCGATGTGCGCCGCCGTGAGTTCCGCCGGATGGATCCGAAGCTTGGCGAAGTGCTCGCGAAGCTCCGGTGGATGCACGGTGCCGGGCATCATGGGCCATGGCTCGCTCATGGGCCGGCTGGCGCGCTGGTAGAAGTTGCTCACCATAATGCCGTTGATCGGCTCCGCCGGATGGCTGGGCCACCAGCCCAGCACGTGCGTCTTGGCACCCTCCTGGGTCAGGATGTTCCAGATGGCCTTCACCTTGCGGTGCGCATTGGTGACGGGCCGCACCGTTTTGCCGTCCGGCGCCAGCTCCGTAAAGCCGAGGATGCCGTGCTTGTAAGGCCGTTTTCCCGTGGCAATACTCGTCCACAGCATGGGAGAAAGCGGTGGGTCCAAGGTGGCCATGCGCCCCCGCACGCCGCTGTTCACCAAGCGCTCCAAATTGGGCATCAGGCCTTGGTCCATCAACGGGTCGATGGCTTTCCAATCAGCTGCATCCCAGCCGATCACCAGCACTTTGCGCTTCATTGCTTTTTGGGTGCTTTTCCTTTCAGATCCGCCACCTCAATACGCTTGGCGCGCCAGGCCATTAAGCCGCGATAGCCCAAAGCAAGTAGAGAAAGCGAACCTTCCGCCGTCACTTCGAAGGAAGTGCCATCGGGCGCACGGAATGCAGGCCTAAGCGGAGCCTTTTTGTTCGTGTCCATGTTCTTAAAATTACATTGGGCCGGGCAAAGGAAGACAAAGCCTTCAGAGAATCGCGCTTTTGAGCAGTACCGGTGAAAAACTGATGGCCATGGAAGCGGCCAACAACGCACGCCAAGAACTGGACATGAGCGGTTATGCTGCGGGTGTCTACTTCGTACGCATGCAAAGCGGCAAGCAGGTCACCTTCCAAAAGGTGGTGAAGCAGTAATTGCCTTTATTAAAAAATGAACGGGGCTGTCCGGAAGGATGGCCTCGTTTTGTATGGGCTTGGACACAGAGATGCATCCAAGCCCCACTTCTTCCGTCGCCCTGCGCAGCGGCGAAACAACCTTGGTTTTCTCAGCGTCTCGGCGTCTCCGCCTTCACAACCCTCAAAGGCTCCCCGTAAACAGCTTCACTATATCGTGCCCGTTCACCGCGATGATCACTGTGAGCAGGAACACCATGCCGGCCATCTGCGCGTACTCCAGCACCTTGGGATTGGCCGGTTTGCGTGCGATGGCTTCATAGAGCAGGAACATCACGTGGCCACCGTCCAGTGCGGGGATCGGCAAAATGTTCAGCACCGCCAAGGCCAATGAGAGGAACGCCGTCATTTCCCAGAAACGTTGCCAAACCCAGCGCGGGCCGTAGGCTTTGCTCATGGCGATGAGGCCGCCCATCTGCTTCATTCCCGCCTTGCTTCCTAAAAGCTTGAAGGATGAGACGTTGTCCTTGAGCCGCTGCCAGCCGTGGCGGATGCCCGCGGGGATGCTGCCGAGCAACGTGTACTTCTCCGTGGCGAAAGTGAAGTATTCTGCCGGTGAGCGGGGCTGAAGACCCACGATGCCGTCAGCGCTTACCTCCACCGGGATGCGCACTTCGTGGCCTTCGCGCAAAATTGTCACCTCCACGTGTTGGTCTTTGCGACCCTTCACCGCTGTGACGAAGTCTTGGAAATAACGCGTGGGCGTGCCGTTCACCTCAACGATGCGGTCGCCCTTGCGAAAACTCCCGGCCTTGTCGGCATTGTTGCCCGCCATCACCGAGTCCACGAAAAATGGAAAGCGCGGACTGAACATTGTTTTGTCATTGCTCTCCAAGATCTGTTCCTGGATGTTGGCGCTGAGCATGATCTTCTTCTCCTGCGATTTCCCTGTGCTGTCCTCGCGTTCCACGGTAACCTCGTGTGCGCCGTCGATCAAAATGGCCAAGGAAATATCCTCCAACGTTTTAGGATTCCGGCCTTCCACGCCAACGATCTTGTCGCCGTCCTGGAAGCCTTCGCTCTTCATCAGCTCGCTGGGTGTTACACCGTATGTGAGGTTCTGCAACGGCAGGTATTCGCGACCCCACACGAACAGCACCATCGCGTAGATCGCGAAGCCCAACAGCAGGTTCACCGTTACGCCGCCCACCATTACGATGAGGCGCTGCCATACGGGTTTGGCGCGGAACTCCCACGGCTCGGGCGGCTTCTGCATGCGCTCTTTTTGCTCAGCGTCCATGCTCTCGTCCACCATGCCGGAGATCTTCACATAGCCACCAAAAGGCAAGCTGCCGATGCCGTAAACGGTGTCGCCGATCTTCTTTTTGACCAAGGCGTAGGGTGCGTCGAAAAAGAGGAAGAATTTTTCAACCCGCATGCCAAAAAGCTTAGCGGGCAGGAAGTGGCCGAATTCGTGCAGGGCCACCAAAATGGATAGGCCAAGGATCAATTGTCCGGCGTAGATCAGGATCTCCATTGCGGGGAATTCAGTGTCTCGTGGGCTGCGCGTCGCGTTTCCGCATCGCTGGCTTCGAGTTCTTCAAGCGTGGGTGAAGCAACAAAGGTCGCCTTTGCAAGCCGATCGGCGATCATGTCGCTCATTTCCAAAAATCCGATGCGGTCTTGCAGGAACGCTTCAACCGCTATTTCGTTCGCCGCGTTCAGCACACAAGGTGCGTTGCCGCCGCGTTTCATGGCTTCCAGCGCAAGGCCCAAATTCGGGAAAACCTCAAAGTCCGGTTGCTCAAAAGTGAAGCTCGGGTACTGCGTGAAATCGAAACGCGGCCATGTGGTGGCGAGGCGCTCCGGATAAGCCAAGGCATATTGGATCGGCAATTTCATGTCGGGCAAGCCGAGCTGCGCTTTCATGCTGCCATCGCGGAATTGCACCAAGCTGTGGATGATGCTTTGCGGATGAACAATGATCTCCACCTGCTCCGGCTTTAGGTTGAACAGCCACTTGGCCTCGATCGCCTCCAAGCCCTTGTTCATCAAGCTGGCGCTGTCGATCGTGATCTTCGCACCCATGTCCCAGTTGGGATGCTTCAACGCCTGTGCTTTCGTTACTGCGGCGAGTTCGGATCTGGTCTTTCCACGGAACGGACCACCGCTGGCGGTGAGAATTATTTTCTCGATCGGGTTCTCCCATTCACCGGCCAAACACTGGAAAATGGCACTGTGCTCACTGTCCACTGGATAGATGTTCACGGCCTTCGCTTGTGCGCGCTTCGTCACCAATTCACCGGCAATCACAAGGGTTTCTTTGTTGGCCAAGGCGATTGCTTTTCCGGCATCGATCGCGGCCAATGTGGGGCGCATGCCCGCGTAGCCCACCATGGCGGTGAGCACCGTGTCGATGGTCTCCATCTGCACCGCCTGCTCAATGGCCGCTGTACCTGCGAAGACTTTCACGCCGAGCGGGAACAAGGCATCGCGCACTTCGGCATAACGGCTTTCATCGTCGATCACCACCGCGTTGGGGTTGAACTCCTTCGCCTGCGCGATCAGCAGGTCGGCGTTCTTCCCGGCAGTGAGCAACTCCACCGCGAAATGCGCGGATTGCGCGCGCACTACGTCCAACGCCTGCGTGCCGATGGAACCGGTACTGCCAAGGATGGCGATGCGTTTGGGGGAAATTTCTTCGGGCACTGGGGCGGGGTTGAGGCGTGCGAAGTTCGGGGTTAACCGCGGAAGGTTTTTTACCGCAATGGACACAACGAGCGCAACGTGAGAAATGCAGGTTTAACCGCAGAGGGCGCGGAGGACGCAAAGGGCGAGGATGCGACCAGAGCGCTGAGGGCTGCCGACGGCAACCGGCGTAAGTAGCAATTCACCACTAAACTCAGCTACGCTTTGCGGATGCCCTGCGCAAACGGTCGTTGATGGCGGCGCCCAAGTCTTCTTGCGGGAAGACCTCCGCGAGGATCACGTCGGCTTCGCTGGCGTCCAGGCTGCGGAGCGCGGCGAAGAGGCGACGTGCGGCTTCTGCGATGTTGCCTTTGGGGGAAAGCAATTCTGTGCGCCAAGCTTCGTGCTTTTCGGTGAAGGCGATCACGGCGGTGCGTTGGCCTGTGTGTTCCTTCAGCAAGGATTTTACATCGCCGATGAAGACCGGTTTGCGCGGTGCGTAGTGGCTTTCCAACGTGCCGGGCGAGGCGGGCAGCACGCTCTTTTTCGCTTGGCCTACCGTGCCGATCACGGCTTCGATCTCCGACACGGGCGTGCCGCCGGGACGGTACAGCACCCATTGTTCCGCATCGCTTTCCCAACCGATGATGGTGCTTTCCACGCCCACGGTGCAGGGGCCGCCATCCAAGATGTACGGGATCTTTTCGCCGAGCTGATCCGCCACGTGTTGGGCCGTGGTGGGACTCACGTAGCCGAAGGGGTTCGCGCTGGGCGCGGCGAGCGGGAAGTCCAGCGAACGCAGCAGTTCCAACGCCATGGGATGTGCGGGCATGCGCACGGCCACCGTATCCAAGCCGCTGGTGACGAGGTCCGGCACGCGATCGGATTTCGGCAGTACCAGCGTCAACGGCCCCGGCCAGAATTTTGCCATCAATGCCTCGGCCTCTTTTCGCGTGTCCTTTCGCTTGAGCTCGGAAAACGACACCACTTCCTTCACCTGATCCAAACTGTGAACGTGTACGATCAATGGATCAAAAGCCGGGCGCTGCTTGGCTTGGAAGATCTTCAGCACCGCCGCTTCATTGTAGGCGTTCGCTGCCAAGCCGTAGACGGTCTCGGTGGGGATGGCCACGACCTCGCCTTTGCGCAAGAGATCTGCGGCGGCTTGTGTGTTGGTGCCGATGGGCATGTCTGGTTCGTGGTAGCGAGGCGCGAAGGTCGGGGGAATGCGGGTTACACTCCTTTGAAGACTGCGTGGCGTTACCTAAGTTGGATATGCCCTCCCCTACTACGGCAGGTTCCTGAAGCCGGGAACCTGCGTAAGGAAAAGTTGTACAGAGACCGGTCGATCTGTACTGTTAACGCCTAATGAGGATGCTTGCGGAATGTATCGAACTCTGTTGACCAAGAACCAATTTATAGACCCCCGGAGCTAGTTCAGCTGGCAATTGGAAGCTTGCGTTTTGTGCATCTCGCTGAAGTCCGTTGTTCCTGGTTGTGAAGACCAACCGACCGTCCGCACTATGCAAGCCCACCCATGCGTCTTGTTGAATTGTTTGCGGTATCCGCATGGTCACTGTGGAATTTGCGACGGCGGGGTTCGGGAACACGGCTCCTACAGTTGAAACGGACGGTTCGTTTATGCCAATGGAAAAGTCATTCTGCAGCCTGCAAACCAAGAAATGACCATTGAGGTTCGCATCCCAGGCTTTGCCACCTACAAGTATTTTTCCATCGGGCTGTATACAGGCTGCTTGGCCCCGAGAACTGGACTCCGGAAATTCTGGTTGGACAAAGCCATTCGATCCGAAAGTTAGATCGCGAGCGCCGTTGTTCAGGTATTTGTACACCACAAGATCCGAAACGCCGGCACCTGCAACACCTGAAGTACCGGTCACAATGATCGTTCCGTCTTCAAGTAGATCCACATTTGAGGAAACATCGAAAGTGGACATGTCTTCTTCCACATAACCCGCAGTGCCGAAGGAGGTGTCCAATGACCCCGAAGATGTGAATTTCACAAGCAACATGTTGTTGGCCGACCCCCCGACCTGCACAGAGGTGGTCCCGACCACCAAGAAAGAACCATCCGGGGTCAGCTTCAGGTCCGCACCAAAATCGCCGATACCGCCATGGTCATAGTTGACCGTACCCCCTACACCAAAGCCGGGATCCAAGGTACCATCGGCAGTGAAGCGCGCCAAAAGCATGACATACGTTGAGACCGTATTGTCAAAAAAACCAGAACAAACAATTCTTCCATCGGGCTGGATCAAAATTCCCGTTAACGAGCTATAACCAAATCCTGAAGGGATTGTCGCTATTCCGTCAACACCGAAGTTCGGATCGATCACCCCACTCGTTAAGAAGCGCGCAACGAATGGTGAAAGCAGGAAGTTCTCGTCGTAAGCACCACCACAAACAAGGATACTACCTGTTGCGTCCAAAGCTAGGCCGTACGATAAGCTTGCGGCATTTTCCAGCGTTGAATAAATGGTCTGGAGCACGATACCACCGTTCCCGAAGGAATTGTCCAAGGCGCCATCCATGGTCAGTTGAACGAGGATGAGCTTGCGAACCTCACCGTCGCCAGTGCTTCCCGCCACCAGGATCTTCCCTTCCGGTGTAATCACTGCCGAGCTGAACCTGGTTTCATAGTCGAATGCGTAAACGAACCTTCCATCGGTCGCGAACGAAAGGTCCAGCGTACCATCCTGCAAATAGCGGAAAACCGATCCCGATTCCGTGTTCAGGCCAGGGTAGTATCCCCAGCCAACAGCAAGTATCTTTTGGTCATCCTGTACCAGGATCTCTTGGACTTCGTCCGTAATACCCGTCGATGTGATCACGTAGCCCGTTCCATTGAACGAAAGATCAAGTGCGCCGTTCTGCGCTTGGAGTACCGAGGTCGCACACAACAGTGCGCAGAAGGTCGAAAGGAGTGAGTTGTGTAGGCTCATAGTTGGAGGGTTTTGGGCTGTGATCTTTCAGGTTTCGTGCATGATGCTGGTCCAATACAATTTGAAACCGCATCGCCATCGTCTAAACGGGTTGTTCAGCAACGTCTTTATCATCCATTCGTTTTGAATGAATAAGCCTCAACGCCAATTCGAAGGTAGGTGTAAACTTAACCCCGTCGCAGGGTCTCCACTTCAGGTCTTGCTGTATGGAGATCAATTGGGATAAGCCATAAAACCCACCCAGAAAAATCACTGTCTAATCCGCTGTTGCCGCCACCCGCGCTCTCCGCTTCACCCACTTATACACCTCGAACCAAGCCACCGAGGCAAAGCCGATCACGGCGGCAAGCGCCAATTGCCCGAGTGTTAACGGCGCCAGATCGAACAAGCGGGCCACCGGTGGAACGTAAAGCGTGATGCCCAGCGCCAGCAAGGTGATCAGCACCACCACACGCAATACGATGTTCCGGTTCCGCGCCGCTGCGATGAAGGAGCGCGTGAAGGAGCGGTCCACGAACGTGAGGCCGATGTTCGCCATGATCAGCGTGCTGAAGACCAGGCTTCGGACTCCCTCTTCGGCGAAGCCTTGCTGAACGCCGATCCGGTAGCTGGCCAAGGTGCCGAGCGTGATCACCAAGCCTTGCAGAAGGCTGATGCGGATCTCCTTCCACGAGAGGAAGGTGTTGTCCAACGGCCGCGGTGGGCGCTGCATGCCGCCCTCTTCCAGTGGCTCGCTCTCGTAGGCGATGCTGCACGTGGGGCCCATGATCAGCTCGAGGAAGATCACGTGCATCGGCGTGAAGATGCTGGGGAATTTCCAGCCTAAGAACAACGGCAGTGACACGGTGAGGATGATGGGGATGTGGATGGAGATAATGTACTGCACCGCCTTCTTCAGGTTGTCGTAGATCTTGCGGCCCATGGCTACGCCCTCCACCATGCCGGCGAGGTCGTCGTCGGTGAGCACCAGAGAGGCCGCCTCTTTGGCCAGTTCGCTGCCGCGCTTGCCCATGGCCACGCCGATGTGCGCGGCCTTCAGCGCCGGTCCGTCGTTCACGCCGTCGCCGGTCATCGCCACCACGTGGCCGTCCGCTTTCAACGCATTGATGATGCGCAGTTTCGCCTCCGGGAACATGCGCGTGAAAATGTCCGTGCGCCGCACCGCTTCGCTGAATGCCGGTTCTTCCAAACGCAGCAATTCCTCACCGTCCAAGGTGCGCCGGTCGCCGTGGAAGCCGATCTGTTTGGCGATAGCCGCCGTGGTGACGGCATTGTCCCCGGTGATGATCTTCACGTTGATCCCCGCATCTTCGAACTTGCTGAACACCTCGCGGATGTTGGGTTTCGGCGGATCTATGAAGGCGACCAAGCCTAAGTATTCGATCGCGAAATCCTCTTGGCTTTCGGGATAAATTTCCGGCGGATCCTTCACGTAACCCACGCCGAGCACGCGCATGCCTTGTTGCGCGAAGGCTTCCACTTGGGCCATGGCCGTTTGCTTTTCTTCCGCGGAAAGCACGGCTTGTCGCATGATCCGCTCCGGCGCGCCTTTGCAGGCAATGATGCGATGTCCCGCGTCGTTGGCGAAAACGTGCGTCATCATCGGTGGCTTGCCGCTGAGGGGATATTCGTGCACCATGCGCCGCTCGGGCCGTTCATCGTGCGCAGCGGTGCGGGCGTATGTCGCGTGCAGCGCCTTTTCCATGGGGTCGAAGGGAACGGGTTCGCTGGCCCACATGGCCATCTCCACCAGCGCAAAGGCTTCCGGAGATAGCTGTGCCGCATCGGCCTTCTCCACGTTGTCCGTGGCCTTTACGTGCAGTTCCGCCAAGGCCATGCGGTTCTCGGTGATAGTGCCGGTCTTGTCCGTGCAGATCACCGTGGCTGCGCCCAACGTTTCCACGGTGGTGGACCGCTTGGCGATGATGCCCTGCCGCGCCAAACGCCATGCGCCCAGCGCGAGGAAGGTGGTGAAGGCCACGGGGATCTCTTCCGGAAGGATGGACATGGCCAAGGTGAGGCCGGAAAGCAGGCTGCCGGAAAAGGAACCGGTGCGGAAGAAATCCACCGCCCACACCAGTGCGAAGAAGACGACGCCAACGATGGCCATGTTGCGGACGAAGCGGCCGATCTGCTGCTGCAGCGGCGTTGGCGGCGGCTCGATCGAAGCCAGCGATCCGCTGATGCGTCCCAAGCGGCTGCCCATGCCCACGGCATCCACACGATAGAGCGCGAGGCCCGAGACCACCTGCGTGCCCTTGTGTACCACAGCGTTCTCCGGATCTTCGGCGCTGCGGGCCACGGCGAAAGCTTCGCCGGTAAGGATGGATTCGTTCACGCTGAAATCGTTGCTCTGCACAATGGTGCCGTCGGCTGCGAGCAGGCTGCCCTCCTCGGCCACGGCATGGTCGCCCACGACAACGTCCTCCACGGGGATCTTCACCACTTGTCCGTTGCGCACCACGTTGGCCTGCGGCATGCTCAATTCTTTCAGCGTGCTTAATGCGGTCCGGCTGCGCGAATCCTGGTAGAGCGAAATGGCCGTCAACAGCAGGATGGCGCCCACCATGAAAAGGCCTTCGTTCCACTGCCCAAGAATGAAATAGATCAAGCTGGCCGCCAGCAGCAGCAGCACCATCGGCTCGGTGAGTGCGGCTTTCAGTGCGGGCCAAAAGAAGCCCTTGTCATCCGCCTCCAATACGTTCCGGCCATGTTGCGCACGCGATGCGGTTACCTGCTCATCGGTAAGGCCGTCAATGTTGAATGGGTTTCCTTGCATGGTGCGCAGGCCAAAGATGGGCATCTTGTCCGATAGGGAAATTGACAGTGGTCCACTCGGTGACATTGCTCACAGCGCTTGCGGAATACCCCATCTAATTTTGTCCAAGCATTGGTGGATACAAGTCCATCGAACGCACGATTCGACCGAACGAGCCATGTCCACATCCCACGCCTTTCTCCTCGCTCCGCTCTTATTCCTTTTCAGTTGCACCAGTGGCCAACCAACAGGTTCAGGAGCCACGTTGCCCGCCAAGGAATTCCAACAGAAAATGGCGGAGCTGCCCTCGGCACCGCTGTTAGACGTTCGCACACCCGAGGAATTTTCAAAAGGCCATTTGACCCATGCGTTGAACTGGAATTGGACCGACGGCCAGTTCAAGCAGAAGTTCGGGGAATTGGATCCCACACAACCGGTTTTTGTGTACTGCCTCAGCGGTGGTCGCAGCGGCGCGGCCGTTGGCATGCTTCAGTCGAAGGGCTTCACGCAAGTGTATGAGCTGCAAGGCGGGATCATGAAGTGGAACGCCGCGAACCTGCCGGTGGAAATCGCGGAAGGCGCGAAAGCACCAGGTGGCATGAGCAAGGCCGATTTCGAGGCACTGTACGACAAGGACAAAGTGGTGCTGGTGGATTTCTACGCGGACTGGTGCGCACCTTGCAAACGCATGAAGCCGTACTTGGACGAGATCAGCAAAGACATGTCCGACAAGGTGACCGTGGTGCGCGTGGATGCCGATGCGAACCCCGCGCTCTGCAAGGAGTTGGGCGTGGATGCCCTGCCCGTACTGCATGTGTACAAGGGCAAACGGTTGACTTGGCAGAACACGGGCTACATCGGCAAGGACGCGGTGGTACAGCAGTTGTGACGCGACGCGGATGCTGGTGGTGCGGCATTGGCAATGCATCGCCCGAAGAGGTTCCAAGGCGCGAACAACTACGTGGTGTAAAGATCATCCGCACATCACAGTCCCCGTTACATTGCGCACCCGGGAATTACAGCCCAGGCGGATGTAGCGTTCCCCGGTTCACATGGGCCTCACCACCGATACCCACCGCGTTTTCGGACTCGATCTTGTGCGGGCCGTGGCGATCATTCTTGTAGTCCTCGGTCATGGGGGCTTCCTGCTGAACGGTTCCGCTCTCGACGGATTTCCCTATTTCCGGATGATCGACGGAGTGGACATGTTCTTCGTGCTAAGCGGTTTTCTCATCGGCGGGATCCTGGTGAAACAAGCTGAAGGGGCCGTGCAGTTCAAAGGGAGGCAATTGCTCCGGTTCTGGAAACGAAGATGGTTCCGCACATTACCGAACTATTATCTCGTATTGGTCTTGAACGTGTTTGTGGTGATGACGGGCATCATCCATGAGGACCAGTCCCGGATCAGTTGGAAGTTTGCGGTCTTCCTCCAAAATTTCAGCACGCCCATGCATGGCTTCTTCTGGGAATCCTGGAGCTTACCGGTGGAAGAGTGGTTCTATATTTTCACGCCGTTATTGTTGTTGTTTCTATTGAAAGGGCTTACGCCGAAACGCGCCCTGCTGTTCTCCGCCTTGAGCTTGTTGGTGCTTCCCGTGTTATACCGCATCTCCATCTTCGACCCCAAGATCGATGAATTCTGGTGGGACGTCACCTTTCGAAAGACCGTGCTTTGCCGGCTGGATAGTATCGGCTTTGGCGTGTTGGCCGCGTGGATGGCATTCTACGTACCGCATTGGTGGAGCAAAGCGCGGATTCCCGCATTCCTGTTGGGCGCGCTGTTAATCCTGTTCCTTGTTAACCATCAGGAGCCAGTGGGTACGGTATACCGCCAGGTGGTCATGTTTTCATTGGTGCCGTTTTCAGTAATGTTGCTTCTGCCGGCCATGGAGGGCCTGAAACTTGGACATGGACTCGCGGCGGTGGCAGTGCAGCACATCAGCAAGATCTCCTACTCGATGTACTTGATCAACTTGGCGCTTGTCGCGGAGGTGATCCGGGACAATTTTCCGCCGCAAAACGGCCCGGACGGCATCCTGAAGTATGGAATTTTCTGGGTTGTCGTCTTAGCGGGATCTTCGCTGCTCTACCGGTATTTCGAAAAACCGGTAATGGACTTGCGTGACCGCTGATCCGGATTGGATTACGGCTTAAGCCGCGCCCAAACCCTCCACGTACTTCCGGTCGTTCGCCAAGCGCGGCACCTTGCTTTGCGCATCGTTCATGCCGCGTGCTTTCATCCACGCCGCGAAGCCTCCGCGCGGTGCCGGGACAATCACCAAGGTTCGCAATACATTGCCGGTGATGAGGTCTTTATAGTACGGGTTGCGCCGCTGTAACGCTGCATCGATGGCCAGCGAAAAAGCCGCCATGTCCTTCGGTTGCGCGGCGAATTCAATGTGCCATTCGTGGAACGGCAGTCCTTCCTTCGGTGAAAGCTGTGGCGCAACAGTGAACTCCGCCACTTCGCACGGATGCGCGGCCACCGCATCTTTCAGCGCGCCTTCCACTTCCTCTGCGATCACATGTTCGCCGAAGGCACTGGTGAAATGTTTGGTCCGACCGGTTACTACGATGCGTGGCGGTTTCAACGAAACGAATTTCACCGTGTCGCCTATCTCGTAGCCCCATAGGCCGGCATTGCTGTGCAGCACGAGTGCGTAATTCACGCCTAATTCCACCTCGCCGATGGACACGCGCGGGGCATCGGGCTTGCCGAGCTCGCTGGTGGGGATGAACTCGAAATAGATGCCGTTGTCCAACACCAACAGCAAGCCTTCGCCGGGGCCTTGGTCCTGGTAGGCGATGAAGCCTTCGCTGGCGGGAAAAAGTTCTACACTGTCCACTTTGCCGCCGATCAATGCTTCCATGCGATTGCGGTAGGGCTCGTAATTCACGCCGCCGTAAACGAAGAGCGAGAAATTCGGGAATACTTCTTTCACCGTGGCCTTGCCGGTGCGGGCGAGCAGGCGTTCGAAATACATCTGCACCCATGCCGGGATCCCACTGATCAAGCGCAGGTCCTGCGTCATTGTTTCGCCCACGATCGCTTCCACTTTCGTTTCCCAATCCGGGATGCTGTTAGTAGCGAAACTCGGCATGCGGTTCTTCAGCAAATACGACGGCACATGGTTTGCCACGATGCCGCTTAGCCTGCCGCTGGGCACTTTGCCTTTGTGGTCCAGCACGGGGCTGCCTTGCAGAAAGATCATTTTGCCGTCCACGAATTCCGTGTTGCCGCTGCGGGCGATGTAGGCGAAGAGCGCATTGCGCGCACTGTCGATGTGGTTAGGCAAACTTTCCTTGGTGATGGGGATGTATTTGGCCCCGCTGGTGGTGCCGCTGGTCTTGCACAGGTAGAGTGGAACACCCGGCCACAAAACATCGCGTTCACCTTTTACAACGCGTTCAATCCATGGGCGCAGCGCTTCGTAATCGCGGAGCGGAACGGCTTGCACCAAGGATGCATGATCCTTCACTTCTTCAAGCCCATGTTCCTTTCCGAAGGCGGTGTTTTTTCCTTCGGCAATTAATTTTCGCAACACCTCCTGTTGTGTGGTCACGGGGTCCATGGCTCCACGCATCACGCGCGCAACGGAACGCCGCGCGAGGAGTTTTGCGGCAAAACCCTTCAACGACATCACTTGAAAGCGATATAGGTCTGCGGGTCCACCGCCTTGCCCCCGGACCACAACTCGAAATGCAGATGTGGGCCAGTGGTGTATTCGCCACTATTGCCAACGATCGCGATAGCTTCGCCGGCCTTCACTTGGCTGCCGACTTTCTTCAGCAGCACGGCGTTGTGCTTGTAGACGCTCACCAGGTCGAGGGAATGCTGGATCTGGATCACATAACCCGCGTCGCTGGTCCAGCTGGCGAGGATCACCGTGCCGTCAAGGCAGGCCTTCACCGCTTCATCGGCCTTGGTCACGATGTCGATGCCATAGTGCCCTTCGGCGGAGTTGAAGGTGCTGGTCACGATGCCGCGCATCGGCGGGAAGAACAACAAACCCGGAAGGCCCAAGTGGTCCAACACGCCATTGCCCCGCTCAGCATGCACGCTGAACGCCTCCTCTTCGCGCACCTTGGCACGCAGCAGGCTATCTGCAATGGAGGGCTTCAGATCGGCCGCAGTGGGCGGGTGCGACAGCGGAACCGCCAACGTAGCACTGTCTGCGGGCAGGTTTCCGCTCAACACGTTGCGCAAGTTATTGATGTATGCATCCCGCACTTTCAACGCTTGGTCCAATGAGTCGGCGGTGGTCATTGCTCGGTAGGCGTTCAGCTTCACCTTTTGATTGGAGTAACCCGGAATGTATTCCTTCAACGGCGTGAATATGATAAGTCCCAGCACGAACAGGCCGTGCAGCGTGAACAGCAACAAGGCCAGAAGGATCACATTGAAGCGCGAAAGGCGGAAACTGAACCGTTCTTCATAGGTGGATTCGTTGATCAGCACCGCGCGGTACTTGTTCCGCAGCTTGCGCAACAATTGCTGGCGCTTGGCCTGGCGCTTCTTGGAATCCGGTGAGGTTGATCGGGCCATGGGGGTCCGCAAAGGTGGGCCAAGATGCCCAAATGATGCGGCGGCAGCATGCAAGGGGAGTCCGTCCCATTCCGCTCCTTTTACAAATACCTTATCTTTGCGGGCCTTTTTCCAGGCGGACCCCGGCGCCCGCTTAACGGATAAAGGCTTTTTTGAACATGACCGACCTGAAATCCCTGCCGTTGATCAACGACAAAAGTTCCCGCCAGTTTGAATTGGAAGTGGATGGCCGAATGGCCAAAGTGGAATACGAATTGAATGGCACTAAAATGTTCCTTACCCACTCCAACGTGCCTAAGGCGCTCGCCGGCACCGGCGTGGGCGCGGCCTTGGTGGAAAAGGTCTTCGCCTACATCGAGGAGAACAACCTGAAACTGGTGCCGATGTGCTCCTTCGTCACCGCCCACTTGCGCAAGCATCCCGAGTGGAAGCGCATCGTGGAAAAGGGCGTTGAGGTTTAAGGAACCTACGCTCCGGGTCCGTATGGCCGGGGCCGGTCAACGCCCTTTCAAATGTCAGTAAGAGTCCGCTTCGCCCCAAGCCCCACAGGGCCCTTGCACCTTGGCGGGGTGCGCACCGCGTTGTACAACTACCTCTTTGCCCGCAAACACGGCGGGCAGTTCCTGTTGCGCATTGAGGATACCGATCAAGGTCGTTTTGTGCCCGGTGCCGAAGACTACATAAAGGAAGCTTTGGCCTGGTGCGGCATGGTGCCCGATGAAGGCCCTTGGAACGGCGGGCCACATGCGCCCTACCGCCAAAGCGATCGCAAAGACCTGTATCGTGCGTATGCCGAAAATCTTGTTGCCGACGACAAAGCCTACTATGCTTTCGATACGCCGGAAGAGCTGGACGCCATGCGCGACCGCCTGAAGGCCGCCGGTGTAGCCGCCCCCGCATACAACGCCGTTACGCGCGAACACATGCGCAACAGCCTTACACTAAGCGCCACCGAAACAAAGGAACGCTTAGCGCGCGGCGACGACCACGTGGTACGCCTGAAAGTGCCGCGCAATGCGGAAGTACGCTTCGAGGACATCATCCGCGGATGGGTGGTGGTCCACAGCGCCAACATCGACGATAAAGTGCTCTTCAAGGGGGATGGCATGCCCACCTACCACCTCGCTAACATCGTGGACGATCACCTCATGGAGATCACCAACGTAGTGCGCGGCGAGGAGTGGCTGCCCAGCGCACCGCTCCACGTGTTGCTCTACGAAGCATTCGGCTGGGAACGCCCGGCATTCGCCCACCTCCCGTTGATATTAAAGCCCGACGGAAATGGAAAGCTCAGCAAACGCGACGGCGACCGGCTCGGCTTCCCTGTGTTCCCGTTGGATTGGACCGATCCCGTTTCCGGCGAACGCAGCAGCGGCTATCGCGAACGCGGCTATTATCCCGAAGCCTTCGTGAACATGCTGGCCCTGCTGGGCTGGAATCCCGGTACTGAACAGGAGATCATGTCCATGGAAGAACTGATCGGCCTGTTCGATCTTACCCGTGTACACAAAGGCGGCGCCAAGTTCGATCCCGAAAAGACCAAGTGGTTCAACCAGCAATACCTGCGCATGCGCCCCGATGCGGAATTGGGCGCGCAGTTCAAAGCCAGTTTGGCAAAGACCGGTGTGGAATGCCCGTTGGAAAAGGCTGTTGCCGCCGCCGCGCTGTTAAAAGAACGCGCCACCTTCCCGGACGATATGTTGGAAGGCACCTACTTGGTGAACAACGGTAGTCCCTTGGAAAGAAATGAAGAGGCAATTACCGAACTACGTAAACGCTGGAAGCCCGAAGCAGCTGCTTTTTTCACGGATTTCCTGAACGCGATGGACGGGATATCGGAATTCACCCCGCAGGGCGTGGAAGCCGCTTTTCAGGCCACGCTGGCCTCCAGCGGCCTGAAGATCGGCCAAGTAATGCCGGTTTACAGGCTCTTCGTGGCCGGTCGCATGCAGGGACCGGGCATGTTCGATGTAAGTGCTTTACTGGGCAAGGCCGAAGTGGCCGCGCGTTTGCGTGCCGGACTTGAAATGTGCGCGGCATGGGCCTGATCGAAGTAAAGGGCATCAAGCTCTATGCTTATCACGGCTGCCTGAACGAGGAAGGAAGCATCGGCGGACATTACCGAGTAGACGTTGGTGTGCAAGGCGACCTGGGCCGCGCACAGCAAAGCGATAAGCTGGCCGACACCATCGACTACGGCCGGATAACGGCACTGGTGGCACGGGAAATGGCAACGCCTTCCAAGTTGATCGAACATGTGGCCGGCCGCATTCTGGGAGCGCTTCGCGAAGAATGGCCGCACGGCTTTACATGGCGCATCGTCCTGGTGAAAGAACACCCGCCCATCGCCGGTTCCGTGGAAGAGGTGGCCTACACCCTCGAGGGATAGCCCGGTCCTTACTATCTTCGCGGCCCGCAAGGCGGTTCTTGCCGGGTTTTTTTCATGGTCGCGTGGCCGAGTGGTTAGGCACAGCTCTGCAAAAGCTGCTACTGCGGTTCGAATCCGCACGCGACCTCCATTCGGGCTGGCACCCTCAAAGAAATGGCCCCGGCCATACCGATCGGGCTTTCGCGGCGTTGTGTTTCCCCGATACCCCGCTGCATGAAGCCATCACGCCACCTCATTGCCCTCCTTTCTTTCGTCATTTGCTCGGTGGTGCTCGCGCAGGTCCCTATAGGCCAGTGGCAGGACCATTACCAATATCGAAAGACCATTGCGGTGGTGCAAGGCGACGATGGCGTCTACTGTGCCACCACTACCGGCGTGTTCAAATACAACGAGCAAACAGGCGAAACAACGCGTTACACGAAAGTGAATGCGCTCAGTGATGTCAATATTCAAACACTGGGTTGGGATGAATCTCAGAACGAACTGGTGATAGGCTACCGTAACGGCAATGTGGACATTCTGGGAAAGGAGTCCGTTGTGAACTTGCCGGACATTAAACGGAGCAGTTTGGTTGGCGATAAAGGCATTTACTCCATTGTGGTGCGGGACCAATTCGCCTACTTAGCCTGTGGGTTCGGCGTGGTGGTGATGGACCTGTTGCGCAAAGAGGTGAAGGAAACGTGGATCCTCGGGCCCGGTGGGGCTCAGCTTCAGGTGAACAGCTTGGCTTTCCGTGCGGATTCCATCTACGCCGCCACTCAACAGGGGCTCTTCGTG